>OLRF01004394.1_pt1 | contig 9989 bp, 6 predicted proteins | sample 1672061 | NCBI WGS metagenome assembly OLRF01 (sample SAMEA3136641, study PRJEB25190) | human gut metagenome | reverse complement strand
GGCTGGACGAGGTGATCGCCGACCACCAGAACATCATTGCTGCCATTGAGCGGTGTGATCTTGCCGCCTTTGAGCCTCTGGTGGAGCGCCACCTCTACGGCGGCATCCGGCGGCTGGGCTCCAAGCTCACCGAGGAATATGCCGACTACTTTGAGCCGGAAAAATAATGCACCCTTAAAAATGTTCCACGGGGAACAAAACCGGCACAGCGCCTGCCTGACGCTGTGCCGGTTTTCTTTGCCCCTTTTTCAGAAAAACACGCCGGAGAGGAAGATCTCCAGACCAATGCCGATGAGGATGACACCGCCCAGCACAGAGGCCTTGCCGGAGAGCTTGGTGCCGAACTCTTTGCCGATGCGCAGGCCCGCCATGCAGAGGAAGAAGGTGACGACGGCAATGATGCCGGAAGCCGCCAGCGCCATCAGCCAGCCATACTCCGCAATGGTAAAGCCGACCGAGAGGGCATCAATGCTGGTGGCCACGCCCTGCATGAAGAGGGCACCGGCACTCAGCGCGGCGGCTTCCTCGGTTTCCTCGCCCCGGATGCCATCGATCAGCATCTTGCCGCCGATATAGCCCAGCAGGGCAAGGGCGATCCAGGGGATGAACGTTTCAAAGGAGGAGAACATCTCCACGATGGTATGGACGCAGACCCAGCCTGTCATGGGCATCACGGCCTGAAACACGCCAAAGGTGCCCGCAATGATGCACATCCTTTTTCGGGACATGCCGGGGTCATGCAGACCGTTTGCCATCGAGACCGAAAACGCGTCCATGGCAAGGCCCACGCCCAGCAGTGCACTGTTGAGAAAAAACAAAAAACTCCATTCCATCACTGAATGCCTCCTGAATCTGACCAAAATTACGGTGCGGCAAAAACAAAACCCGAGATCGGCGCGCGTGCACGTCCGGTCTCGGGTCATTTTTTACAAATGAACTCCATGTGTTGGGCGTGGTACTCCGCACCATAACACATGGGTCTCGCAAATGAAAGCAAGCCAGGCAGCAGTGCTGTCATTGTGTTGACTTGCTGCGCCGTCTGCAAACAGCGCCTGCTACTCCCCCATGGGATTTTGTGATCGTTTCGTTAGTCTATCATATTTTCTGATTGAAGTCCAGGCTAACTTTTTCGCCCTCGCTTTGCTTGGCTCCCCTGCTAGGGGAGCTGGCGCAAAGCGCCTGAGAGGTTTTCTCTATAATAAACCACCCTTTCTTTGAAGTCAACGCAGAATATTTCCTGTGCCCCCTTGTGTTTTGCTGAAAAAACGGTACTATTAGAGTAATAACGCAAAAGGAGAACGACCATGGCGAAGGAAAGCAGCCAGCATAAGGGGCACCGCCAGCGGATGCGCGCCCGGGTAGAGCAGTACGGACTGGAAAGTCTGGAACCCCACGAAGCGCTGGAATATGTCCTTTACATCACCAACACCCGCAAGGACACCAACGGCCTTGCCCATGTCCTCATGGACCGGTTCGGAGACTTTGCCGGGGTGCTGGATGCTTCCGAGGAGGATCTGCTGACGGTGGAGGGGGTAGGCCCCTCTACCGCCCGGATGCTGCATCTTTTGCCGCAGGTCGGCAGATACTATACCCAGTGTGCGGTCAACGGAAAAAAATGCATGAAGACCACCGACCAGCTGGTCGAATACCTGATGGCACAGTTTGCCGGGACTGTGCAGGAACGCGCCCTGCTGGCTGCGCTGGATGGCCGCAGCCGCATCAAGGGGCTGTTCTGGCTGCGGGACGGCACCAGCGACCGGGTGAGTTTGGAGATCAAGGATGTGGTGGCGGCAGCCCTCAAGGGCGGTACCGACAGTGTGGTGCTCTGCCATAACCACCCCAACGGCGTGGCCCTGCCCTCGCGGGAGGATCTGATGGCCACCGAGAATATCGTCCGGGCACTGGGGCTGGTCAAGGTGCATCTGCGGGATCACATCATCCTGACCGAGAGCGAATATTTCTCCATGCGGGAGGCCAACCGCCTGCCGTTCTACGATTTCCAGACCGGGGAGATGCTCAGGCCGTATTGATATTATAAAATAATTGTGTTATAATCAACATGAAAAGTACAACTATTTGTAGTTCTATCTGAGAACAGAAAGGAGAACTGAGACATGGCCGATGAAAAGTTCCATCTCGTCTCCAACTATGCCCCCACGGGTGACCAGCCCCAGGCCATTGCTGAACTTGTGGAGGGCTTCCGGGAGGGCAATCAGTTTGAGACGCTTGTCGGTGTAACCGGTTCGGGAAAGACTTTTACAATGGCTAATATTATTGAGAAAGTGCAGAAGCCTACGCTTATTATTTCACATAATAAGACACTTGCTGCACAGCTTTACGGCGAGATGAAGGAATTTTTTCCAAATAATGCTGTTGAATATTTTGTTTCGTATTACGATTATTATCAGCCCGAGGCTTATGTACCGCAGAGCGATACTTATATAGCTAAGGATTCTTCTATTAATGATGAGATTGATAAGTTAAGGCATTCAGCAACAGCCGCACTTTCTGAAAGAAAGGATGTTATTATTGTGGCTTCTGTATCGTGCATATACGGACTCGGTGCACCTATTGATTACCAGAATATGGTTATTTCCCTGCGTCCCGGCATGGAGAAGGACAGAGACGATGTCATAAGAAAGCTTGTTGATATTCAATATATGAGAGGAGACCAGGATTTTAAACGAGGAACTTTCCGTGTACGTGGCGATGTTGTTGAGGTTTATCCGGCAGCATCAAGTGGAGAGGCTGTAAGAATTGAATTTTTTGGTGATGAAGTTGACAGGATATCTGAGATTGATTCTTTGACTGGAGAAGTCAAGTCAGAGCTTGAACATATTGCGATTTTCCCGAATTCACATTATGTTGTTGATAAGGAAAAGATGGCGGCAGCAATTGAGAATATTAAGGAAGAACTGAAGGAGAGAATTGCTTATTTTAAGAGCGAAGATAAGCTTGTTGAGGCACAGAGAATTGAGGAGAGAACTAATTTTGATATAGAGATGATGCAGGAGACCGGTTTCTGCTCGGGAATTGAGAATTATTCAAGACATCTTGCGGGGCTTCCGGCAGGGGTTCCGCCATATACACTTATGGATTATTTTCCGGATGATTTTCTTATTATAGTTGATGAGTCACACATAACGATTCCACAGATAAGAGGAATGTATGCCGGCGACCAGTCAAGAAAGACAACTCTTGTAGATTATGGTTTCAGGCTTCCATCTGCTAAGGATAACAGACCGCTTAATTTTACTGAATTTGAGAATAAGATTTCGCAGATGTTGTTTGTTTCGGCAACACCATCTGTCTATGAGGAAGAGCATGAACTTTTAAGGGCGGAGCAGATTATACGTCCTACAGGACTTCTGGATCCTGAGATTTTTGTACGTCCTATTGAAGGGCAGATTGATGACCTTGTTTCGGAGATTAACAAGGAGACTAAGAAACATAATAAAATCCTTGTCACAACGCTTACTAAACGTATGGCAGAGGATTTGACAGATTATCTTAAAGAGCTTGGAATACGTGTCAAGTATCTTCATGCCGACATTGATACGCTTGAAAGGCAGAAGATTATACGTGATATGCGAATGGATGCGTTTGACGTCCTTGTTGGTATTAACCTTTTACGAGAAGGTCTTGATATTCCTGAGATTACACTTGTTGCTATTCTTGATGCCGATAAGGAAGGATTTTTAAGGACGGAGACATCGCTTATCCAGACAATCGGACGAGCTGCACGTAACAGTGAGGGACATGTTATTATGTATGCCGATAAGATTACGGAATCAATGGAAAAAGCGATTTCCGAGACGGAAAGAAGACGTCAGATTCAGCAGGAGTATAATGAAGAGCATGGAATAACTCCTCAGACTATAAAGAAGGCTGTGAGGGATCTGATAAGCATTTCCAAGGCAGCAGATGCATCATCCGGCAATGGTGAGACTCTTGAGAAAGATTATGAGTCTATGAGCCGCAAAGAACTTGAAAAGGTTAAGAAGCAGATTGAGAAGAATATGCACAAGGCTGCGGCAGAGCTTAACTTTGAGGAGGCAGCAGTTCTCAGGGATAAGATGATTGAAGTTAATAAGTTTTTATATGAGACGAAGTAAAAGGAGATTACAGGCAGTTTATAAGGATTAAGGGAGCCAATGAGCACAACCTTAAAAATATATCTGTTGATATACCAAGAAATGAGCTTGTTGTGCTTACAGGACTTTCAGGTTCAGGTAAGTCTTCGCTTGCATTTGATACTATTTATGCTGAAGGACAGAGAAGATATATGGAGTCGCTTTCTTCATATGCCAGACAGTTCCTCGGTCAGATGGAAAAGCCTAATGTTGAAAGTATAGAGGGACTTTCACCGGCGATTTCTATTGATCAGAAATCTACTAACAGAAATCCACGTTCTACAGTCGGAACTGTTACAGAGATATATGATTATTTCAGGCTTTTGTATGCAAGAGTGGGTATTCCGCATTGTCCTAAGTGTGGAAGAGAGATTAAGAAACAGACTGTGGATCAGATGGTTGATGTTATTATGGGACTTCCCGAAAGGACAAAGATTCAGCTTCTTGCTCCTGTTGTAAGAGGAAGAAAAGGTGAGCATGTTAAACTTTTTGAGCAGGCTAAAAAGAGTGGATATGTTCGTGTTATGGTTGATGGCAGCATGTATGAGCTGACAGACGAGATTAAACTTGATAAGAATAAAAAACATAATATTGAGATAGTTGTTGACCGTCTTTCTATAAGAGAGGGAATCGAAAAAAGACTTACTGATTCGATTGAGACGACGTTGAAGCTTGCTGATGGAATAATGACTGTTGATGTTATTGGCGGAAAGCCGATAAACTTCAGCCAGAGCTTTGCATGCCCGGACTGTGAGATAAGTATTGATGAGATTGAGCCGAGAAGCTTTTCTTTCAATAATCCTTTTGGTGCGTGTCCTGATTGTTTTGGCCTTGGATATAAGATGGAATTTGACGCCGAGCTTATGATACCCGATGAGAGACTTAGTATTGATGAGGGTGCCATTGTTGTTATGGGCTGGCAGTCTGTAACAGATGAGGGAAGTTTTTCAAGAGCGATTATGAAAGCACTTGCAGATGAGTATAATTTCAGCCTTTCAACACCATTTAAGGATTATCCGGACGAGATTAAAGATATTATTATCAACGGAACCAAAGGTCACAGCGTTAAGGTTTATTACAGAGGCCAGCGAGGTGAGGGTGTATATGATATTGCATTTGAGGGACTTGTAAGGAATGTTGCAAAACGCTACAGGGAGACAGCTTCAGAGGCATCTAAGCAGCAGTATGAAGAATTTATGAGAATTACTCCGTGTGCGTCATGTAAGGGACAGAGATTAAAACCGACATCGCTTGCTGTTACGGTTGCTGATAAGAATATTTATGAGATTACAAATATGCCGATTCTTGATTTGCAGGATTTTCTTCAGAATATGAAGCTTTCAGAAAGACAACTTGCCATAGGCAGCCAGATTTTAAAGGAGATAAGGTCAAGAATACAGTTCCTTATGGATGTAGGACTTGATTATCTTTCTCTTTCCAGGGCAACAGGTACGCTTTCGGGCGGTGAGGCACAAAGAATCAGACTTGCAACCCAGATTGGTTCGGGGCTTGTAGGTGTTGCATATATTCTTGATGAGCCAAGTATCGGACTTCACCAGAGAGATAATGACAAGCTTTTAAAGACGCTTGAACATTTAAGAGACTTAGGCAATTCGGTCATCGTTGTTGAACATGATGAGGATACTATGTATGCTGCAGACTATATTGTGGATATCGGTCCCGGTGCCGGCAGGAATGGTGGACAGGTTGTTGCAACGGGAACTGCCGAACAGATTATGAAGTGTAAGGAATCAATTACCGGAGCATATCTGAGCGGAAGAATTAAGATTCCTGTTCCTGCCAAAAGACGCAAACCGACAGGCTGGATTAAGGTGAGAGGTGCAAGGGAAAATAATCTTAAAAATATTGATGTTGATATTCCACTTGGCGTATTTACATGTGTTACGGGTGTATCAGGTTCAGGAAAGAGCTCACTTGTAAATGAGATTCTTTACAAGCACCTTGCAAAGGAACTTAACAGGGCAAGATGTATCCCGGGAAAACACGACGGAATAGACGGAGTGGAACAGCTTGATAAGGTTATTGATATAGACCAGTCGCCAATCGGACGTACTCCGAGGTCAAATCCTGCGACATATACAGGCGTATTTGATATGATAAGGGATTTGTTTGCCGCAACATCGGATGCAAAAGAGCGAGGATACAAAAAAGGAAGATTTAGTTTTAATGTCAAGGGCGGAAGATGTGAAGCATGTTCGGGTGACGGTATTATTAAGATTGAGATGCATTTTCTTCCTGACGTGTACGTGCCTTGTGAAGTCTGCGGCGGCAAGCGTTACAACCGTGAAACGCTTGAGGTTAAGTATAAAGGCAAGAGCATATATGACGTGCTTGATATGACAGTTGAAGATGCAGTTGAATTTTTTGAAAATGTTCCGTCAATTAAAAGAAAAATTGAAACTCTCAATGATGTGGGACTTTCTTATGTAAAGCTCGGACAGCCTTCAACTGAACTTTCGGGTGGCGAGGCACAAAGAATAAAGCTGGCGACAGAGCTTTCAAAGAGAAGCACAGGAAAGACTATTTATATTCTTGATGAGCCTACAACAGGACTTCATTTTGCGGACGTGCATAAACTGGTTGATATTCTTCATAAGCTCGCGGAGGGCGGCAATACGGTCGTTGTTATCGAGCATAATCTTGATGTAATAAAGACTGCAGATTATATTATCGACATGGGACCGGAAGGCGGTGCGAGAGGCGGTACTGTTATCGCAAAGGGCACGCCTGAGGAGATTGTCAAGGTTAAAGAATCTTACACGGGACAGTATGTAAAAAAATATCTGGAAAAGTAGGCGGCATTTTGATTGTGACATCAGGCAGTTTGAATACCTGAAGGATTTATATAGGGCAGCAGAGATATAAATATACAGATATACACAAAATATTTTGGAGAAAAATAAGTATGGTTGATGGAATTATTTTTGATATGGACGGAGTTTTGGTCGATTCCGAAAGACAGTCAAATGAGGGCTGGAAGTGGGCAGCAAAAAAACAAGGCATAGACATGCCTATGTGGCTTATCGATAGTTTTAAGGGAGCACCCGATGAGCTTAACTGTAAAATATTTGATGATTATTTTGAAGGAAAAGCTGATTATTGGGAGACAAAAATGCTTCGCACAAAGCATATTTACAAGATAAGGGAAAAGGAAGGTCTTCCTGTTAAAAAAGGTGTTAAAGAAATATTTGAGTATATTAAAGCAAATAAGTTGAAATGTGCGGTTGCAACTTCAACAAGGCGTGTCAGTGCCGAAAAAACACTCCGCGATATAGGTGTGTCGGATTATCTTGATGCGGTCGTGTATGGCAATGAGGTTGAGCATGGGAAACCCGAACCTGATATATTTCTGCTTGCGGCAGATGCAATAGGTGTAAAACCTGAAAATGCGATTGTTGTAGAGGACAGTATCAACGGAATTAAGGCAGGTCATGCGGCGGGAATGAGAGTTATTCATGTGCCTGACACGATAGCGATTGATGATGAGATAAGAAAACTGACGTACTGCGTGTGCAATGATTTGACGGAAATTGCCGATATTGTTGACAGTATTAACAAGCCTGTGATTAACAGAAAGGCTGTGCTTAATGCATTTGCCGGATATGTGCATTATTATGACCCGTCGGATGGAAAGATTAAACTAAAAATTGACCACACTTACAGAGTTGCTGCACTTTGTGAAAAAATTGCCGATTCTGTAGGACTTACTGGTGAAGATAAGGACGTTGCATGGCTTCTGGGCATGCTGCATGATATTGGAAGATTTGAACAGATAAGATGTTTTGGAACTTTTAATGATGGAATGTCAGTTGACCACGCCGAGCTTGGTGCGGATATTCTTTTTGACCCTGACAGAAAAGATAAAGTTTGTGTGACTTCCGCCCAGGGTACTGTGTATGCAATAAAAAATCCTATGTGTGAACCTGTCAATGTTACTGTTGTGAAAAAAGCTCCTCGCATAATTAATAAATTTGCCGAAGGATATGTCGAGAAAAACGGCAGTGATTTGCTTGAGCTTGCTATCAGACAGCATAATAAGTTCAGGATTGCCGATGGGCTTTCCAAACGTGAAGAAATGTTTTGTAATATTCTTCGTGACGCAGACAAAATCGATATTTTAAAGGTTAATGTAGATGTGCCTCTTGAGACAATTTATAATGCAACGACAGAAGAGATACGAAACAGTGTGATAACAGATGAAGTGCTTGAATGTTTTTATGCAAAACAGACTGTACTCAGGTCGCTTAAAAAAAGTGTTGTGGATAATATTGTCGGACACATTTCGCTTATTTTTGAACTGGTATATCCAGTGAGCCTTAAAATTGTAAAGGAGCAGGGTTATGTGTATAAAATGCTGGATTTTAAGTCGGACAGACCGGATACTGTGGAAAAGTTTGCTGGAATGAGGAAGTTTGTTGATAAGTTTCTTGAGGGAAATTAAGCAGGACATAGTGTGTCTATAGGTGAAAATACGGCATTTCTCGCTTTGTGTCGTGTTTATTCCGGTACAGATGATATAACCTGTCAATGAAAGGAGGCAGCAGTATGAATCAAAAAAATATAGGCTCGTTTCTTAAAATATTAAGAAAGGAAAAGAACCTTACGCAGGAACAGCTTGCGGAACAGTTCAATGTATCGTCAAGGACTGTTTCGAGATGGGAAACGGGAAGCAATATGCCCGATTTGAGTCTTTTGGTTGAACTTGCGGATTTTTACAATGTTGACATCAGGGAAATTATTGACGGGGAAAGGAAAAGCGAGATTATGAACAGTGAAGAAAAAGAGACATTGAAACTTGTTGCGGATTATGCGGAGAACGAAAAGGGCATTTTACTTAAAAGACTCAGAATTATAAGTATCGTAGGGCTGTGTTCGATTATTGTCGGTTTTGTGATGCTGAATCTGGGAACGGAAAATAACATGCCTGTTTATGATTATCTTATGGGAACTTCGTTCGGACTGGCTATGGGTGCATTGATTGTCGCAGTTTTTTATTCTACGGGAGTATTGTCTTATTTAAGAAAAAATATAAAATGCAGGAACAGCATGAAAGTCATAAAGATAATCGCTATATTGGCATGTGCGGTATTTTTGGCAGCATCAATAGTTGCGTCATTATAAAAAAACATCGCAGTTAAATGATTTTTTGTAAGTTTATTTACAAAGTGGCTTGTCATTGCCGACGGACTTTACTATAATAATTAAAGGAGTGCAAAGTTCGTGTATACACTGTAACTTGGCAACTGCCGTGAAACTGTCGGAACACGCAATACGTGTTTTGTGGTTTAGGAAAAACAATATATGAAAGGGACAATATGAATCAGGAAAAGGTTATTGTTATAGACTTTGGCGGACAGTACAACCAGCTTGTTGCACGTCGTGTCCGTGAATGTAATGTATATTGTGAGATTTATTCTTACAAGACACCTCTTGAGCAGATAAAGGCCATGAATCCTAAGGGAATTATCCTTACAGGTGGTCCAAACAGTTGTTATGAAGAGGGTTCGCCTACATGCACAAAGGAATTATTTGAACTCGGAGTACCGGTACTCGGACTTTGTTACGGAGCACAGCTTATGCAGCATGTTCTTGGCGGAAAGGTTGAAAAGGCACCTGTACGTGAGTACGGAAAGACAGAGACATTTGTGGATAAGAGCAGTGCTTTATTTGGAGATGTTTCAGAAAAGACTATCGTGTGGATGAGCCATTTTGACTACATTTCACAGGTTGCTCCAGGATTTAAGATAATTGCACATACAGCAGACTGTCCAGTGGCAGCAGCAGAGTGTGCAGAAAAGAATCTCTATGCAATCCAGTTCCATCCAGAAGTTCTTC
>OLRF01004381.1_pt1 | contig 10025 bp, 10 predicted proteins | sample 1672061 | NCBI WGS metagenome assembly OLRF01 (sample SAMEA3136641, study PRJEB25190) | human gut metagenome | reverse complement strand
GAACGCGGGTTGCGCGTGTTGACCTTCTGCTCGATGGCGATGGCCGGCGCGATCCCCGTGATGAGGTCGACGTCGGGCTTGTCGATCTTGCCCAGAAACTGCCGGGCGTAGGCCGAGAGGCTCTCCACGTAGCGGCGCTGCCCCTCGGCGAAGATCGTGTCGAAGGCCAGGGTCGATTTGCCCGAGCCGGAGAGGCCCGTGATGACGGTGAGCGTGTCGTGCGGGATTTCCACCTCGATGTTTCGGAGGTTGTGTACCCGCGCTCCCTTGATATGGATGCTTTTCGGTTCGTTCATGTTTCGATGGTCGCTCCTTCGACCTTGCGGAGTCGTTCGGTTAATCGTTCGGCGCGGCTGGCGCGGATACGCAGCACGATCGACGAGAGATTGTCGAACCGCTGCGACTCGACGGCGGGCTGCTCCTCCTTGACGATGCGCATGATGTCGTTCATCGCCGCGTAGGAGAAGGTCACCGCGATGCGGCGGTCGACCGTTCGCTGCACGATGCGTGCCGCCGCCAGTACCTCCGCCGCCGACTCCTTGTATGCGGCGATAAGGCCCGGCACGCCCAGTTTCGTCCCGCCGAAATAACGCACGACGACGATCAGGCAGTCGGTCGTTTCGTGCGAGAGCAGCTGCCCCAGAATCGGCCGGCCGGCCGTCGACGAGGGTTCGCCGTCGTCGTTGGCGCGGAACGCCTCGCCGTGCGGCCCCAGCCGCCAGGCGTAACAATGGTGCGTGGCGTCGTAGTAACGTTTGCGCAACGCTTCGAGCCGGCTGCGGATCTCCTCTTCGTCAGCGACGGGATAGGCGAAAGCGAGAAATTTGCTGCTCTTTTCCTTGTAGATCGCCTCGGCCGGCGCTTCGATGGTCAGATAGGTATCGTCGGCTGGCGTCGTCATTTCACTTTGGTGAAGAGCCGGTTCCACCGGATGTTCGACGGGAACGATTTCTGTGCGTCGAGCGACAGCCAGATGAACGAGGCGCGCCCCACGATGTGGTCTTCGGGCACGAAACCCCAGAAACGCGAGTCGGCCGAGTTGTGGCGGTTGTCGCCCATCATCCAGTAGTAGTTCATGCGGAAGGTGTAGTCCGCGGCCGGCTGGCCGTTGAGCAGTACCCTGCCGTCGGGCAGTTCTTCCACGCGGTTGCCTTCGTAGACTTCGATGCAGCGGCGGTAGAGCCGCATGTTCTCGGGTGTGAGCGGGATCGTCGCCCCGCGGGCCGGAATCCAGATCGGGCCGTAATTGTCCTGATTCCATCCCAGCGTCAGGTCGTGGGGATAGACTTCGCGGTTGGGCTCCTCGTAGATGAAACGTTCGACGGCCAGCACGTTGCCCATGCGGCGCAACTCCTCGGCCCGCTCGTCGTCGAGCAGCATGTAGTAGTTCGAGCCGTTGCCGCCGCTCCACTCGGTGATGCCGAGCTTGTCGATCGCGTATTTCGACAGCGGCGACGAGGTCATCACCGTATACATGTACTGCTTGCCCTCGACGGGAGCCTGCGGCTCGTCGTTGACGTAGACTTCGCCGCCCACGATTTTGAGCGAGTCGCCGGCGATGGCCACGCAGCGTTTGATGTAGTTCTCGCGCTTGTCGACCGGACGGGTGATGACCGTGTAGTCGCGGAACAGTTTCTCGCGGCCCGCCCTGGCGCCCAGCGTGCGCTGGTATTCGCGCAGCACGTCGTAGTAGGTGGCGTCCTGCCGCTGGAGCAGCACCGTGTCGCCGGCGGGAAGTTGAAGACCACCACGTCGTTGCGCTCGATGCTGCGCAATCCTTTGAGCCGGTGGTACGGCCATCGGATGCACTCCGAGAAGGATTTCTTCGTCTGCGAGAAGGGCATCGTATGGTGTACGAAGGGGAACGACACCGGCGTGTTGGGCATCTGGGGGCCGTAGGCCACCTTGCTCACGTAGAGGTAGTCGCCGATAAGAAGCGACGACTCCATCGACGACGACGGGATGACGTACATCTGGAAGACGAAGATGTGGATGAGCGAGGCGACGACCGTTGCGAAAACGATTGCGTTGACCCACTCGTAGATGAATTTGTAGGTCGGGCTGCGGCGGCACCATTCGCGGTTGCGCCGGCCGATGAGCCGCGAGAGGAAATGCGTGAAGTAGAGGTCGACGATGACCAGTTCGCCCAGCAGCAGCCACAGGTTGCCCGTCCAGACGACGAACCACAGGATATAGAGGAGGCTCCAGAAGATGAAGCCGAACCATTTGTTACGCAGGATTGCCTTGATTTTTTCCATGTCGGAGTTGTTCGGTTTGTGTCGGCAGCGACGCTATTCTATCAGGAGTGCGGCGATGGTCGGAGACTTTTTCATCGGAATCGTCTCGCTTCGCCGCCTATTTCAACAGGTCGTCCATCGTGTAGACGCCCCGCTTGCCGTTCAGGAATTCTGCCGCGATGACGGCCCCCAGGGCCAGCGTGCGGCGGTTGAGGATCTCGTGCCGCAGCGTCAGCACGTCGTCCGCCGAGGTGTAGGTGACGGTGTGGATACCCGGCACCGCCCCTTCGCGGATCGATGCGATCGCCAGCTCCGAGGGATCGGCCGCAGGGCGGTTCACCCAACGCTCCTTCGTGCCGATGCGGCCGATGATCTCTTCGGCCAGCGTGATGGCCGTGCCGCTCGGTGCATCCTTCTTCTGCGTGTGGTGCACCTCCTCGATGCGGACGTCGTAACCGCCGACGCGGCCGACCATTTCGGCCAGCTGCCGGTTGAGCCGGAACAGCAGGTTGACCCCCAGCGAGTAGTTCGAGGCGTAGAAAAAGGCCCCGCCCCGCTCCTTGCAGCGGGTTTTCAGTTCGTCGAGGCGATCCGTCCAGCCCGTCGTGCCGCTTACGACCGGCGTACCGGCGTCGATGCAGGCGCGGATGTTGTCGTAGGCCGTTGCGGGCGTCGTGAATTCGAGCGCCACGTCGATGCCGCGCAGATGCGCCGCGTCGAGGTCGCCGCGGTTGTCGGCGTCGACGATCAGCCTCACGCCGTGCCCTCGTTCGACGAGGAGACGTTCGATCTCGCGTCCCATTTTCCCGTATCCGATGATAGCTGCGTTCATAGTGCGAAAAAATATTTGGACAAAGATACGATTAAGCCGAGAGCAATGCAAATTTATTTGCAATTGCCGAGGCGCAGTATCTAAGGCGTCAGCCAAAGATGCGATAAGCGAAGGCAATATCAAATTTATTTGCAATTGCCGAGGCGGAGTATCTAAGGCGTCAGCCAAAGATGCGATAAGCGAAGGCAATATCAAATTTATTTGCTTTTTGCCGAGGCGGAGTATCTAAGTCGCAAAGACGAAGATACGAAATCCTCGATGAGTGCGGAGGGTGTTCCGGATTTTTTCGTACCTTTGTCTTGCTATCTTTTTGTATCCGTCTGAAAACGTAAACACGCGCTAAATTGGTATGTTGCGATGCGTTATTTTGTCGAACTGAGTTACAACGGAGGCCGTTATTGCGGCTGGCAGCGTCAGCGTGACGCCGCTTCGGTGCAGGAGACGCTCGAACGGGCGCTTTCGACGCTGCTGCGCGAGCCTGTCGAGGTGACCGGCGCGGGCCGTACCGACACGGGCGTGCACGCCGCCTATGCCGTGGCGCATTTCGACGTAGCGGCGCCGCTGACCGATCCGGAGCATACGGTCTACAAACTCAATTGCCTGCTGCCCGACGACGTCGCCGTCTTCGGCGTGGCACCGGTCGCGGACGATGCGCACGCCCGTTTCAGTGCGGCGGAGCGCGAGTACCGCTATTTCATCGAGTCGCGCAAGAACCCCTTTACCCGCAGGGCCGCATGGCACTATTACCGGCCGCTGGATGTGGAGCGGATGGATCGCGCTGCGGCATCGCTTTTGGAGTACGACGATTTTACCTCCTTTGCCAAACTGAACTCCAACAACAAGACCAATATTTGCCGCATCGTGCGGGCCGGTTGGGAGGAGTCGCCCGAAGGAGTGTACCGCTTTACGATCCGTGCCGACCGTTTTCTGCGCAATATGGTGCGGGCGCTGGTGGGAACGCTGGTCGACGTGGGGCGCGGGCGTTACGATGTGGAGGAGTTCCGCGCGATCGTCGAGAGCCGCGACTTGTCGCGCGCGAGCGGCGGCGCCCCGGCCGAAGGACTTTATCTGTGGGACGTCGCCTACCCTGCCGAAGTGTTCCGGCGCGGGGAACGGACGCGAAACCTGTTGTTTAACTAAAAATATTCCGAACTATGGGAACGATTCTCTATCTGGTGGGTTTGGTCTACGCCGTACTGGCGGTGCTCGACATCTTCAAGAAAAACATTTCGACCGTCGGCAAGGTGATCGCCTCGGTGCTCGTATTGCTGACGAGCTGGGTGGGGCTGCTGGTTTACTATTTCTACGCGAAGGATCATCTCGAAGAGTGGTTCAAGTAGGCGGTGCATTGCACCGGCCCGTTTCGTCGGGAAGCGCTACCCTATTGGATTTCCGAGAGCGACGGTGTGGCGCGGGGCGTGAAGTCGTTGGTCGAATTATTCGTGTCGACCAGCTTGCCGTCGGCTGCGACCTTGCGGCGTACGCTCAGACCGTAGCTCGTCTGGTCGGAGCTCGTCTCGCAGGCATAGGTGTAACCGGCGTCGAGCTCTGTATCCCACGGATTCGTCAGATACTCGGACGAAACACCCAGATTGACGGCGTCGACGATCCACGAATTGGGTACCTTGAAGCAGTTCTTGAAGGTCATGTCGTAGTCCTTTCCGTTGGGCGAATGGAAGATGTAGCTGCCCGTGAAAGCGTAATCGGCGAGGAACCTGTCTCGGGTCATTCCGATGGGAGGGATAGCCAGTGCGCAAGAGCGTTTACCCGCAGCGTCGAGCATGATGACGCTCTTGGTGTAGGTGTACCAGATGTCGAGATTGTCCACTTCGGGGTTGTCGATATCGAGCATGGATTCGACTGTCGACTCGTTGTACCACTCGAAATCGGCCGAGGTCAGATCGAAGGAGTTGGGGTTGGTCGCCTTGTGGTTCTGGGCGTTGTTGCAGATCAGGAGCGACTCGCCGGCCTTGACCAGGACGTCGTCGCCGTCGCCCGGAATGCAGAGAATCTCGTCGACGATGCAGTAATTCGGCCGGGGATCTTCGCCCTCGTTGAACGAGATGTTCTGGACGGAGGTGATCTTCGACGACGTGATAATCAGCAGCCCGTCGGCGTAGAGATCCTGGTCGGTGTTGTTGCGGATCTTGATGTATTGGTCGCCGTGAGCCTTGTCGACCTTGCCCGTCGCGGGGAGGGGGCAGGAGGTGAAGAACGACTCTTCGATCAGGAAATCGCCGCTGTAAAGGCTGTTCTCGGACTGCTTGATATTCATGTAGGCCAGCGTCGTACCGGTCGTTTTCTCCGCGAGTGTGACGGTCGTCGAACGTTCGGCGCCCGTCGTGTTGGGTTTTACCGAGAGGACGACTACCTCGCCCTGGCTCTGTTCGCTCAGGCCGATCCAGTCCGCGTCGGCGGCGGGAATGTCGATCGTGTAGTCCGAAGTCGTCAGCGTGACCATCACGTTGCCGCCGCGTGCGCGGAGGTTGAAGTTCGTCGTGGTGGGATCTTTCGGCGTCTCCGTTCCGTCGTCGTCGGAGCAGGCGGTCATGCCGGTCGCCAGCGCGACGACCGTCAGCATTGCAAAGAGTTTTCTCATCGTTTTACAGTATTAGAAATTAAACATAAATATCGTTTCAAAAACAGATTCCGCAGGCGATCGTGGCCAAGTGGACACGCACGCCGTCCATGTAGATGCCCGGGCGCCACGAGGCGTCGACGAAGAGCGCCAGCGAACGGCGCAGCTCCCGTTCGGCGCGCAAGGCTGCCGTGAGTTCGACGGCGTCGGCCGTCATGCGGTCGACGCTGTCGAAGAGCATGGCGCCGATATCGGGATCGAGACGGCTGTCGGACAACAGCGTGTGGCGGGTCAGGTTGACCGCGTAGCGGCCGCCGACCGTCGCGCGCAGCGTACCGCGCTGTCCGTGACGGGTCAGATGCAGGTCGCAGCCCGCGCTGGCCGTCGACAGGGCGATTTCCCGCTTCGGGTAGGGATAATCGGCCGACGTGCGGAAGTACCCGACCGACGGTGCGAGCGTGTAGTCCGTCTGCGGGCGATTCCAGGTCACCATCCCCCCGGCAGTGAGTCGCAGCGTGCGGTTGCGGTACATTGCGAACTCGCCCAATATCCGGTAGTCCGCCGTCTCGCCGTTGTCGACGACGTTTTCGAATCCCTGCCTCAATTCGTAGGAGCCCTCCACTGCGAAACCTCCCCGCTCGTAGCGGCGTGCGACGCTGCCCGACAGGGTTTGCGTCACGAGTCGGCCTGCCGGGGCGTAATTGAGTTCGCTGAAAATGTTGCGGTTGGAGAAACGCTCGTATTGCAGGAGGGCCGACCAGCCGCAGGTGCGGCTCGGGACTGCTGTCAGCGAAAGCGCGTATCCCTTGCCTTTGTAGAAGAGGGACTGGTCTTCGCCTCCGACGTAACGTGCGAAATAGTTGCCCAGTCCCGTCATGAGGAATTCGACGGTATTGGCGCCCCGTTCGTCGAAGAATCCGACCTCCTGCGACTGTTTGTAAATGCGTCCGCGCGCAGTCAGGGCGATGAGGGATCGATCCGTCGAGAATCCGGCGCCGATCGTGCCCGTCAGATCGTTGACGATGTTGTGGGGACGGGGATCGACCTGTCGGAATTCGTGGCGGGCGCGGTAATCGATGCCGATCCCGTAATTGATCCGCCCGTCGCGGCGCACGTATGCGCCTCGAAAGGCGTACTCTTCGGTCGAAAGGTCGCCGCCCACCGAATCGGCCAGGACGAAGGGGCGCAGCAGACGGTAGTCGGCTGTGGAGTTCCAGCGAACGTTGTCCGTGCGTCCCCGTTCGTAGGAGGCGCCGGCCGTGACGACCGACCGCTCGTCGAGTCGCAGATAGGAGTCGGCGCGGAACGTCCCGACGAGTGCGCCGTCGCCCTCGGGTTGCAGGATCGGCCGGCTTTCGCTGCGCAGGTCGCCCTGCAATCTCAGCGTGGAGTACGAGACCGGATAGCGGTAGAGCATCGCTGCGGGAGAACTTTCGTAGGCCGAAGCATCCAGCGTCGCGAGCGGGGCGTTGTGGAACTCCGCACGGCGGAGTATGCCGAGCGAGTCGCGCACGGCTGCGGTTTGCGCTTCGCTCCACAAAGGCAGCGGCAACAGACAGAGCAACAGGAGGCGCAGCGGTTTCATGGTCAGTTGACGTATTTTAACAACAATACGATCGAACTCCGGTCGTCCATCCAGGCGAGCGCTTCGGACGGGGTGTTATGGTCGGCGTTGCGGACGTATTGCACCGTTCCGTCGGTGTAGTGCAGGTTGGCCTCGACGATGAGGGTGTAGACCCCCTTTTGCAGCGTGAGGGTCGCCGACCGTCCGTCGAGGACGGTGAAGAAGACCCGTTCCTTCGTGTTGATGTTCTCGCAATAGGAGATGTCGGAGAGGAGCTCGATGCGTTCGACCGGACGGTCGTCGGGCAGGATGAAGCGGACGGAAAGTTGCGTGAACAACTCCCGGCCGTCCGATTCGCAGGCGGTCGAGCAGAGGCTCAGGAGCGGAAACAAGAGTAGAAGACGTCGCATGTCGGGGTCGTTATAGCTTAATATTCAGCTCCATGCCGAAGTAAGGCGTGACTTCGCGGCGGATATGGCGGCCGTCGGATGTGTGATAATCGGGGGTGTAATCGAGCAGTTTGTTGACGAACAGAGCCACGGCCATCTTGTCGCGATAGAGCTTTTTCGTGATTTTGAGGTTGACATTCATGCTGAACGGAGTGGTTACATAGCGCCACAGCGTGGGGTCGCTGTCGCGTACGAGTGCCGACAGCAGACCGTCGGCAGCCGATTCGGCCGTGAACGGGTGCGAGACGAGATTCTCGTCGAGATACGAGATCGGCCAGGCCGAAACCGGCGTATTGCGGCTTCCGAGGAACCACATGCACTGGAACGATGTGGAGAGAATGAGTTTCAGGCGGGGAATCTGCGTGTCGAGCAGAAAATTGGTATTGCACATTTCGCGCAGGTAACCGTCCGTCGAAAAGTAGTACCCGACGTAAGGATAGGTCTGTCCTCCGGGGGCGGAGGTCGGCAGCAGGTACTCGGGGTGCATGTTGGAGTAGTTCGTCCGGAAATAGGCGCCCGTGACGGTAATTCGCGTAGCGATCGCGCGGATGCGCTGCGAGGTGAAGGCGAATTCGATGCCCGACTTTTCCGTGCGGCTGCCGTTGGTCGAGCGGGAGTACCCGCCCAACCGCCTCTCTTCCGTATAGGGGATGCCGTCGAGCGACGGGGGACCGTCCAACTGTTCCATGTCGATCGCCGTTTCGTCGTAATCCCGGAAGGTGAAGCTCCGATAGTCCGACGTCGTGCGGAATCCCGACGTCATGTCTTCGCGGAAATAAGTCACCGACAGCTGGTTGTCGTTCCAGCCGGCGTCGAGGCGAACCTCCCATTTGAAATTGCGTGCGGCACGCAGGTCGTAATTCGTCGGATCGAGCGTGTAGAGTCGCAGGTTGATCCGCCGGAGTGCGGGATTCGCAGGCCAGTAGTTGAGCTGGGTGAAATCGAAATACTCCGTGTCGGGATAGAGGCTGTCCATCGTCGGGAATTTGGTGTGCCAGCCGACACCTCCGCCCAATCGCAGGGAGAGATTCCGGCCGGCGACATGAAATCGCGGCAGTGCGACGACGACGTTGGCGCGCGGATCGAAATAGAATTTTCCCTGAATCGTATAGCGGCGTCCCAGATTGAACATCGAGGCGGCGCGCACGCCTCCCGTAGCCTCCACGCGGAAGTCTCCGAGAGCGAGCGTCGTGGCGTCTTCGAGGAAAAGCGAGAGTTTGTGCAGGGCGGGGATCGCGTCGTAGGCGCGGGGCCGCGAATCCATCTGCGGACTGAACGGCCGGGCGACGTCGAAGACCAGCCCGCGGCCGTAGTTCTTGTCCATCGACCAGTCGGCCCCGACGCGCAGCGTGTTGCGCGAACGTTCGGTGTCGGCGTTGAAGGTCGCTACGGCCTTGGCATAGCCGTAGAACGGTTTGCCGTCGACGAGCAGCGTGGCGTCGTAGGAGGCGGGGATGATGACGGCGTCGTACTCCCCCGGCTCGGTGCCCCACGTCTTGGCGAAATCGGAACCGGTCTCCACGAACCTCCAACGGTCGATACGGTCGAATTCGGCGCTGAACGATGCCGTGAGGTCGAGACTGTGGAAAAATTGCCGATGCCGCGCCTCTACGGCGAACGTCGCGGCGAACTGCGTGCGGTTGTAATTCGACTTGTAGCGCTCGACGGGGCCTCCCAGACCGTTGTCGAGGTCCTGGTCGGATTTCTTGTCGTCGAACGAACCCGTATAGTCGAGACTGCCGCCCGCCGAGTAGCGGTAGGCGCTACCCTGCCAGTGGCGGCCGAAGCGGACGGAGCCGGTCAGTCGTTGGTAGCTCTGACGCGGGTTGCGGGGATCGGAGGCGGCCGTCAGGTAGTCGGCGTTGATATTCAGTGTCGTGCGTTCGGCGTCACCCTCCCCCTTCCGTTCGAATCCCTTTCCGACGGAGAAGAGTTTGCTGCTCATGTCGGCCTTGAAGCGGGCGGTGAGGTCGCGGCCGCCCTCGCGGCGCTTGACCTTGACCAGTCCGCTCGTCAGGTCGCCGTATTCGACCGAAGGGATGCCCCGCACGATTTCGACCGATTCGATGTCGTCGGTCGAGATCGCTCGTGTATCGACGCCGCGATTGACGTTGGCGTACTCTTGGATCGATCCGTAAGAGGTCGAATATTGCAGGTTGGCGTCATTACTTATGGGGATGCCGTCTACCTGAATCTGGGTACCCAATGCCGACGTAGCGTAATTGGCGGAGCTCGAAGGATCGGCTTCGCGCAGGCGGATCTCCTGCGGCGCTCCGAACGAGGGGTCGGTGGCACGGCCGCCGGGGATCAGCTCCATGAGGTCGGCGATGCTCGACGGCTGGATGTGGGCGATGGCTTCGCGGCC
>OLRF01004380.1_pt1 | contig 10027 bp, 10 predicted proteins | sample 1672061 | NCBI WGS metagenome assembly OLRF01 (sample SAMEA3136641, study PRJEB25190) | human gut metagenome | reverse complement strand
CTGCCCCTGCCAAAACAAAAAGACACCTGCGGGTGTCTTTTTGTTTTGGCTCGGATTGAATAATTTGAACACTCGGCACGCGGAGCGTGTCGAGGGGTGCGGGTCTCCGGTGGAGACCTCTGCACGAAGTGCAGAAGCACCGACCGAGCCGGCAGGCGAGACCAAGTCCTTCTGCCCCTGCCAAAAAGAAACAGTTACCGTTTTGGTGACTGTTTCTTTTTTGTTAGACAAAACTTGTCCGAGGCACGCGCGTGCCGGGCTTCGTCGCCGAGCGCTGCCGGTGGCAGATGCAGCGAGGCGAGGATGGCGCAGCGGTCAAAATTTATTGCCGCTCCAAGGCGGAATAAATTTTGGGAATCGCTTAATTACTCTTGAAGAAGCAATGATTTATGGTAGAAGCGGTGATATTGAAAAGGCAAGTGAGCTGTTTAACAAATACTATCAAAATGCACTTAACGAATATAATGTGGATGTTGAAAATGGCATAGAGACTTATTTGCATAAGGGTGAGAGAATGGTCTACCGTAATACAAAAACAGGAAAAACAGAAACAATCATAGCAGACAAAGGCGGGTATGTTGTTACTTATTGTGCGAATCGCTGCCATATCGATTACCTTGAAACTTTAGCAACACAACTTGGGATAGCATTGAAATAATATAAAGGAGTGGCTGATTCGATTTCTGATGCTAAAGTGCAGTAAAAAGTGAGTAAATTTAAAATTGCACGGCTGAATTCAATAACGGTAACACACTGAGCTGACAAGATGAAACGCCCTCTTGATATATTTCTAATAATAAAAATAATGAGAGGGTTCAAAAACATACAGCAAATTTGAAAGAATATCTTTTTTATAACCCATTCACAAAACTCCTGTGCGTCAGCGCGGGAGTTTTACTTTGTTATGTTAACTACACGATAGTTTCGCCACCTCCAACGCATATTGACTTTTACCCATGAATATGCTATTGTAAATATTAGATAAAAATTTATTTAATATTTGCGATATAATGTATATATTGTGGGAATCGGGAGGCGCGCTATGTCAAAAATCTTGTCTTTTCTAATGTCCGCCGTTATGATATTCTACTATCTTCTCGGCTTCGGCTCGATAAAAACCGACGGCGATTATACAGTCGTGCGAACCGATAAGCTCAATTCCGTGCTGTCACTCTATGCCACGGCTATGACGGCGAGAATTTCTACTGCTCCGGCGCGATAACTGCGGTGAATTTCACGGGGCTCTCGAAGTTCGACAATGAAATGAACTGCCTGAAGGTCAGGACGAACGCCGTGCCGAAAGAGTTCACCGAGAAGTACGGCAGCAATCACATCGGCGGCATCGACTGCGCCAACGGCTATATATACGCGCCTGTCGAGGGCAAGGTTGACGGAAAGCATCTGTATAATTTCATCCTGCTCTATGACTGCAAAACGCTCAAATATACCGGGATATATTATGATATGTCGAGCGAGTATCTGACCGACGGCATCCCGTGGTGCGCGATAGACAGGGAAAACGGATATCTCTACACCTCGCAGTTCCACAATGTCGGCGAGATATTTCAATATGACCTCGAAACAATGACTTTCCTGCGCGCGATACCGCTCGAAGAGAAGCTCGACAGAATACAGGGCGGCTCGGTCTATAATGGCACGCTTTATCTCTCCTATGACGCGGCGAACAGCACTCAGGAGCAGATAATCGTGGTCGATCCGAACACCGGCCCGGTTCGCGTGGAGTTCACAAGATATTGCCCGAATTATGACAACGAGGCGGAGGATGTCTGCGTTTATCCCATGGAGGACGGCTCGCTGTTCCATGTTGTCGATTACGATAAGCTCATCAACGCGAATGTGAGCCACTATAAGCCCGCAGAGGGCTGAATTTCCGAAGTTATTTTTATTCAAATATAAAGGAAGAGGTGGAGTTTATGGCAACATTACTTAAAAACTGCAGGATCTACGATGGAACGGGCAGCGACGCCGTGAACGGTAGCGTTCTGTTCGAGGGAGACAGAATAATTGAAGTGGGCGATGTTGACGAGAGCCGTGCCGACAGCGTTATCGACCTCGAGGGCAGGTCGCTCGCCTCCGGCTTTATCGATCCCCATTCCCACAATGACTGGTTCGCCATAAAGACGGAACCGCTCAAATATTTTGAGCCGTTTATCCGCCAGGGCATAACCACATTCGTGACCGGAAACTGCGGCCTTTCCGCCATCGGCTTTGACAATGATACGCCCTATAAAGACAAGATAGGCGGCGGTCTTTTCTTCTTCAACGGCACTACCGGGAAATACGGCTCGATAAAAGAATTCAACGCCGCTATAGACAGAAATATGCCCTGCAATATCGCAACGCTCGTGGGCCATTGCTCGGCGCGTGCGTCTGTTTCCGGATATGAAAACAGAAAGCTCTCGGCGCAGGAGGAGGAGAAAATGCTCGGCATCCTCGAAGATAACCTGCGCGACGGCGCGGCGGGTGTCTCACTCGGCTTGATGTATGAGCCGGGGCTCTATGCCGACACAGAGGAGCTAAAAAAAGTCGTCAAGCTCTGCTGTAAGTATAATAAGCCGCTCACCGTCCATCCGAGGGCGGAGAGCAAAGTCTCAATGTCCTACGATTCGCTTTTCGGACGTTCGCATCTGCTCAGAGCCGAGGATGAGCTCGTTGAAATATCAAAGGGTACGAACCTCAAGCTCCAGCATTCGCACGCGATATTTGTCGGCCGCCAGTCGTTCGGCGACAAGGATGAGTTCGTCGCCATTCAGAATAGTCTGTGCGAAAACGGCGTCGATGCGATGTTCGATATATATAATGAAACTCTGGGCGTGTCCGTCATAACGGTCGTGCTCCCCGTGTGGTATCAGGGAATGAGCAAAGAGGAGCGCAAAAAGCCGCTCAACAAGCTCAAACTCAGCGTGCTCATCAAGGCGACGAGCATACTTCTCGGCTTCGGCTTCAAAGATATTCAGATAGCGTATATCGGTCCGGGATATGAGAAATATGAGGGCAAGACCGTCCACGAGATAGCAAAGGAGAACGGAAAATCGGATCTCGACATGTATCTCCAACTCTGCGAGGAGAGCGACTTCAAGGGCAGGGTCAATATGGGACCGTACAGCACTCCCGAGATAATCCGCGAGTTCGAGCATAACCCCAACTGCCTCTACATGACCGATGCTTGGGTCGAGGATTTCGGCGTTCAGAACCCGGCTATCTATGACTGCTATCCGAAGTTCCTGCGCGATTCTCTCAGAGGTACGGGCGACACTCTGCCCAACACCGTCCGCCGCATGACCGGCGCGACCGCCGACAGATTCATGCTCAAAGACCGCGGATATGTAAAGCCCGGCTATTTCGCCGATTTTACCGTGTTCGATGAGGACGAGACGAAGAACGCAACGCCCGATCAGACGAAGTCTTTCGGCATAAAGAAAGTGTTTATCAACGGCGAGCTCGTGCTCGATAACGATGAACTCAACAAGTCCGCGCTCAAAACCACAGGCCGTGCGCTGACAGTGTGAAATATTATAAGGAATTCTAAACCATGCAAACCGCAACCGACAAAAAGATAGATTTTCTAAACGACCTTGAGGGCACAGATATCGACAGCTCCGTATATCCCGAACTTGAAAGGCTCTCGCGCGATTGTAATCCCGAGATTCGCAACAGAGTCGCGCAGGTGCTGGGCGGTGCGCGCGGCGAATATACAGATATTTTGCTGCGCCTTCTGAATGACCGGGATGAGCTTGTGAGGGTCAATGCCTGCGATTCTCTGAGCGGAACTGACAGCCGCGAGGCGATAAAGACGCAGAACTGCAATAATATAAACGTCAGATGAACCTGAAAGGAATATTGCCATGACAGAGAATATCAACAGCGCGGAGTTCCTCGACCACATAACTTCAATCGTGCCGTCCGAGCGGCAGACAGAGCTCCAGCGCATGGGCTATTATAATTTCATCCATTTCGGGCTCAATACATTCACCCGCAGAGAGTGGCGCAACGGTTATGCTCAGAAAGCTGTCGAACATCGACAAGTCGCTCGGCGAGCGCGAACAGCTTGTCGGCGAGGAGCTTTGGTGGTATCCTGCGGAGATGGATACCCCGGTCACATATTTCGGCTGGTTCTGGCGTCCGCTGTTTGAGATATTCTTCACCCGCACTGTCTCGAATCTCACGAAGTGCTATTATAACTCTGTTGGCGGCAACGCGATGCTCCTTGTGAATATCCCGCCGAACAATCGCGGCGAGCTGCCCGACAGGTTCATAAACCGCCTCGTAAAAGCGCGGAAGAGAATCGAAAAGCGCTTTGAAAACAAGGCGGAAATACTGAAAACCGAGAGCGATGGAAATATTTTCACCGTCTCGATAAAACCGCATAAAGTTAAGACAGTAGTGATATCCGAGGATATCACGAAGAGCCAGCGCATCGAAAAATTCCATATAACCGCCGGAAACAGAACCGTATACAGCGGCACGACCGTCGGCTATAAAAAATATGCCGCCTGATGCGCGTGATAAGAAACTGCACGGAGCTAAGAATTCATATAGACGAGTGCCGCAAAGAGCCGCATATCGCGGGGATAAGGGTATATTGATTGCGAGGTGCATCAGAGTGATACATAAATTCGGCAGATTTTTGGACGGCGCGGCAGCCGCGCTTGTCTGCATAATGTTTATTTTCAGCGCGACCGTTTCGGCTTTGCCGCTGGATATCGGTTTTTCGACGACGAAATTGAGTGCCGAAGAGAGAAACAGATTTCTTGGGAGTATCAATTTTGAGTCGACAAATAAAGAGCCCGATTGGGAGTCGATATCCTGCTTTGATGTAAGCGACAGCGGATATATCGCCATTGTCGGTGAATCAAAAAATGGTCACAACAGCATATCGGTGTATGACAAAGACGGGAAGTTTGCCTATGGATATACTCTTGATTGCAGCGGGCGTTTCGGCGTCGGTTGGAACGGAGATAACATAGCCGTCTATTTTGTCAGGGAAGATATTGCAGCGACCTTTGACAGGAATGCAAATAATATCACTTGTGATGAAATACCGGATACAACTGCGAACAGTTCGTATTGGAGCAACGAGGTGCTTTATAAGACCCGGCGCGTCAAAAAAGGAGTTCGTTATGAAATGAAGAACACCGGAAAAGTAGCGAGTGCTATATCGCCGTCGTACGCTGTTTTTGAGATGACGGAGCCGGACGGCACAGTGCATGTTATTTTTGACAATAGCAAGGATTATGATATAAAACTGATTAAAACATGCATTGAGGTGGTTGTGTCCTTTGCAGTGGTTGCGTCAATACTAACACTGAAAACCATTGAAGACCGTAAAAAAATAAAACAAAAAAATAAATAAAAGCGAACTTTAATTGCTGCAATCGGTGATTTGGCATTCATGAATGTATGAACGCTCAGAGCCAAAAAACAGTTGCAAACTGCGTGGAGCTCAAAATCCATATATACGAGTGCCGCAAAGAGCCGTATCTCGCGGCGTGTCGGATCTTGTTTTTGACGGCGGAGATTCGATTTTTGTTATCGACGGCAAGGTGACTAACATAGCCGTTGAAGATTGCCGGAATATAACTCTGCGCAATCTCGAGATACGCCACGCTCACCCGGATATGCATGAGTTTTTGGTCGTTAGAAAAAGTGCATTCAGCGTGGATTTCAAAATCGACAGTGACAGCAGTTTTTCGGTCTATGCACTATTATGCTAAATTTGACAAATGTATTTTCTCAGTGTATAATATAAAATGTCAAGACTTCCCAAAAGCTATTTTCGCCGGGATTTTTCGCCCGAATTTTATCCTGTTAAAAGCCGCTTTCGGCGGCGGGAAAGGGGATATTTTTTGTGAAAAAATCTGCTTTGATTTTTCTTGCTTTTTCTATATTGCTGCTTGCGGCATGCCAAAAAACGCCCGAGTCTGTCATGGACGGAAATGTCCTGCGCGCAAAAAGCTCGAACGATTTGCTCGTCGAGTCCCTCGTCAATGCTCCCGCCGATAACGACAGGAGCGGAGAGGGCGTGCCGACTCTCTCTGAATTCGAGCATCTCAAGCGCGACATTTCATCCAGCGGCATAACCGTGCATATCGACGCCGATATAAAAGTGCCGAAGATAACCGGAGATATACGGACATATTCCGCGCAGTACCGCTTCTTCGACCTGCTCGAGCTTGAAGACCTGTTCTTCTCCGGCGACGATCCGATGTTCAATCCCGGCTCGGAGAAAACGGCGGAGGACGATCCGTCTGCCGGGCTGCTCCCGGGCGGATTTTATTTCGGCGTGTCCGAAGTTCTGAGCGCGTCAAACCATCCGACTGCTTTGAAACCCGGCTGGGCAAAGGGCTGCAATATCTCTCCCGACGATGCGCGCCGCCTGTCGGATAAGCTTCTCGGCCGTCTCGGAATGACCGATTTCGAGCTCGTCTCTTCGCAGGTCGTTGAACCTCTGACCGAGAGAGGCAACCGTGCCAAGCGCGGCAGATATGAATATAAATATGTCCAGGTCGCAGACGGAATACCGCTTTCGAGCGGCGAGCCGGACAGCACCGGATGCACCGTCGCAATAGACGACAGGGGCGTTGTCGACGCAAGGCTCACGAGACTTGAGCTTGGCGAGCCGAAAATCGTAAACAGCAAGGTTATGACGCTCGACGGCGTTCTCGCAGTTTTGCAGAAGAAGCTTGCCGCCGCAGGACTTGTCAAAGATTCTATAGTAAAAGAGATAAGCTTTGAATATATGTCGGTCGAAGACCCCGAAACATATAATTCGACCGTGTTCCCGTGCTGGCGTTTCTGTATCGCTACTACCGCAACGCTGGAACAATACGGCGAATATGAAAATGATATTATAATCAATGCCGTAACCGGTGAATTTTACGCCGTTACGAATAGATACGAATAACCAAAAGGAGGAAAACAAAATGTTGAAACGCACAAAAGGATTCGTATCGCTCGCTGCCGCAATCGCACTCATGCTGGGACTCTGTTCCTGCAGCGGCAAACCCGAAACAGACCCGAGCACAGCTGCCGACCCGACCGGAATAGGGGCGCAGGCAGAGGCCGGGGAGAACACCACGGCGAAGGATATTGCTCCCGAAAGCGGCGCACCGGAAACCGCCGCAGAGGAAGCAAACACTGCCAAAGAAGCAGGCATCGCCGCGCAGACGGAAAAGACAACAAAGAAAACAGATGCGTCAAATGCAAATGTCAGCGCCGCCGGATTCATTTGGCCCGTGCCCGGCTATACACAGCTTTCCTCTCCGTACAGCACTCAGTATAAGCGCATAAGCATCAAAGCCGATTTCGGCGCAAAGGTTGTCGCCTGCGCCACCGGAAAAATTACGAAGATATATAACAAAGATGATGAAAGCAAAACTCCGTGTGCCGTGCTGACCTGCGCCAACGGCTATGTCATCGAATACAGCGCGGCAAATTTCTCCGTTAAGGAGGGCGATGTTGTCGCCCGCGGCGACAGTATCGGCTTTGTCGGCAGATACGGAACCGGTCCTCACCTGAACATTTCAGCCACGAAGGACGGCGCAAGTATTGATCCCGCAACGATCATAAAACCCTGAGCGGGGTGATCCTATGCTCAGAAAGGATGTAAAAAGCCAGCTCTTTTCAACCGGGATGTTGATATCCCTGCTACTCGGGCTCGTTCTGCTTGTCGAGCCGCAGTATCAGTATTTTCTGTATTTTGCGCGGTGGGATAACAAGGCGGATTATATCAATTTTTTCTTCTCGTCCCTCGCGCTCGGCGGATATCTTATCTTTACGCCGATTATAACCGTTATGCCCGGCGTGTTCCGTTTCTGCGATGAGTATAACAGCGGATACCTGCGCTTTATGCTCGTGCGCTCGAAGAGCCGCAGAAAATATATTTTCTCAAGACTTTTTTCAAACGCTGTCTGCGGCGGCGCGGCAAACGCTTTGCCGCTTGCGGTGTTTGCGCTCATAATGCTCATTTTCTGCGACCCGTATGTCCCGAACGGACACTCGAAAACTCCGCTTGACGAAAGCATATTGCAGCCGTTTGAAAATGTCGCGGGCGGGCTCGGCCTGGTCGGAGTTATAATCCTGCTCGCGTTCCTCTTCGGCGTCGTGTGGGGAGCTATCGGCACGGCTCTGTCCGCCGCTGTGCCCAACAGATATGTGGCTCTCTGCGGTCCGTTCGTGCTGTTCTTCCTGATGCATCTCATCGCGAGTGCGCTGCAAAAAGAAAAATTCAGCCCGACCAACACCATCCTGCCCGATATTTTGCCGTCGTTCGGCTTTCTGTTTTTGTATCAGGCGGTGCTTCTGGTGCTCGGCTGCGCGGCGTTCATTTTCTTCGCGCGAAGGAGGCTGCTGCAATGAAACAGTGTCTCTCTGTGATGCGCTGGCAGTTCGGCACATGGCTCGGCAGTGCGCGAACCATTACGGCTTTTCTCGTCTGCGCCGCCGCTTCGCTGCTCGATTCCGTAAATCTTATGCAGTTCGCCCGGGCGAGCGGAGATCCGCTTAACATATTCGAGCCGTTTATATATAACAGCTCAACGCTCCATATCGCGACATTGATGTTCCTCGGGCTTATGCTCCTGTTTGCCGATGCGCCTTTTACCGAGCAGAGCGCGATGTATTCGCTCGTGCGCTGTTCGCGGGTGCAGTGGGTAGTCGGAAAGCTCATGTATATCCTGCTCTCCTGCGCCGTGTATTACATATTTTCGCTCGCGGTGACCGTGCTATTCTTCTCGCCCAACGCCTTTGCGGGCAATGTGTGGAGCGCGCCGTTTTATGAGCTCGTCATGCGCGATGCGGCGGCTTCGTCTTATCATATCACAGTCGACCCGAAGCTTTTTATGCCGGCTGTTACGCCGTATCTCGCGGCATTCTATGCCCTGGCGCTGAATCTCGGCTACGGCTTTTTCTGCGGCTCGCTTCTGTTTTTGATAAATCTAAGCGGCAGCCGCGTGCTGGGCTTCGCCGTGCTCTCGGCTCAGCATATCATTTCATATCTGATTAGGTTTAAGTACCTCCCGTTTTTTATCTCCGTATTTTCGAATCACGGTTTCTCAGAGGATGCCGGTCTGCCGTCGGTCGGCTTTTCGTGCGCGTATTTCTGCCTGCTCGCGGCGATTATTGTCGCGTGTATTCTTCGCGCCGTTCGGCATGTCGATCTCAAAATAACAGTGGGGACTCGAATATGAAGATAACTTTTTTTGCGGGATTGCGGCATCGGCTTTTCAATATGCTGCCGTATCTCGCCGTGTCTCTGCTCATATGGACGGTCTGCGTGCTCTCGTCTTTCGGCGGCGAGCGGGAAACATTTTTCTCTGTTTTCACAGAAGCCGTCGGCGGCGTTGAACACAGCGGGCAGTTTGATCTCTTCGGCTTCTTCCGCTATTTCGGAACATTTTTTGCGGGGCTCTTTCTCGGTATGGCGGGCTCGGTCATCGATTCCGAGGCGATGCCGTATTTCGTCCTGCCGCGCTCGAAGAGCTTTTTCAAATGGTGGATAAAAACCGTTTCGTCCGCGCTTCTCTGGTGTGTGCTCTATTGCCTTATCGGCATAGCTGTCTGCGCAGCGGCGGCAGAAAAAGTCGGAACGCTTTCCGCCTTTGAGCTTATGCGCATGGCGGCATATCCGCTCGCGCTCGGCGCGTCAATGTGTGCGCTGTGCCTTCTGCGTTTTCTTCTCGGGCAGAAGCCTGCGGCGGCAATCGTCATCGCGGTTGTCGGCACAACGGGGCTCATATGCGGAAAGCTGAAAAGCTTCAGCTTCGCCATGCTCGGCGCATACGGCATGGCAAAACAGCTGACCGATGTCAAAACGGCTGCGGCGGTGCTCTTTGCAGACGCGGCGGTGATGATCCTTGTCTTTTTCTGCTCCGGCGCAGTGAAGAGAAGGGCTTTGAAAGGAGGACATTATTTTGACTGATGTTATAGTTATAGATAAACTGACAAAAAGCTTCAAAGGGAAAACGGTTCTCGAAGATGTCAATATGCGGCTGCAAGAGGGCAGGAT
>OLRF01004379.1_pt1 | contig 10027 bp, 8 predicted proteins | sample 1672061 | NCBI WGS metagenome assembly OLRF01 (sample SAMEA3136641, study PRJEB25190) | human gut metagenome | reverse complement strand
GCCCAGCAGCTGCAGGTCGATGCCGCCCACGCTGTGGATGATCTCGTTGTACTTTTTGCAGGCATCCTCAGCATCGGGGTTGGTGCCGTCGGGCAGGTGGATGGCCTCGGGGCGGATGTTGACCTTATCAAACAGGTTCTTGTGCATAAAGCTCCAATAGCTTTCGGGGTGCTCCTTGGGCAGGCCGCGGTACTCGTCCAGATTGACGGTGGTGACCTCAGAGAAATCCAGGTCGCCCTTGTTGTACCAGTCCACCAGCTGAGCGTATGCGCCAACAGGGGTGCCGCCGGTCGCCAGACCCAGCACGCAGTTGGGCTTCATAATGACCTGTGCGGAGATGATGTTGGCAGCCTTGCGGGACATGTCCTTGTAATCTTTTGCACGAATGATCTTCATAATGGGGAACCTCCTGTTATTTTGCTTTGTTGTTTTCAGTATAGCATATTTTCCGGCCAAAAGGGTAGCCGGTTTGTGAACAAAACAAAATGCCGCCGAAAGCGGGGCGTAAACGCCCGCCCTCAGCGGCATTTTTACAGTTTGGGAATGGATGCGGAAGCAACCAGCCTTCCGCACGGAAACGTGCTCAGAAGGATGCTTACAGCATCTTCTTCAGCTCATCATACACGAACTGCACCTTGGTGCCGATGATGACCTGGCAGGTGGTCTTGTCGGGGCGGATGACACCGGCAGCACCGGCAGCCTTCACAGCCTTCTCATCCACAGCGGTGTAGTCCTTAATGGTGAAGCGCAGGCGGGTAGCGCAGTAGTCCACGCTGGAGACGTTCTCCTTGCCGCCGATGGCCTTCAGCACGCCAGCAGCAACCTCAGTGTAGTTGTTGTTGGCCAGAACGACCTTCTTCTCAGCCTCTTCGGCATCCTCGTCCTCACGGCCGGGGGTCTTCAGGTCGAACTTGGTGATGGCGAAGTAGAACACGAAGTAGAACACCACGAATGCAGCGATGCCCAGAGGAATGATCATCCAGGTCTTAGCAGCTGCAGGCAGAGAAGCGGAGAACACCAGGTCGGTAGCACCTGCGGAGAAGCAGAAGCCAGCACGGAAACCGGAGTAGTAGGTGATGATGGTGAAGATGCCGTACAGAGCGGAGTACACAACGTACAGCGGGAAGCACAGGAACATGAAGCCGAACTCGAAGGGCTCGGTAACGCCGCAGACGAAGGCGCAGATAGCAGCGGACAGAACCAGACCGATGGCAGCCTTCTTGTTCTTGGCGGTACGGACCATGGCCAGTGCAGCACCGGCGATACCGAACATCATGCAGGGGAAGAAGCCGGACATGTACATACCCAGGCTCCAGCCCACGTCAGCAGAGGTCTCGCCTGCCCAGAAGTGGGACAGGTCGCCCAGGCCGATGGTGTCGAACCAGAACACGTTGTTCAGAGCGTGGTGCAGGCCGGTGGGGATCAGCAGACGGTTCAGGAAGGCGTAGATGCCAGCGCCGATGCCGTCCATGCCAGCGATACCGTTGCCGATGGCGACCAGTGCATCGAAGATGACGGGCCAGACGAACAGCAGAGCGACAGAAACAACGATGGAGATCAGGCCGGTAGCAATCGCAACGAAGCGCTTGCCGGAGAAGAATGCCAGCCAGTCAGGCATCTGAGTGCTCTTGAACTTGTTGTAGCAGGCTGCACCCACCACAGCGGCCAGGATGCCGATGAAAGAGTTGCCGGCCACCTTCTGGAAAGCGATGTAGGTAGCGGTGCCCTCTTCCAGGGTGCGCACCATGCCGACCACGCCGGGGCTCAGCAGCTGCTGCATCATCAGGTAGCTGACCAGACCGGCCAGACCTGCGGTACCGTCGTTGTCAGCCAGGCCGACAGCGGCACCAATGGCAAACAGCCATGCCATGTTATCGATCAGAGCGCCGCCTGCCTTGACCAGCAGGAAGCCAACGGTGTAAGCTGCACCGGAAGTTGCTGCACCGGGCACACCCATAACGCCCGGAGCAAAGGCATAGCCAAGACCCATCAGGATGCCGCAGATCGGCAGGACCGCGACGGGAAGCATCAGTGCCTTGCCCAGTTTCTGGAGATACTTCATCATAAGACACATTCCTCCTTAAAGAATGTTGTTGTTATGGAGGCCTCTGGTTGCAGGCTGTCCATAATTGCGTAACAATATTTTAACACATCCTCCGAAAAAAAGAAATAGGGTCCGCGCCCATTTTCGCAATTTTGCACCAAAAATCCTTGAATTTGCATCTTTCGTGAAAAACTTTTTGGAATTATTGCGCATTTCAGAGCAGGATTTTGAAAAAACTTTTCTTTTGCTCTTTCTCCCCAAACCGCTTGCATCCCGCGCCGGAATCGGGTACTATACTTATAAATAGAAAATACAAGACCCAGGGAGGTTCTTTTTATGGAATGGACTGATATCCGCCTGACCGTGGCCAAGGCCGATGCCGACAACGCCGAGGCCGTTGCCACCATGATCGCCGAAGGCGGCATCTATATCGAGGATTACAGCGACATCGAGCAGCAGGTGGCCGAGATCGCCCATGTGGATCTGATCGAGCAGGAGCTGCTGGACAAGCCCCGCGACACTGTGATCATCCACATGTATCTGGAGCCGGGCGCTTCCCCCGTGGAGACGCTGGCCCTCATTCAGGCCCGGATGGAAGCGGCAGGCATCGCCTACACCGTGGAGACCGAGGGCGTGGAGCAGGAGGACTGGCAGAACGGCTGGCGCAAATACTACCACCCCATGGACATCGGCAAACGGCTGGCCATCGTGCCCTCCTGGCAGGAGTATGATACCGACCGCGTCAAGCTGATCCTTGACCCTGGCCTTGCCTTTGGCACCGGCGGCCACGAGACCACCAGCCTCTGCCTGGAAGCGCTGGACGAGCGGGTCAGGGGCGGTGAGCGGGTGCTGGACATCGGCACCGGCAGCGGCATCCTTGCCATTGCCGCCCTCAAGCTGGGCGCAGGCAGTGCCGAGGGTGTGGACATCGACCCCGTTGCCGTGCGCACCGCAGGCGAGAATGCGGCCCTGAACGGCGTGGCTGACAAGCTGACCGTTCTGGTGGGTGACCTGTCCGACAAGGCCAGCGGCAGGTACGATATCATCACCGCCAACATCGTGGCAAACGCCATCATCAGCCTTGCCCCCGCCGTGCCCGGCCTGATGGCCGAAAACGCCACCTTTATTGCCAGCGGCATCATCGACAGCCGCAAGGACGAGGTGATCGCCGCTCTGGAAGCCGCCGGCCTGACCGTGCAGGAAGTGAAGGAGAAGCGCGGCTGGGAGTGCATTATTTGTAAAAAGACGAATTAAACCCCACCGTCAATGCTTCGCATTGCCACCGCCCCTAGTAGGGGCGGCCTTGGCAAAACGGTTAAGCTTTACGAAATGCCAAGGGCCCCACTATGCCAAGGGCCCCACTATTAGGAGCAACAACAACAACCGCCGCCAGTGGCGGATAAAGGGCGTTGCTGTTGGGGCCGCGGCCAGCAAGACATAAGTGTTGTTTACAACACGAGATGGATGCTGGGAGCCGCAACCCGTACTTGTCGAGCGTATGCGAGACTGAGGGGTTTTGTACCCAAGGAGAATCTATGCCTCACCGTTATTTTACAACCGAAATCTCCAATGGCACCGCCACCCTGCGGGGGGCCGATGCCCATCATCTTTCCCGCGTGATGCGGGGCAAGCTGGGGGACACTGTCATCTTATGTGACGGAAACGCCGTGGAATACACCGCCACCATCACCGGATTCGGGCCGGAGACTGTGGAGTTCAGCGTGGAGCCGGGCTATCCCAGCGCTGCCGAGCCCAGCGTGGAAGTGACCCTGTTCGTGGGTTACCCCAAGCAGGACAAGCTGGAGCAGGTCATCCGCCACGGCGTGGAGCTGGGCTGCACCCACTTCGTGCCCTTCTTCAGCCGGTACTGTGTGGCCACCCCCAAAAAGGAGGAGCAGAAAAACGAGCGCTACAACCGCATCGCCTTTGAAGCCGCCAAACAGTGCGGCCGGGGCGTGCTGCCGGATGTCGCCCTACCCCTGCCCAACTTCGGGACCCTCTGCCGCAGTCTGGAAGGGTACGACCTCGTGCTCTTCTGCTACGAGCTGGGGGGCGCTCCCCTGCGCCAGCTGCTGGCAGATGCACAGCCTGCCGACGGCCAGCGGCTGAAGATCGCCCTCATCACCGGTGCCGAGGGCGGCTTTGCCGTGGAAGAGGCTGAAATGGCCGCCAATGCCGGTGTGAAAACGGTCGGCCTCGGCCCCCGCATCCTCCGGTGCGAGACCGCCCCGCTGGCGGTGCTCTCTGCCGTGATGACCCTGACGGGCAACTTGGAGTAATTTTTATTTCCACATATACAAAAAGGACGGCGTATGCCGTCCTTTTTGTTTACTTTATTTTCGCGTTCATCAGCGCTTTTTTCACCTCAATGAGGTTTTGCGGGCTGACCGAGAAGCTCCGCAGGCCCAGCTGCAGATATTGCAGGGTGTTGGCCGGATTGCCCACCGCGCTGCCGCAGATGGTCACGGGGATCCCGCCCTCCCGGGCAGCCTCCACCACCATGCGGATGAGCTTTTTCATTGCGTGGCTGGCCGGGCGGTAGTAGCGCTCGGCAATGGAGATATCCCGATCCACCGCGTGGGTGTACTGGGTCAGGTCGTTCGTCTCGATGACAAAGAAATTGCACCCATGCTCCACGAATTCCTCTGCCGTCAGGCAGGCCGAGGGCACCCCGAACATCACGCCAAAGGGCGTGTCCGGGTCAAACTCCTCTCCGCGCTCCCGCAGCAGCTGGCGGCAGTGCGCTACCAGCCGCATGGCCTCATCCCAATCTTCGAGGTTGGTCACCATGGGGAACATGACCCGCAGGGGGCCGTGGGCTGCCGCCCGGAGCAGGGCGCAGATCTGTGTCTCAAACTGATGGGTCTGGCGCAGGCTGCTGCGGATGCCCCGCAGGCCCAGCTTGGAGGATTCCAGCCCCCTATGGATATCGGCCATGGCGCGGTCCACACCAAAATCAAAGGTGCGCACTGTTACCACACCGCCCTTTGCGGCGGCAATGCAGGACTGATAGAACACGAACTGCTCCTGCTCGTCCACCGGGCGGCCCGGCAGCATCATATAGCCGCTGCGCAGCAGGCCCACGCCGGAAGCGCCTGCCTGCAGCGCCGATTCGATATCCTCCTGCCCGTAGCAGTTGGCCAGGAGCTCAAACGGCACATCATCCTTTGTCCGGTTGGGCAGGACGCTGATGCGGGCGGCTTCCGCGCTCTCCCACTGCAGCTCGCAGATGCGGCTGACCGCCTGCTGGCGGGTGTTGGCATCCGGGTCCAGGATGCACTCGCCGTTGTTGGCATCCAGCACCACGGTGCGGCCGTCGCAGTCGTCCAGAAACTCCCGTCCCACCTGCACCACGCAGGGAATGTGCATGGCCCGCGCAATGATCGCCGCGTGGCTCTGCTTATTGCCCTCCGAAGTGATGATGCCCAGGATCATCCCCGCCGGAACGCTGAACAGATCGCTGGGCATCAGCATCTCTGCCGCCAGGATCACCGGGTGATCCAGTGCCAGCCAGACCCGGGGACGGTTGGTCAGCACGTTCACCACGCGGCGGGCGGCATCCAGAATATCTGCACTGCGCAGCTGCATGTAGGCGTTGTCCTCCATGGCCGCAAGCTGCTCCGCATAGCGGTTGCCCGCACGGTACATGGCTTCGGCAGCGCTGATGCCCGCCTTGATCTGGAATTTGACCTCGTTCATAAAGCCTTCATCTTCCAGCATCATGCTCTGGAACAGGAAGATGGCCTGCTCCGTGGGGCCGCTGCGGTCTGCCATGCCGTCCAGCTCACGCTGGGCTGTCCTGACAGCGTTTTCCAGCAGGCGCTGTTCCCGTTCCGCGTTGAACGGCCCGGCAGAAAAATTTTCGTGCCAGCGCTCCAGCCGGCTCACCTGTCCCATCACAAGGCCCGGCGAGGCGCTGTGTCCCTGATAGACCTTCATTCCTCGATCACCTCCGGCAGTACCGGCCCGGTAAGGGCACGGCAGACCAATGCCTGCAAGAACGTATTGGGCAGCAGAGCGGCCCGTGCGGCCTGTGCCGCATTGCCGCTGCCCTCAAACAGGGGCGCAAAGCTCTCGATGCGCTCCCGGTCGCATTTTTCCAAAAAGGCTTCCGCCAATGTCCGGGTGGTATAGAACACGGTGGGGTCCACTCCTGCATCCTCGGCGGCAGCTTCCAGCGGGGCCAGCTGGGCATCCTTCATGTTGGCCAGCAGCAGGGCCGCATCCGCTGTCAGGGTCACGGGGTATTTTTCCCGCATCGCCTTCTGCACCTGCTGGAATTTCCACGCAAAAGCGGCGGCATCCTCACAGCTCTCGGCGCTGGTGGAAACGGCATAGGCGCAGCCCCGCAGGTATCCCATGGCGCGGCGGGTATCGTAGTAGCCCAGCTCCATGTTCCGTCTGGCGGTATCGGGGTCAAAGTGGAGGATGTCCCCCAGCTCCCAGTAGCTGCGGATCATGGTGGTGGGCAGGCCGGTGCGGTTGGGCAGGGTGATGCCCACCCCTTCCAGATCAACACAGACCAGCTCCTCCGCGCCCATCTTCTGGGCCAGCGCGGTGGGCATATTGTCCCGGTAGCCGCCATCCAGGAACTGCACCCCGTCGATCTGCTTTGCCCGCAGGGCGGGGAAACAGGCGGCCGAGGCCAGCAGATAATCCTTTACCTTGCCCGCCGGGATATCCTCCAGCGTCAGCTCCCGGGGCTTCAGCCCCCGCTTTTCCACGGTGACAAGGCCGAACCGGATGGGCGAAGCCCGCAGGGCATCCTCATCCAGCACCCGCTCCACGATTTCTTCCAGCGGGGTCACGTCCATGCCGCCGTCCCGCACCACTTCCCGCAGGAAAGCGTGCAGCTCAGAGAGGTCGGCGTTTTCCTCCGGCAGTTCCATCACATCCTGGCTGCGGATGCTCATCCACATATCCCGGGCCGTTTCGTACAGGTCCAGCGCAAACATGGCACCGTTCAGGCTGCCCACACTGGTGCCGGTGATGATCTGGGGCCGCCAGCCCAGCTCGGTCAGGGCACGCCACACACCCACCTGATAGCTGCCGCGCGCACCGCCGCCTGCCAGCACCAGTGCCTTGACCGGGGTATCATTCTGTGCCATCTGGAACGCCTCCTAGTCATTCTTTGGAAATCTGTCAGAAGTATACCATATTTTCCGGAAAAATTCTCCCTGTTTTTGGAACAAAATCCATGGTATAATTTTGTTAACTTGTGTGAAACGATGGTGGAGGTAAAACAATGCACTGCAACAACTGGATCTTTGATATGGACGGCACCCTGACCGACAGCATGACCGTGGTATGGGAGGGTGCGCCCGATGCCCTGCTGGCCCGCTATGGCCGCACCCAAAAATCTGACCTCCACAAAACGCTCCTGACCATGGGCATGGCCGATGGCGCGGCCTACCTCATCCGGGAGTACGACCTGCCCCTGAAAATGGAGGACTACAACGATGTGATGTGGGATGTTATCACCAAGCTCTACGAGACCGTGGAGCTCAAGCCCGGCGTGCGGGAGCTGCTGGCCCGCCTGAAGGCCGAGGGTGCCCGCATGTGCATCTGCTCCAACACCTGGAGCGCCCAGTGCCGCACCGTGCTCACCCGTTTGGGCATCGATGAATATTTCGACTTCTATGTGGAGGCACAGGGGGCGCTCCACAAGAGCAGGCCGGATGTATTTTTCCAGACCCTTGCACGCCTGGGCGGCACTGCCCCCAACCGGTGCGTTGTCTGTGAGGATTCCCTCTACGCCGCCCGCACCGCCCACGATGCAGGCTTCCGCGTCATCGGCATCGCCGATGCCGCCAGCAAGTCCGATGAGCCCGCCCTGCGGGAGGTCAGTGACCAGTTCCTGACCGACTGGACGGAGCTGGACTGGGACAAAGTATGACCCCTGCACCATGCAGAAAGCGGCCCGCAGAAGCAGGCCGCTTTCTTTTCGTATGATAGACCTATCCTTCCAGAAACGCCCGGAACGCCGCCCTTACGGCGGGCTCACGCCCCCGGGGGATGGGCACCCGTGCCCCGCTGCGCATCCAGAGCTCCCCGGAGGAGAGCTGGGCGGCGGCGGCAAGGTTGACCACATAGGAGCGGTGGGGCTGCAGAAAACGGGCATCGGCCAGCAGGGGCTTTGCCACCTCGGAAAAGGGCACCCGCAGAGAAAGGGAGGCCACGTCCTCGCCACTGGCAAGGTGGTAGTGCACCACATGGTGGGTACACTCCAGATACTCGATGTCCGCAAAGGGCAGGGCCCGCAGGCCCATGGCCGTGGCAACCGGGATGACCGGGCCGTATTCCGGCTCGGTGGCCCGGTCCAGCAGGGCTGTCAGCTGCTCCGGACGGAACGGGATATGCAGGTACTGCATCGCGTCCACCCGGAACGCTTCGTAGGCATAGGCCGTGGTGTGGGCCAGAAAGGCCAGCGGGGCCCGCACACCCCGGCGGCGCAGCTCTGCAGCCGCCTGCAGGCCGCTGCACGGGTTGGCGGCAGGCAGCTCGATGAGGTAGAGCTCGTACCGAGAGCCCGCTTTCTCCTGCTGCAGCAGGGCCGCCGTGCTTTCCAGCTGCTCCACGATGCAGGCATCGGCCCGGCGGGCATAATATTCCATGCAGTGGCGCTGCACCCGGCCCCGCAGCACAGGGTCCGGGCTGCACACCGCAATGTGAAAGATCATATCCGCTCCTCCTTTCTCTCTGCACAGCGCTTGATTTTTGCGCCATGAGGGAGTATTATGGACGAAAAAAGAAATGGGGGACACCGCCATGGATCAGCCGCTCGTCAGCATCATCCTGCCCGTATACAACGCTCAGAATCATCTGGCCCGCTGCATCGGCAGCATCCTGGACCAGACCTATAAAAACATTGAACTCATCATCCTGAACGATGGCTCCAAGGATCACAGCCTGCCCGTGTGTGAGGAGTTCCGCGCCAAGGACAGCCGCATCGTGCTGGTGGACAAGGAGAACTCCGGCGTGTCCGACACCCGCAACCTGGGCCTGAAGCTGGCCGGGGGCGAGTATGTCCAGTTCGTGGACAGCGATGACTACATCGACCCGGATTTCACCCAGCATCTGGTGGAAGCCGCCGAGACGCACCACGCAGACCTTGTGATTGCGCCCTACAAAATGGTGATCCCCGCCGGGGCCACAAAGCCCGAGCAGGTGCTGGAAAAGCTGGAGGACAATCTGGGCGTGATGAGTGTTGCCCGGCCCCCTGAGGTGCGGGAATACGGTTTCCTGCCCGCCGGGGTCTACGACAAGGACACCTTTGCCCTGCGGCTGATGGACAAGCCCGCCTCCTACTTTTACAGTGTGCTCTGGAACAAGCTCTACCGCCGCATCCTGCTCACCGGCAATGACATCCAGTTCACCAGCGAGCTGAAATGGGCCGAGGATCTGGTGTTCAACATGCAGTATATCCAGTATGCCGAGACCTTTGTCTCCATTGACAAAGCCGGTTACTACTACGTCCAGAATCCCCAGAGCATCTGCCACACCCAGATCAACCCGGCCTCCATCGTGCAGAACAAGATCCAGACGTTCCGGTATTATAAAGATCTCTACACCCGCCTTGGAATGTACGAGGAGGTGCGGCCCCAGCTGTACAAGTTCCTGGTGGATATCGCCGAGAGCACCTACCCCTCCGGCCCCTTCAAAAAGATCATTGAGGAAGCCAAGGAATATTGGAAAAACCGGAAAGAATAAACCAAAATCGGGAGACCCCCTGCGGGGTCTCCCTTTTTTGTGGTTATGCTCCGATGGCAGCGCACTTCTTTGCCAGCCAATCCCGCTCTTCTTCATTCAGGCGGGGAGCCAGCTTCTCAAACACTTCGCGGTGGTAGGCGTTCAGCCAGTCCAGCTCGTCCCGGGTCAGGACACCGGGCACCACAGGAGAGGTGGCAATGGGCACAAAGGTCAGCGGACGGAAGGCCAGGAAGGTGCCGTACTGGTTGTCGGCCTTGTGGTAGCACTCCAGCT
>OLRF01004375.1_pt1 | contig 10040 bp, 5 predicted proteins | sample 1672061 | NCBI WGS metagenome assembly OLRF01 (sample SAMEA3136641, study PRJEB25190) | human gut metagenome | reverse complement strand
TCGGCGCGGTAGAAGCGCTCGAAGAGACGGTTGACGTCGATAGCCGCCGGGTCGGGAACCTTGTTGGAGAAGGTCAAGCTACGGCCCCTTTGCACGATGGACGGCGCAGAAGCTCCATAGCGCAGGGCATTGCTCACCAGGTTCTCGAACATACGAGCCAGCGCCTCGCTGTCAGCCTCGACCACCAGGGACTCGTCGGGAAAGTCCACCGCCGGCTCCCAGCCGCGCTCTTCGAAAGCGGGAAACTGGCCAGTGAGCACATCGGCGAGCACGGGCAGAACGACAAGGGGGCGCCTATCCAGATCGGACGCGGCATCGGTGGCGCGGGCGTAGGCGAACAGCGCGTCCAGCAGGCCCTCCATGTCGGCCAGGCGCGCTTCGGCTGCCTGCAGGTAATGGGCGCGGCGAGCATCGTCCGGCTCCTCGGCGGCCAGGGAGACATAGCCCTTCGCACCCATGAGCGGCGTGCGAATGTCGTGGGACAGGCTCGCCAGATCGCGCTGGAACTGGCGCTGCTCGGCGGCGCGCTCGCGCTCGCGCCGGTCGGCGGCATCCAGCGTGCCGTTCACCGCACGAGCCAGATCGGCGAACCCGGGTCCGGGCATTTCGGTGGTCAAGCGGCTATTGGAGCGCCCGTCGCGATTCCGCAGGAAGCGGGCCATGCGGCGAAGTTCGTGGCCGTACAGCAGCACCAGCGCGAACCCGCAGAGCGCCAGGCCCCCGAAGCATATGGCAAGCGTCACAACTGTCCTTTCTCGTTTCGTTTGTTGCAGAGCACCTGTCGCATGGCTCTAGTTGTGGCAAGGGGCGACCGAGGTCGCCCCCTACGGAGACTAGCATGCAGTGAGACGTTGCCACGCCCCTCCACCGGATGTCTCCTACAAATCGCGCTTCCACAGCGGGCCGAACGTCAGCACGGCGCAGAGGGCGACCGCGGCGGTGCCCACGATGAGCACCTGCACAGCGAGGGGCGCCATGGTCAGCGGGGCGGCAGCAGGCGTCGCGAGCAGCGTCGAGGCGTGATTGCCCACATTCTGCATGCAGGAGGCGAGCATCCACGGCTCCAACGCGCCGATCCAGGGCACGCCCCGGCCCAGCAGAAGCAGCACCTGGCCGAGAAGCGAGCCGGCGATGCCGGAGCTGACCACAAGCGCCCAGGCCACCCCGGCCCCGGCGCTGCGGCTCGCCCACACGATGACCGCCGTCGTGCACCCGTAGGCGAAGGCCAAAAGCCAGGCCAGCCCGAGGAAGAGCGCCAGGTCGCCCAACGGGCTTGCCGCCGCATAGGTGAAGCCTGCCGCCGCGAAGGACGCGGCTCCGGCCAGGGCGGCCACGGCCAGATAGAAGGCCGCGAGAAGACCGACGAGCACCAGCTTCTCGCCGTAGTAGCGCACGCGCCCCCGGCGATCCATCACCAAGTTGCGCGCGAAGCGCATGGAGAAGTCCTGGGCAAGAAAGAGTGCCGTCACCAGCGAGACGACCATGGCCAACGCCCCTCCCGACACCGCCATATCTCCCAGCATATCGGCCGGCGAGGCCAGGGTGCGCATGTCGCGGGACACTCCTTCGAAATCGGCGTCGCTGAGCGCCTCGGGATTGTCAGCGACGAGATCCCACAGCTCGCTCGAGGCGAATGCGGAATCGCTCGCCGTCTCATCGTCGCGCACGCTGTCCTCTTCGGATTCGGCCGATCCGGCGGCCTCGGCAGCGCCTAGCGTGTCCAGCTCATCCAGCGACAGGCCGCGCCCCGAGGCGCCGGCCGCAGCCGCAGCTTCCGCCGATGCATTCGCAGCAGCAGCATCCCCTTCGCCCAGGACGTCAGCCGCGCCGTTCGCCCCGTCGCCGACGTTCACGGTCATCTCGAAACTCGTCGCCGTCATGCGCAAAAACTCCGGCGAGGACACCCAGTGCATCATGCCGGCCGCCAGAGCGGACAGAGCCACCAGCACGATAGCGGCCACCCAAAGCATTTTGCCGTGCACCAGGCGGTAGATATCGCTCTTCAACAGGTTAAACATACTGCGCGCCCCCTTCCATCAGTTCCACGAAGTACTCTTCCAGATCGCGGTGGCCTTGGGACAGCTCGCGCACCACCTCGCCGGCGCCGGCAAGCAGACGGCTGATAGCACCATCGTCGTAGTCCCCCGTAATAACAATGGCCCCGTCCGGCTCCGCCTTGAAGGCGAGCGCGGGATACGCCTCTTCCAAAAGTGCCAGCGCCCGGGCCGGGCTCTCGGTGCGAACGCGCAGGCTGCTGCGGCACTCGGCGGCCACCTCCTCGGCCGTCATCTCGCGCACCATGCGCCCGTCGGCGATGACCCCGTAGCGCGTGGCCATGCGATCGAGCTGGTCGAGCACGTGCGAGCTCACCACCACGGTGATGCCGAGGGTCTCGTTCACGCGCACGATGAGATTGCGCATGGCGCGCGTCGCCTCGGGGTCGAGCCCGTTGAACGGCTCGTCTAACAGCAGCACATCGGGGCTGCCGAGCAGCGCCATGGCGAGCCCCAGCCGCTGCTTCATGCCGAGCGAGAACCCGCGCACCTTCTTGTTGCCAACCGAGGAGAGCCCCACGAGCCTGAGCACCTCCTCGCAGCGGGCCGGACCGTCCACGATGCCCCAGGCGAGTGCCTTCGCCATGAGGTTCCGGTAGGCCGACAGGTTCAAAAGCAGCCCCGGCTCTTCGATCAGCACGCCGATGCGCCGCACGCCGCCGTCTTCGGGCTCCCCGTCCCCCGCCGAAGCTCGATCGCTTTCGAACAGTACGACCTCGCCAGCCGTCGGAAGGGCGTCGCCGCAGATCATCTTCATGACCGTCGATTTGCCAGCGCCGTTTTTCCCCACAAAGCCGTAGATGTCGCCCGCAGCCACGGTCATGGCGAAATCGCGCACCACAGCCCGACCGTCGTAGACCTTGGTCAGCCCGCGCGCTTCAATGACATTCACGGCCGTCTCCCTTCTCGCATACATCCCATCGCTTTGTCCTTTCTCGCTTATACCGCATTTCCTACGGCTTTCAGTCTGAATCGGGGAATTAAAGAAAGTTCTGGCGAAGCGTTAAGATTGTTTGAAGATGCCGACGCCAACGCATCCGCGCGTATTATCCTGCTTCCCGTGGAAACCGTTGCCGACATACTCATCATCGAGGACGACCCCTCTATCAACGAGGTGGTCTGCGCGCATCTGGAACGTCGCGGCTACCGCTGCCGCCAGGCCTTCTCGGGCACCGAGGGCCTCATGCTTCTGCGCGAGCAGCGCCCGGATGTGGTCATCACCGACCTCATGCTGCCCGGCGTGCCCGGCGAGGAGATCGTGCGCGCCATCCGCGACGCCGACAGCGCGCTGCCTATCATCGTCATTTCGGCGCGCATCACCGCCGCTGACAAGATCGCGCTGCTTTCAGCCGGCGCCGACGACTACCTGACCAAACCCTTCGACTTAGACGAGCTGCAGGCCCGCATCGAGGTGCAGCGGCGTCACCGCGCCGAGCGCGCGCATGCCGGGACGGCCGCGTGCGCCGCGAAGGCGGACGGCCCCTCGCGGCTGCTCACCTTCCGCCGCTGGGAGCTGGACCCCGACGGGCGCGTCTTTCGCGTCGATGGCGAGGAAGTGGCCCTCACGCGCACGGAGTTCAACATCCTGGAACTGCTCATGGGCAGGCCGCAGAAGGTGTTCACCAAGCAGGAGCTCTTCGAGCTGGCCTGGGGCGAGCCCTATTCGGTGGAGGACTCCACGGTGAACGTGCACGTGTCGAACCTGCGCCGCAAGCTGAAGCCCACGGGCACCGACGGCTACCTGCAAACCGTGTGGGGCATGGGCTACAAACTGCACAATGCCTGATCGACGTGGGCCGAAGAGCCCTATTCCTGACCTTCCCACGCAGCTTTGTTATTGACAATTTCCTTGCTCAGTCAATTGGGACGAGAAAACCCTCGAAATCCGTGATGGTCTGGCACTTTCTCCCAAGTTGACACGGTGAAACGCCGCGCACTGTGGGACAATGGGCAGACTTATCCAACTACTCCGGTGAAAGGTTCCGCCGTGTTCGACTTCTTCCGCAAAAAGGGCAACAACCCCGAAGGCTCCGCCAAAGACGGCGGCTCCCAGAACGCGGCCGGCGCCACCGCCTCGGGCCGCACCACCCGCGACGCGCTGGCAGAGTTCACCGCCACGCCCCTGCCCGACGCCATCGACGGGCTGCTGTTCCGCGTGTCCATGGCCGATCCGGGCGACCCGACGTCGTCCTCGGGCTTCGACGCTTACGCCGCCCGCCTGCTCTCCGAGGCCGAGGCGCCCAGTCTGCGCGCCATCGCCGTGGAGCATCCGGTAGAGCTGCGCCGCCTGAACACCACGGGACTGTTCTGGTCCATCTTCGACGACAGCACGATTTCGGCCGGCAACCGCGGCACCATCCTGCGCATCGAATCCGTGCTCGACCGTTTGGCCCTCATTTCCAAGGCCCTGGAAGGCGACGAGGGCACCGCCTATGTGAGCGCCACGACCGAAGGCGCCTGCAGCGAGCTTGATTGGCAGGTGCTGCGCTCTATCGCCAACGACGCCAACGATTACCTGACCGCCGCCGAGCGCGACAACAAGCTGGACACCCAGTACGGCACGACGGGCACCAGGGGCGGAAACTGGGATCTTTCCACGCGCCTGGCCACCGCCTGCGAGGCCATGGTGCTCCCCTTCCGCCTGGAGTACCGCTTCGCCTGTGATTCCGCCACCAGCACCATTGTGGCCGACGTCTCGCTGCCCACCCCCGACGTGTTTCCGAAGTCGCGCTGGAGCAGCGCCGCTGGTCAGTGGGTCGATTGCACTGCCCAGCGCCCCGCCGCCGCGGCCGCTTACGCCCTGCGCCTGGCGGCCCTCATCGCCGCCGCGGCCTTCGGCACTTCCGTCGGCGTGACGCGCGTCGTCGTGAACGGGCGCGAGGGCTCCATCGCCGGGGCCAACGTGCTGTCGCTGGAGTTCGGGCGCATCCCCTTCACCATGGGCGCCATGGCGAAGATCCGCAGCGGCGAGTTCTCCGCGCCGGCCACCGAATGCGACCCGGCAACGCTGTTCGATATGCTGCACCTGACTCAGTTTGCCGCCAATATTGACGGCGAGGGCAACCTGCAGCCCGTCAAGCCGCTGGCCGTGGAGCTGTCGGTTCCCTACACCCCCGTGGCAGAGGACACGCGTCCCTTGCCGGAAGATCTTCGCGGCATGCTGCACGCCGACATCGTGAGCGACTTGGACGTCATGAGCGAGCAGGACGCCGAACTGGGGGCCCGCTACCGCGCCATCATGGAAGAGAAGGACGACTCGCTGCTTCTGGCCGTGGCCCAGCTGGAGGATATCGTGGCCGAGACGAGCGCCACCGCGGCGGCCGATGTCGTGGCCGACGACCTCGCCCAGCCTTCGGAGCCGCGCCGCATCCTGTACTGCGAGAACGTCTTCGCCCGCTATCTGACGAGCCTCGTGGAAAGCGACCCGTCCGTGCGCTACGTGCGCGCCTCGGACATCGGTCAGGCGGCCCGCTCGTCGCTCTCGCGCATCTACCGCGACATGGGCGATTTGGATGCGGCCGAGGCCCAGGCCCGCGCCTGCATCGAACTGGCCCCCACGAGCGCCCCGGCCTACAACGACCTCATCACCTGCTTCGCCGAGGGCGACCACTACGATCGGATCATCGACGTGGCCCGGGAGGCCCTGCGCGTGGCCGTCACTGGCAACGATATCGCCTACGTGTACTACCGGCTGGCCTTCGCCTACTGGCAGACGGGCCGTCTGCCCGAGGCTTTGGCCTGCTACCTGCGCGTGCCGGAGACGAGCCCCATGGGCGAAGCGGCCCTGCGCGAGCGCAACGACTTGGTGAGCGAGATGGGCAACAGCGTGCCCGGCAGCGATTGGGATCCTGTGGCTTGCCTGCGCACGGCCGGCGTGCCCTTGGCGCCCCTGGACGACGTCATGGAAGTGGTGGGGCGCGCCCTCGTAGAGCTGTGCGACGCCAATATGCCGCTGGCCGCCGCCCCTCTGGCGAGTCTCGTGGCGAGCACCCAGCGCAACGATATCCTCCACGCCGTAGCCGCCAGCCTCCGCCAAGGGGTGTAGAGGATCCCTAACTTAGGCTGTCCTCGATAAGGGATAGAAGCTCCTGCTGGGTGTGGATGCCTAACTTGCGGTAGAGGTTCTTGCGATGGGTGTTCACGGTGTTTCGAGAGATGAACAGCGTCTTCTCGATATAACCTGCGTCGCGGCCACGGGCCAGCAGCATGAATATCTCGTACTCGCGCTCCGTGAGACCGAAGGCGGCGGCCACATCACGGCAACGGTCGTCCAGCGACTCGTGGGACAGCTTCAGCAACCGCGGGGAAAGCAGGAGCAGGGTGCGCTCGGGCAGCACGAAGACGTAGGCGACCACAAGCACCGTGACGGCAGCAAACCCCACATAAGGCAGAAGCTCGGCGCCGATGTGGCCCGCGGCGTACCACTGCATGAGCTTCGCCGCCGCGAACCCGCAGGGCAGCGCCAGGAACTGAAGTCCGAAGACGCAGCCGATGACCCGGCGCGGAGCTAGCTTGCGCATGAACACCACGGCCCAGGCGAGAATCCACATGGTAGCGCTGATGAGCGCATAGGCCACATACACCACCGCGTAGGAGAAGAACAGGTGGTGATAGGACAGCGGCAGCGCCACCGATCCCATCACGGCCAAGGCGAAGGCAGCGCGGTAGAACAGCTCCATGCGGTAGGCCCGCCAGCGCTCCATCAATCCCAAAATGACGCCCATGACGAGAATGGCCGCCCCCAGCACGCAAACATAGACGAGCCAGAACAGCCCCTCGTCCAACGGCTCGCTCGTCATGACCACGTTGCAGGTCCACACGAACTCGACAGTGAAGGCGAAGCAGAAAAGCGCCCCGGACAGCCGTGCCGTCACGTGATCCGAACCGACGTCCGCGCCCGCGGGTACCGTCGGGCGCATCGTGGACGCTGGACGAATCGCAACCGCGGATACTATCTCGGACAGCTCGTCACCGAACCCGCGCAAGCACCACCACGACAGCAGCGGCAACACTCCGGCGAGCGCGCCCTTGGCCACCGCCCCCATGAACCCCACAGCCACGAAGGGAACCCATTGCACGCAGAGCGCCGCGCACAGCGCCACGAGAATCTCCCGCATGTCGAAGACGGCGATGACCGATCCCCAGGCCAGGGTGAAGACGGCGATGAAACAGCCGGCGCCCGCTCCGAGCACCATGGCGAGAAGCCACATGCCCGGACCGTTGGAGGTGGCCAGGGCGCTGAGGGCCACCCCGCCCACGGAGCAGGCCGCCCCGAGCACGGCAGCGGCGGCCAGGAAGCGGCGCCAACGACGCGGACGTCCCTCCCCTTCCTCGGCAACCCGTTTGCGGGGGCCGGGCCAGAGCGCTGCGGCGATGAGCCCCGCCACCGCCAAGACGCACGCGGCGACGAAGAACGGATCGCGCACGACTCCGCCGCCATAGATTACGGTGTCGCGCAGAAGCCCCTCGAAGCAAATGAGCAGGTTCGTCCAAGAAACGAAGGCGGCGAGCCCGACAAGCAGCCGCGCCTTCGCACCATCGAGCGTCACAACGAGAAAGGGCTCGCGTGTCGGCGCGGCGACATTCGGCGCCCCGGCCATACATCTTCCTCTTTTCCCCTCCCGCTCTTCCATGTCCGGAACCTCATCGCTGCTTTGCGTCTCAGCCATGATTCGCGCCTCCCTCGCCCGTTCCATCCATTGGCTCCCCTCGCCATTATACGTCGTGCACCCGTGCGGGGCTGAAATTTTCTTGCGCAATCTACCAGGGAAAATGGAAAAGTCACCTTCTCGTGGTGAGGGAGATTTGTCCCATTTCACCACCTCGTCGGTATGGATGGGAGCCGCTGGGCCGTGCATAGTCGATTGCGGCCGCGCCGGAAAGGCGGCCACGAACCGAGATCGCGCGAGAACCTGGTCGTGCAGATCTGAGAAACCGAAGGAAAGGGGATGGGACGATGACGAACCATCATGACGACGGCCTGCGCGGGCGCATTCCGCTCAGCCGCCGCAACTTCCTGGCCGGGGCCGGCGTACTCGCCATGGGCGCCGCCAGTGCCGGCATGATCGCCGGATGCAGCCCGGCACCTGCCGCCGAGAGCGACGCTCCGGCCAAGGGCGGCGCGGCCATGGCCGAGACCGGGGCTGCCACAGCCGCCACGGGCAACGAGGGCAAGACCATGGGCGAGGTGCTCGGCGCCGGCTGGCTCGGCGAGGAGCCGGAGATCGCCGATGACGCCATCGCCAGCGTGACCGACGCGGACATCGTCGTCTGCGGCGCGGGCCACGCCGGCACCGCCGTGGCCCGCCGCGCCAGCGAGCTGGGGAAGAAGGTCGTGGTCGTGGAGATGCAGCCCGAGGACACCTTCAGTGCTCTCGGCAACGACATCGGGCACCTGAACTCCTCCTGGCAGGTCGACCGGGTGGGCATTCCGGAGTACTCCGTCGTCGACTTCATGAACGAGTACCAGATGTACGCCGCCGGCCGCGCCCAACCGACGCTGATCTCCCAGTTCGCCAATCGCTCCGGCGAGGCGCTCGATTGGTTCATCGACGGGTATACCGAGCAGGAGAAAGACGAGCTCATCCCGCTCAACTGGCCGGTGGTGGACGGGTACCAGTACAAGAAGAACGGCTTCACCTCCTACGTGGGCACCTGCCAGTTCGGAGGCTCCGTGGGCATGACCGACGCCGTGAAGCGCTCCCAGGACAAGGCGAAGGCCGCCGGGGCCCAGTTCGTGTTCGGCCAGGCCGGCGTGCGCCTCGTGCACAACGAGGACGGCACCGAGGTAACCGGCCTTATCGCCAAGGACTCCAACACCGGTGAGTACCACCAGTACAATGGCGACGCCGTGGTGCTGGCCTGCGGCGACATCGGCAGCAACTCCGCCATGTACAACGCCATCTGCCGCGAGAACTACGAGCTGGGCGAGTACAAGGACTGCGCGGCCATGTCCGGTCGCGACGGCAGCGGCATCGCCATGGGCATGCGCATCGGCGCCAAGGTGGAGATTGCCACCGGCGGCGACATGGGCAGCCATGCCTTCATCCCGCTGTCCCCCATGGAGGGCATTGAGTGCCTGTGGCTCAACAAGTACGGCGAGCGCTACTGCAACGAGGCATTCGGCGGCCCGCTTCTGTCCGGCTGCGCCGGAGCCCGCGAGCCGGGCGACCGAGCCTATCTTATCTGGGGCGGCGATTGGAAGGAAGTGTTCCTGAACCAGCTGGCGGGGCACCTCGCCCCCAAGGAATGGGACGCCGAGACCGTCGCGAACATGGAGGCCACCATGGAGGCGGCCATCGGCTCGGGCGCCGAGGGCGACGACACCTCCGGCAAGTTCCTCTACTGCGCCGACACCCTGGAGGAGCTCTGCGACTTCATGGGCATGGAAGAAGGCGTGAAGGCCAACGCACTGGCCGCCGTGGAGAAGTGGAACGCCGCCGGCGACGCGGGTGCGGACACCGAGTTCGGCCGCGACCCCGAGACCATGTGGCCCATTAAGCAGGGCCCCTTCTACGGCTACCCCTGCGGCAAGCGCATCGGCGGCGGCTCGCTCGTGGCCACCTCGGGCCTGCTCGTTACCGGGCGCCAGCAGGTGCAGGGCCAGGGCTTCGAGCCCATCAAGGGCCTGTTCGCCTGCGGCAACAATTCCGGCGGCCGCTTCCCCATGGGCTACAACGGCATCATGAACGGCGTATCCATCGGCATGTGCCTGTGCCTCGGCTACACCCTGGGCGAGTTTTTGGCCACCGAGGACTTCGACCGCTACTGCACCCTGGGTGCCGGCAACGCCGACATCAAGCAGTCCGACAAGGGTATGCAAGGACCGCCTCCCGGCCAGGGCGGCCCCGGTGGTGAGGGCGGTGCCCCTGCCCAGGGCGGTGCCCCTGCCCAGGGCGGTGCCCCTGCCCAGGGCGGTGCCCCTGCCGAAGGCGGCGCTCCTGCCGGCGACGGCGGCGCACCCGCAGAGGGCGGCCCGACAGGCGG
>OLRF01004360.1_pt1 | contig 10070 bp, 9 predicted proteins | sample 1672061 | NCBI WGS metagenome assembly OLRF01 (sample SAMEA3136641, study PRJEB25190) | human gut metagenome | reverse complement strand
TCGTGTCTCTACTTTACTAAGCTGCCACACATCATCTTCTTTTGTAAACTCATACAAGTAATTCACGGCGTCTTTGTCTTGGAATACACAATAGACTGTATCCATTGCATTATTTACAAAATACGAATCCGATGTTGCTCCAGCAGGAAGATCAATAATATCAAAGATAGTTACAAACGCATCAGTTCCAACATAACTGCTTAATTCATAGAACCAGGCGTAGTTGTAGTCATCAGGATTCATTTCAAACTTCTGGAAAATCCAATCAGCTCGTTCCTCCTGATAATCCAGCATGGCCTCCGGCATACTATCAGAGAGTACAGGCTCTGCACTTCTTCCGTTATAGGTGAAAGTTTTCCTACTTATGCTTTCACCAATATCTTCAGGCTGCTGTACTAACCCATATTTTGTCATGTACTTAATGTAACCCCCGCCGACAATTGTGTACATCTTACCATGCTTCAAAGTTCCATCATATGCCTGCACGCTTGCTGTGAGAGAAGTTGTCGTAGGGTCTGCCTTTGTTCTGGACGCACTGTCAATGGTTTCCATATTCTCATCCAGTAACGCAACAAGAGCATAAAGCTCACTTACAATTCCATTCGTTTCCGTAGTGCTACTAACAACAGCACCTCTACTCACGGACTGATAAGACGGTGTAATGTAACACTCATAAGCAAGCGCAGTTGTACATAGCATACACCCTGCCAAAATTCCTACAGCAATCTTTTTCCATCCTTTTTTCATCTTTTAGCCTTCCTTTATCTCGAAATCAAACCAATGCCTTACGGAGCCAAATACTCTAACCGCTCTCGAATATCACTTTCATCAGAGCTGAAAGTGACCGGAGCATCGACATCAAATTTGGGAATCTTACATAGGTCAGTAATTCACAAACCCAGAAACACTCACCTTGTAGCTGGAGTTGTTTCTTACCGCAAATGTATAGGTCCCTCTGAGGTCAATTCTGATCGTCTGGTTAATGCTTCCATTGCTTCCTCGTACAGGGTAAAATAGCCCGTCGGAGTCGATCAGTCCGAAGTCGACACTCGCTGACGCCGGAGAATAAGATGCCGTAATGGTAACGGTTTCCCCATATTCCATCGGAAAGCTGGTGCTTGCTTTTCTCATGCTCTTCGCAGAAATCTCAAAATCAAACTCGCCTGTGGCTCTTGGTTCTGCGATCTCTGCTGCCTGTTCTCCAATATCAGCTGCAGCGGCCTGAGCGGGAATACAGCTAAAAATTGCAATACAGGCGAACAATAAGCACAGATATCTTTTCATCCCCATTGGTTTCACCTCCTTCCTGTTACTCCCAATTCAAGTTAAAATCCGGCTCTTCCAACAACGTACTTTCTTCTCCCTGAATTGAATGTAAATCCAACTCATTTTCCTTCTGCCCTCTTCCATACCAGAAAAGGAAGCATACCAGCAGGGCCAAAACAACGGCGCCGATCATCAGAGGCCGAATCCACTGCTTTTCTTTTTTCTGTACCTTCTGCTCCGGCGCCCTCTCTGCAGCCGGGGCCGCCGGAGCAGGAAGTTCGTCCCCGCTTTCATCCAGCAAATACTCCAGCGGGACGTTATAGAGCCTGCTCAGAGATTGCAGATTTTCTATTGATGGCCTGGACGTCCCTGTTTCCCATTTTGTTACGGCCTGCCGGGACACATCCAGCTTTTCCGATACCTCCGCCTGGGACAGCCCTTCTCTTTTTCGCAAACAGGCCAATTTTTTCTCTAGGGTCATTGTTTACATCTCCAAATCTATCCCAGCAAGAAATGAAAGTAAACCGCGCGCGGCTTACTTTCCGGCAACCAACGGTTGCCAACTGGGTTTTTTATCCTTTTTTTGAGGTTTCCATGCCCCGGAATGTCCGCTCACGCTGCGCCGCTGCACATATCACGTTGGACTTTCAAGGGGGGCCGGGCAACACCAAACAGGGGGATGCCGCCTCCTTTTCAGCCCAGTAGTTGGTCTTGCGCACAGAACCGACATCCCACCCCGCTTGGAAATCGGCCCTATGGTATCATCTCCGGCAGGGGCTGTCAAGCCTGCGGTCCCGGGCAAAAAAGCAGCCGCAGAGCGTTGCTCTGCGGCTGTTTCATTTGGTTTTACAGGCCCCGCCACTCCTCCGGCCGGAGGCGGCTCAGGTCGTGCTCCGCCGCATCGATGGTGCGGAGCATGGCCTCCTTGTCCTGGTTCAGCGTGCCCTTCAGCACCAGGTAGTTGCTGGCGTGATTCATCCGGAACACGCTGCCGGGGCTGTCCAGATGCTCCATCAGCAGCCGGGTTTCCTCCAGCACCTGGGGCTGGGTCAGCAGTTGGAAGCTGCCGTCCCGCACCCAGTCGTAAAGGGGCGTCTCCGGCTCCACCATCAGCGTCAGCATCCCGATATACTCCGGGTTCATGGCGTTGAAGGCCTCCGCCGTCTCGATGGCGTGGCGCTCCAGCAGCTCCGGGCCGCCCAGGCCCGTGATGGCGGTGACGGACAGCGCCATGCCGCACCGGCGGACCTTCCGGCCCATCTCCACGATCTCGGCGGACATGTGGCCCTTGCGCATCCGCTTCAAAACGTCGTCGCACCCGGACTCCAGTCCCATGTAGACCATGGTCAGGCCCTTGTCCCGCAGCGTCCGCAGCTCCTCCTCCGTCCGGATACGGATGGAGGCAGGGGACGCGTAGCTGGTGACCCGCTCACACTCTGGGAACAGCTCCCGAATGGTGTCCAGGACGGTGTAAAGCTCATTCGCTTTCCGGACTAATGCGTCGCCATCTGCCAGAAACACCCGGTCCACCCGGCGGTACACGCCCCGGGCGATGCGGAAGTCCTCCAGCACCTCCTCCAGGGGACGAATGGCGAAGTGCTTCTCCTTATACATGCTGCAGAAGGCGCAGGTGTTGTGGCTGCACCCGTAGGTCACCTGGACGATGAGGCTGTACGCCTCAGAGGGCGGACGGTAAACGCTTCCCTTGTATCTCATACGCCCAGCTTCTCCAGGGCCGCCATCTTCAGGCAGACGCACAGCACGGCGATGGCCTGCTCCAGCTCCTCAACAGGGGGCAGGGAAGGCGCGATGCGGATATTGCTGTCCTGGGGATCCTTGCCATAGGGGAAGGTGGCGCCTGCGCCGGTCATGGTGACGCCCGCCTCCTTGCACAGGGCCAGCGTCCGCTTGGCGGTGCCGGGCATGGCGTTCAGAGAGACGAAGTAGCCGCCCTTGGGCCGCCGCCAGGAGGCGATCTCCAGCGGCGCGATCTCCCGGTCCAGCGCGTCCACCACACAGCGGAACTTGGGGCCCATGATGGCGGCGTGCTTCTTCATCAGCTCCAGGGTGTGGGCCTTGTCCTTGAGATAGAGCACATGGCGCTGCTGGTTCACCTTGTCGAAGCTGATGACCTGAACGGTGAGGAGCTTTTCCATGTAAGCCATGTTGGCCTCGGAGCAGGCAAAGCAGGAGATGCCGGCGCCGGGCAGGGTCACCTTGGAGGTGGAGGCGAACTCGAACACCATGTCGGCGTTGCCGTATTTTTCACACTCCGCCAGGATGTCCGGGAACTCCACATAGTCCCCCTCGAACTCATGGATACAGTAGGCATTGTCCCACATCAGCAGGAAGTCCGGGGCGGCGGGCTTCATAGAGGCGATGCGCCGGATGGTCTCGGCGGAGTAGATGATGCCGTCGGGGTTGGAGTACTTGGGCACGTTCCACATGCCCTTGACCGCCGGGTCCTGGATGGCCTTCTCCACCGCGTCCATGTCCGGTCCCTCGTCCGTCATGGGGATGGTGACGAGCTCAAAGCCAAAGGACTCCGTCACCTTGAAATGCCGGTCATAGCCGGGGGCGGGGCACAGGAACTTCACCACGGGCTCCCTGCACCAGGGGCGCTCGCTGTGGAGCAGGCCATGGGTATAGGCCTTGGAGATGGTATCGTACATCAGCTGCAGGCTGGCGTTGCCGCCCACGAACACCTGCTCCGGCCGGCAGCCCAGGATCTCCGCGAACAGCCGCTTGGCGGCGGGCAGGCCACTGAGTTCGCCGTAGTTACGCACGTCGACGCCGTCGGACACGTAGTCTTCCGGCTTCTGCATCAGGCTGAAAATATCGCTGACCAGATCCAGCTGCGCCTTACCGGGCTTGCCCCGGGCCATGTTCAGATTCAGTCCCCGGGCCTTCAGCTCCTCGTACTCCCGGGTCACCTCGGCGTATTCCGCCTTCCGCTCCTCGGCGGTCATCTTGGGATAAGCAGTCATTACAGCGCTTCCTTTCTGTTGAAAAATCTTTACAAATCCAATTCAGTATATCGTTTTTTCAACAAACTTGCAACCCCATTTCTCCTGGGCGCAAACACGAAAAGGGCCCCGCCGAAATGGGCGGGGACCCTGTTCCGCTTTCCTCAGCAGCCGCCGCAGCCGATGCAGCTCTCTGCGCAGGTGATGGTGGGGTCGCAGGTAGAAATGGTCGTGCCGTAGCGGACCGGGATGGAGACACAGACCTTCTGGGTCATAGTCACGGTGCACATGGTTCCGTCTGCATTGGTGGCGCAGGTGATGGTGGGATTGCCCTGACAGGTGACGGTGGGGCTGCCCATGACTGCGGTGGGGGACAGGATCACGGAGGCAGTCACATCCACACACTGGGTACTGACCTTGTTGCAGCCGTTCAGGGGGCAGGATTCTTCGGACTGATATGGTAAAATGGGCTCATGCTCATAGGCTTCATTGATACGCAAAGGAATTCCCTCGTTTCATGGAAATTATATCCGGCGTTTCCGCCCTGGATACAACCCATCTTATGCGCGGCAACGCCTGACTGCGCCTGTCAGCTCTGCTGAAATTCTGCAAGGGCCCGCCGCAGGAAGTTCTTGGTCTCCGGTCCGCAGAAGGCGGCGTCCACCGCCGCCTCCTGGCAGGCCAGCAGTTCCTCACGACTCATATAGGCGAATTCTGCGGCCCGGCGCAGCTCCTCCGTCAGGGTCAGCCCGCCCAGGAAGGTAGGATCGTCCCGGCTCAGGGTCACCACCGCCCCTGCATCCAGCAGACGCCGCAGGGGATGATCCTCCCGCCGCCGGTACAGCAGTGTCAGGTTGGAGGTCAGGCAGATGTTCAGCGGCACCCGCTCCCGCACCAGCCGGGCCGTCAAATCCGCGTCCTCTGCCGCCCGGACGCCGTGGTCCAGCCGGTCCGCCTCCAGGAGATCCAGGGCGTCCCGCACGCCATCCGGCCCGCTGCTCTCCCCGGCGTGGGCGGTGCGGCCGAAGCCCGCCGCACCCGCCGCCAGGAACGCCGGACGGAACCGCTCCCCCGTTCGGCCCGCCAGGGCCTCGTTCCCGTCAATGGAGAGGCCCGCCAGCCGGTGGGTCCGGTGGGCTTTCATATCCTCCACCAGGGCCATGGCCTCCGCCCCCGTCTGGGTGCGGGAGAGAGACAGCGTGAATCGGCAGTCTGCGCCGCCCTGTGCCGCAGCCCGGTCAAACCCAGCGGTCACCGCGGCGATGATCTCCGGTACCGAGAACTGGGGCCAGTGGGTGGGGTTCAGGATCATCTCGCTGTACAGGATATGCTCCCGTCCACTCTCCAGCGCAGCGTGCTCCGCCGCCTCCGCCAGCTCCTCCGGCGTGCCCACAAAGGAGCAGATGTTGTCCAGAAAGGCGAGGAAGTCGCTCAGGTCCTCAGCAGAGCAGTCGTACAGCCGCTCCGCCGGGCGGGGCAGCTCCCGCCCCTGCCGGGCCGCGAACCGCGCCAGCATCTCCCCCGGCATGGTGGACTCCAGATGGACATGGAGCTCCACCTTGGGCATGCGCGTCAAAAAGGCAGTCAGATGTTCCATTGCGTTTGCTCCTCTGGTTGTTTTTTCTATAATGAATGTAGGGCACCGGAGGGAACCACCGGACCCGCTGTTTTCCATTATACCATACCGGCGCCGATGTGCCAATCCCCGGAAAATACCCTTCCCTTTTGTCAGAGCCGTGCTATAATTCTGTTAGGATCATGTAAATATTTCAGGAGGAGGGCTCTCCATGGGTGAAGAACAGGAACAGAAATTCCACCAGCTCACAGAAGAACCGGTGAGCCGGATGATCTCCCATCTGGCCGTTCCCTGCATCATCAGTATGCTGGTGACCGCTTTTTACAACATGGCGGACACCTTTTTTGTGGGGATGCTGCGCAGCAACGCTGCCACTGGCGCTGTGGGCGTGGTGTTTTCCATGATGGCGGTGATCCAGGCTGTGGGCTTTTTCTTCGGCCACGGCAGCGGCAACTTCATCTCCCGGGAGCTGGGGCGGCGCAATACGGATTCGGCCTCTAACATGGCGGCCACCGGCTTTTTCTCCGCCCTGTTCACCGGACTCCTCATCTGCGTTTTCGGCGAGATCTTCCTGACGCCCCTGGCCGCGTTCCTGGGCTCCTCCCCCACCATTCTGCCCTATGCCAAGGACTACCTGCGCGTGATCCTCATCGGCGCGCCGTGGATGACCGCCTCCCTGGTACTGAACAACCAGCTGCGCTTCCAGGGCAACGCCATCTACGGCACCATCGGCATCGCCAGCGGCGCCGTGCTGAACATCGGGCTGGATCCCCTGCTGATCTTCGTCTTTGACCTGGGAGTGGCGGGCGCCGCCTGGGCCACCATCCTTTCTCAGGGCGTTTCGGCGCTGCTGTGCCTGGTCTATATGCTGAAAAAATTCCCCATCCTGCGCACAGGCCGGGCCGACTGGGCCTGGCACGGCCCGATGGTGCGCCGCCTTGCCCGGATGGGCATTCCCACGGCGCTGTCCAACAGCGTAACGGCCATCGGCTGCATGATTTTACAGGTGACCATCAACGGCTTCGGCTCCACGGTGGTGGCGGCATACACCGCCGCCTCCAAGGTGGAGCAGCTGACGACGCAGCCCACGTTCACCTTCGGGCTGGCCGCAGCCACTTTTACCGCGCAGAACGCGGGCGCCGGCAAGCTGGACCGCGTGAAGGACGGCGTGCGCAAGGCCACGGTGCTCAACCTCATTGCCGGGCTGGCCGCGGCCGTGGTGGTATGGCTGTTTGCCGCGCCCATCACCACCTGGTTCGTGGACCCGGGTGAGACGGCTGTCATCGCCGCGTCGGTACAGTTTTTAAATATCGAAGCGGTTTTCATTCTGGCCCTGGGCGTGCTGTTCGTTTACCGCAACGCGCTGCAAGGCCTGGGCAACGCCGTGATGCCGCTGATCTCCGGCGGTGTGGAGCTCGCCATGCGCCTGGCCGCCGCCATCCTCCTCTCCCGCTTCCTGGGCTATGTCGGCGTGTGCCTGGCAAACCCGGTGGCCTGGACGGGCGCAGCCGTGATGCTGGTGCCCGCCTATCTGGCCGAGCTTCGCCGCCAGCAAAACAACGCGCTGGCCCGCGCCCGCTGAGGCCGGGTCACAGGCCCGAACCGGACGTTTTTTGGCAAAAAACGCACAAACAGGAAGAAAACCCCGAAAAGCCACCGTTCTTTTTGAAAGAAAACGGTGGCTTTCCGCGTTACAATCGTGTACAATGGAAACGTTAGAATGCCCGTATTGTACACGAACGGGCCATCTTAGGAGGAAACGCCGTGCAACAGATCCAACGATATTTCCGCAAGGCCGGCAAAGCGCTGGCGCGCTTTTTTGGCCGCGTAAAGAAAGGCAGCCCCATCGACATCGCCATCCTGGTATGCGCCGCCGCGCTCATCATCGCGCTGCTCGCTATTCTTGTGATGTCCCTGCTGCCCGACGCCGCGCCCGTGGACGCCTCCTCGTCCGCACCGTCTTCGTCGTCTGTCTCCGCTTCCCAGAGCGGCAGCTATGACCCGGACGCGGACGCGCTGGACAAACAGGCCTACGACGGCACCATCCTGCCGGAGACTGCGGACGGCGGCCAGACGTACATTGACGAAACGATGTTTCTGGGCGATTCCAACACCTACCGTCTGGTGGCCTACGGCCTGACGACGTGGCAGAACAACCTGAGCGCCGTGGGCATGGGCATCCAGCATGTCACCAGCACGCCGTGCATGTACTTCAAGGGTTCATCCAGCCCGGTGTATGTCGCCAAGGCCGTCTCCATGATGCAGCCCCGGCGCATCGTCATCACATACGGCACCAACAACACCAATTCCACTGCGGACACATTCAAAAACCAGTACCGCAGCGCTCTGGAGGCCATCAAAAAGGAATGGCCCTACGCGGACATCATCATCAACGCCGTACCGCCCGTGGCGCAGACGCGCACGGGCGCGGCCGCCGCGCAGAAGGCCATCGACGAATTCAACAAAGCTCTGGCGGACCTTGCCAAGGAGGACGGCTACCGGTTCCTGAACAGCAGCGAGGCCCTGAAGGACCCCGCCACGGGCTTTGCCAGAGCTTCGTATATGATCGAGGACGGCCTGCATTTGAATGAGCAGGGCGCCAAAGCGCTGATCGACTATGTGCGCACGCACACCTACGAGACCGAGGACCGCCGCCCGGCGCTGACCACCATCCCCACGCACACGGCCACGCCGGAGGAGACCTTCAACCCGCAGGCGGCGTCCAGCAGCTCCAGCTCGTCCAGCTCCGAAGCCGAGGGCGTGACCGTCACGTTCTCCATCAAGGACGGCAAAGACGGCGGCTCGCTGTCTGGCACGCTGACGCAGAAGGTGAAGCCCGGCGAAACGTGCTCCACCGTGACGGCCACCGCCAAGGAAGGCTATTCGCTGGAATGGGGCTGCACCGAGGGACGCATTGAAAATGTGAACAACGGCACGCTGACCTTCACCGTGCCCGCAAATACAAAGCTGGAATCCATCAGTGTGTGGGTGACGTTCAAAAATAAGCACACGCACAGTTTCGGCAGCTGGACGGACGCGGGCAACGGCACGCATACACGCACCTGCACGGCCAGCGGCTGCACCAACCCGCCCAAGACCGAGACGGAGAACCATATCAAAGGCAACTGGACGGCAGACCCCAGCGACGCCACCAAGGAGCATATCTACTGCACCAAATGCGGCGCGGTTTTGGAAAGCCGTACTGTGGAGCATACACATACGCCGGATTCCGGCACCACGACCCCGGCCACCTGTACTTCAGAGGGTGTGACGATATACAAATGTACCTCCTGCGGACAGGAGACCTCCCGTACTCCAATTCCTGCGTTGGGACATGATTTTAGTGACCCGAACTGCACAATCACAGAAGCCGATGGTTCAGTTTACAGAAAATGTACCCGCTGCGACGCAAAGGGCGATATGATCTCCGGTCCGCCCGCACCTTCATCCTCCACGCCTCCTCCCGCGCCCTCTTCTTCTGCTGCGCCGGAAGCCTCCGGGGCTGCCGACGCCCTTGCCGCATAGCTTTTCGCCGCCTGCCCTTTTTGTGGCGGGCGGCTTTCATTTTTTCTATCAGGCAGAAAGAAGGTTTTTTATGCTCAACAGCAAGGGTTTCGACGAATGGGCCGCCGGTTATGACGCCAGCGTCCGCCATTCCCACGATGCGGGGGAATATCCCTTCGCGGGCTACGATGCGGTGCTGTCTCTTATCGAGGCCCGTGTGAACAGCCGTCCCGGCGCCGATGTGTTGGACTTGGGCTTCGGGACAGGCATGCTGACAGCACGCCTGTACGCGGCCGGCCATCCGGTAGCCGGAGTGGATTTTTCCCAGAATATGCTGGACGCCGCCCGCACCAAGATGCCCTGCGCGGAATTGTATCTGTATGATTTCACACGGGGCCTGCCCCCCGCGCTGGAGGGCAGGACGTTCGATTTTATCATCAGCACCTATGCTTTCCACCATGTGCCGGACGCCGGGAAACCCGCGTTCCTGTTGGAATTGTCCCGCCGTCTCAGCCCCGGCGGCGAATGTCTGATAGGAGACGTGGCTTTTGAAACGCAGGCCGAGCTGGATGCCTGCCATGCCGCGGCCGGGACGGCCTGGGACTGCGGCGAGGATTATGCCGTGGCGCAGCTGCTTGCCGGTGCTCTGCCCAGCCTGCGCCTTTCCTTCGCGCGGCTTTCCCACTGCGCGGGGGTGCTTTCCATCGGGCGGCACGACTCTCCGCAGCCTGTTTGACGCAAAAAACAGCCAAGCATCA
>OLRF01004358.1_pt1 | contig 10070 bp, 10 predicted proteins | sample 1672061 | NCBI WGS metagenome assembly OLRF01 (sample SAMEA3136641, study PRJEB25190) | human gut metagenome | reverse complement strand
AAGAACGCGCTGTACAAGGTCATCCGCGCATCCAGCCCCGAGGAGCTGGGCCGCAACATCGTGGTACAGGGCGGCACCTTCTACAATGAGGCTGTGCTCCGCGCCTTTGAGAAGGAGATGGGCGTCAACGTCATCCGTCCCGACATTGCGGGCCTGATGGGCGCTTACGGCGCGGCCCTGTACGGCAAGGCCAAGGCAGGCGCGCACGCCCGCAGCACCGTGCTGACCCAGCTGGAGCTGGAGCATTTCAGCCAGAAGGTCAACACCGTGCAGTGTCAGGGGTGCGGCAACCACTGCCAGCTGACCGTCAACGTTTTTGCCGATGGCAAGCGCTTTATCTCCGGCAACCGGTGCGACAAGCCCGTGACCGGCAAGGCCAACAACGAGGACCTGGACCTCTACGCCTACAAGCTCAAGCTGCTGGACGGCTACCGCAAGGCAGCAGCCCCCGCGAACAGCCGCGGCAAGATCGGCATCCCGCTCTGCCTGAATATGTACGAGCTTTTGCCGTTCTGGCACACGCTGTTCAGCCGCCTCGGCTTTGAGGTCGTCGTCAGCCCCTTCTCCAACCGCAAGCTGTACCAGAGCGGTCAGGCGACGATCCCCAGCGACACGGCCTGCTTCCCGGCCAAGCTGAGCCACGGCCACATTCACTGGCTGTGTGAGCAGGGCGTGGACGCGATCTTCTATCCCTGCATGAGTTACAACTTGGACGAGCACCTGGGCGACAACCACTATAACTGCCCCGTCGTGGCCTACTATCCCGAGGTGCTCGAGGGCAACTGCCCCGAGCTGAAGGCGACGAAGTTCATCTACGATTACTTCAACCTCGAGCGCCGCAAGGATTTCTACAAGAAATTCCAGCAGACGCTGGACCATTATTTCCCGGGGCTGGACCGGAAGGCCGTGCACGAAGCCATTGATGCGGCCTACGACGAGTACGCCCGCCACATGCAGCAGCTGCGCGACAAGGGCACCGAGATCATTGCGCAGGCCCGCAGGGAAGGCCGCCGCATCATTGTGCTGGCGGGCCGCCCCTACCACGTTGACCCTGAGGTCAACCACGGTATTGACCAGCTCATCATCCGGCAGGGCGCTGCCGTCATCAGCGAGGACTCCGTCAGCTGGCACGAGCAGAAGTTCCAGACCTCCGTCCTGAACCAGTGGACCTACCACAGCCGCCTGTACGCCGCCGCGAAATACTGCACCGAGAACCCCGACATGGACCTTGTGCAGCTCGTCTCCTTCGGCTGCGGCCTGGACGCCGTCACCACAGACGAGACCCGCGAGATTCTGCAGGCGGGCAGCAAGCTGTATACCCAGCTGAAGATCGACGAGATCACAAATCTGGGCGCGGTGAACATAAGACTGCGCAGTTTGTTTGCGGCGCTGGAAGAACGCAAAGAGGATAAAAAGTAAGAGGCAATTCCATGGAATACATGACCCCCAACTTTACCAAGGACATGGTAAAGACCCATAAAATCCTGATCCCGAACATGGCCGTGACTCAGTTTCGGCTCATGCAGGCGGCACTGGCCAGCGAGGGCTACCAGACCGAGGTGCTCGGCAACTGCGGCAGCGAGGTCGCGCAGCTGGGCCTGAAATACGTCCACAACGACACCTGCTACCCGGCGCTGCTCGTCATCGGGCAGTTTCTCGACGCGCTGAACAGCGGCAAATACGATTTGGACCACACCGCGCTGCTCATCACCCAGACCGGCGGCGGCTGCCGTGCGTCCAACTACATCAAGCTGCTGCGCAAGGCGCTCGTCAAGGCGGGCTACGGCAATATTCCCGTAGCATCGCTGAACTTCTCCGGTCTGGAAAAGGGCAGCGGTCTGCCGCTGACCGTGCCGCTGCTGCGCAAGGTCATTGCGTCGATCTTTTACGGCGATATGCTGGTCGCCCTGCGCAGCCAGACCCACGCCTACGAAAACCACAGGGGCGACGCCGACGCCATGACCGAGAAGTGGATCTCTACGATACAGAGCTGGATCCGCGACGACAAGAACTACTCCGCCCATGACATGAAGCGCCGGTTCTACGACATTGCCGCGGACTACGCGACCATTCCCATCACCCGCGTGCCGAAGGTCAAGGTCGGCGTCGTCGGCGAGATTTATGTCAAATACTCGCCGCTGGGCAACAATGATCTGGAAAAATTTCTGGAAAGCCAGGACTGCGAGGTCAACCTGCCCGGCCTGATGGGCTTTGTGGAGTACTGCGTGGCCAACTACAAGCTGGACATCGACCTGTACGGCGGCAACAAGCTGGTGGCGGGCGGCGCGGACGCATTCTTGAGCTGGCTGGACGGCATCGGCTGCGCCAGCTATGACGCCATGCGCAAGTACGGCTTCTACGCGCCCGGCTCGTTCCGCGAGCTGATGAAAAAGCCCGAGGGCATCATCTCTCTGGGTGCCAAGATGGGCGAGGGCTGGCTGCTGACCGCCGAGATGATCGAGCTGGTCGAGGGCGGCTACGGCAACATTGTCTGCGCCCAGCCGTTCGGCTGTCTGCCGAACCACATTGTGGGCAAGGGCATGATCAATAAGATCCGCGCCCTGCACCCGGACGCGAACATTACCCCCGTGGACTACGACCCCAGCGCGACCCGCGTCAACCAGGAAAACCGCATCAAACTGATGCTGGCCGTAGCCCGCGAGAAGCTGGACCAGCCCGGCGAGGTACAGCCTGTCACCGCGGAACAGCTGGCAGGCGGCGCACCGCAGGTGGAGACGGTGGTACGATAAATGTATAAAAAAGCCGCTGGCATAATTGTCAGCGGCCTTTTTATACAGGCTTCAAGCCTTCCCCCTTGGGGGAAGGTGGCCCCGCAGGGCCGGATGAGGGTAAGTTCACGGAAATAACCCGTTTACAGGCAATCTCCGCAAGGTTGCCCCTCATCAGTCAGTGGTCGGGGTCGCTGGCAGCTTCCCTCACATCTCCTCCACCTGTTTCAGCTCTACCTCCCGCTTATCAATCACCAGCAGTCCTTCCTTCTGCATCTGGCTCAGCGCATTGCTCAAGGCGCTGCGGTCCACACCAAGGTGGTCGGCCAGCTGTTGGCGGTCAAAGGGGAGCGTAAACCGCAGGCTGCCGTTTTGCCGCGCCAGCACCGAAAAGTACGCCGTGATCCGCCCGCGGATCGTCTTGGGGGCGGTGTACAGGCTGCGCTGCGCCAGCCCCAGATTTTTACGCGCTGCAATGCGCAAAAGATTTTGCGTCAACTTCCAACGCCATGGCTCGCAGCCGCACTGCAAAAGCTGCCCGGTCTCCAAAAACAGTGCCTCGCCGTTTTCTGCGGCCACAACGTTGACCCGCAGCGGCTCGTCCGGCAGACAGGCGTAGGTCTCGGCAAACAGGTCCCCCGGCCCGGCCTGGCCCAGCAGCGTCTTGCTGCCCCAGATGTCCAGGTGCTCCATGTGCACCCGCCCGGCCAGCACCACGCCCAGCGCCGGGGCTCTCTGCCCGGCCTCCAGCAGGATCTCCCCCTTGGCAAATGCCCTGCGGCGCATCCGCAGCGCGGTTACGGCTGCCTCGGCCTCGTCGGCGGTCAGTCCGCGGAACAGTGGTACATCCGGCAATTCCATAATTATGCACCTCACATGTTGTTGCTACAACAGAACTCTTGCTGCCATTGTAGTAAAATGACAGCACAAAGTCAAGGAGGCTGACCATGAAACGACAAATCATTCACATCGACCAGGAGAAATGCAACGGCTGCGGGGCCTGCGCCGCCGCCTGCCACGAGGGCGCGATCGCCATGATCGGCGGCAAGGCCACGCTGATGCGCGACGACTACTGCGACGGCATGGGCGACTGCCTGCCGCACTGCCCCACGGGGGCCATCACGTTTGAGCAGCGCGAGGCCGCGCCCTACAACGAGGCCGCCGTGCAGGCCGCCAGGCAGCACAAGGCCGCCCAAATGTCCGGCTGCCCCGGCAGTGCGCCCAAAGCGATGCACGTCTGCCCGGGCAGCATGGCCAAGGCCCTGCACCCCGCCGAGGCAGGGGAGAGCGCCCCGACGACGGTCCCCAGCCAACTGCGCCAGTGGCCCGTGCAGATCAAGCTGGTGCCTGTGAACGCACCCTACTTTGACGGTGCGCGGCTGCTGATCGCTGCCGACTGCACGGCCTACGCCTACGCCGCGTTCCACGAGCGGTTCATCCGCGGGCACATCACGCTGGTGGGCTGCCCCAAGCTGGACGACGTCGATTACAGTGAGAAGCTGACCGCCATCATCCGCAGCAACGACATTCAAGAGGTCACCGTTGTGCGCATGGAGGTGCCCTGCTGCGGCGGGCTGGAAAATGCCGCCAAGCGCGCCTTGCAGGCGTCCGGCAAGTTCATTCCGTGGCAGGTCGTAACGATCTCCACCGACGGGCGGATTCTGGACTGATTTTTTGCTACTGTCAAGAGTTTCTGACAAAATTAGACAATTTACACAAAGGTGTCAATAGATAATTGTTGCTTTTGTGGTGAAAAATCCCGGTGCGGAATTTGCTTGCGCAAATCTGCACCGGGATTCTCTGCTTTTTGCAACACCTTTAGCCCGTCGCATTGCGGCGGGCTGGTGGGGCATATTGTGGCCCGCTGCTAGAGCAGGTCAAAGAAGCGGTATACCTTTTCGCGGTTGTATAGGGGCAGTTTGTCTAATTCTTCTTTTAGCATATCGGCGGCAGATTTACCGCCGAACATGGGCCGGGTATAGTGGTTCACCCAATGCTGCACCTCGGTAGCCTGTTTCTGTGTTACTTTTGCCATGCTTTTACCTTTAGGCAGTTTGCGGCGCACCAATTTGTTTGTGACCTCATTTGTACCGCGCTCGTGGGGGCTTTGCGGATGGCAATAGAATGTTGTCACGCCCAGCGCGTCTATACCGTCTTGGTCGGCAAACTCGGAGCCGTTGTCGTTCGTGATGGTGTGGAATATCAACTTCCAATCGCGGCCAATCTGACATTTAAGCCATTGCAGGGCATGGACTGTATCGGCGGCAGTTTTACTCCGAGCCTTGATGATGATTTCACCTCTAGTTTTACGGTCAGTCATTACAAGGCAGCTCTCGCCGGTTCCTTCGGCCTTGCCTATGACACTATCCAGTTCCCAATGTCCGACTTCTTCACGGTTTCGAATACTCTTTGCGCGGTGTTCAATACTGCGGTGTTTTGGGTGGGACACGTTGGCATGGGATACGGTGCCCTTGCCTTTCTTTGGGTGACCCTGTGGCAGGTGCTTATAGCGCAGGCTGGGAAACAGCTTCATTTGTATGTATCGATAGCATGTGGTCTTGCTGATGGTCACGCCGTAGTCACTGCCGACCTTCGCTATTGCATCCTGCGGACTGGATCCGGTCAAGATATGCGCTTCCAGCGCGGCCAGATAGTCCGCACGATTACCGATTTTCAAGTCAGGGCCGTGGGCACTTTTCATATAGTCAGCGCGGCTCTGTGCCTTTTGCGGGGAGTAGATGCGATAATATTCCCATGTGTCGCCGTTCAACTGGTCCACCATGCCGCGACGGAGCTCGCGGCAGATGGTGGATGGCCAGACGCCGACCTCTTTTGCAATCGCGGTCTGCGTGAAACCGAGCTTGTACAGGTGTTCTATCAAGCTGCGTTCTGTGCCGGTCAATGGTCGGCCTTTTTTGCGTTGCTGTTCGTACATGGTCACACCTCGCGCAAAAACTGCCGCCGCGTCCCTTGGGGGCCGCAACGGCAGTTTTTATTTTTTACTTTGTTGTCTCGTCCGCTTCTGCCGCGTTCCGCAGACGCTACGCGCCAGCTGCACACGGCCTACGCTGGCTTGCAAATAAGAAGGTGCCTGCGGCGCTTGTGCCGCTCAGACGCCGAACCTTTATAAATTGGGGTTCGGCTTTTCAAAAATGCACAGTGCCCGCGTGCGCGGGCTTGCGCGTCTAAGGAATCTTTTAATGTCCCAGGGCGGGGCCTGGGACTTCGTACCGGTTAAGCGCTGCACGTCCCGTCAGGGTGCGGCAGTTGGACAAACTGACGCAGGGAAAAGTTCTCGCACTCTTGCGCCGTTTTACGTTGCTGGCCGGGCAAGACTGGCGGTCTGGCGCTGGGGCCAATAAGAGGAAAATTCCGGGCTCCGGGAAGTTCCTACTCTTGCCTTTGCGCGATTTCAGTTGCAGGCGTGGGAAGGTGAGCGCCGCGCAGGCGCTGCCAATATGGGGCTAGGCGCCCCATGCCCGCCAATCCGGCCCACTTTTATAAATTGAGTGGGCCGAATACCCGGAAGATTGCAGGTGACTTTTCAAGTATAGCACCGTTCTGTGTGCGCGTCCATACGTGGGTCGCGCTCTTGACTAATCGTGAGGAATGTTGTTTCGGTCTCGACAATAGGCACATTCTGAATACTGGCCGCAGTTGACGTGCTCGCCCGGGTCGGCATCCTGCGGGCAGGTGTAGAAGGAGTAATAGTCCTTCACGGCCATCACAGGCCCGGAGCAGGTACCGTCCAGCCGATACGAACACGGCTTGCGCAAGCAGTAGGGCCGCTTATTCGTTTTGTCCATCCGGCATACTTGTTTCATATCCTTTACCTCTTGATTTGTCCCGACATCCGGCGCTGAGCCTTTTTCGTGGGCTTGCTTGCCACTTCCAGACCCAGCGGCCCTGCCGGTGCCTGATTGCTGATAATTTCCGCTTCGGGGAGAATGTCGCCTTCCTCGAACTTCTTTTGCAGGTTGTCCACCACGGCCAAGGTATCATAGGCGTTATAATCTCGGTCAAGCACGAACCACAGGCCGCGGCGAAGCGGGCGTATCATCTCGGCGTTTGTGGCGTTCTCCATCTCCCATGCGTCGTAGCTGGCCCACAGCTGGAAACGCCAGACCTTGTTACACTGAATGACGGTATGGGTAACATCCCGGAGCAGCTTGTCAACATGCTGGAAACGCTGTGCAGAGCCGTAAAAGCTGATGTGATAGTGCCGGCAGCACAGCAGCGTATTGAGGAAATAGGCATTGAAGTTATCCTTAAAGCTGCGCGAGTTCATCTGAACGGAAAGTTCATCCATGGCCACAATAGTTACTGTCAGCGTTTCTTCCTCATCGTCTATAGCCTGCGTGGTCTTGCTGGCCTTGACGACCTGCGCGAGACTTTCTAACTTTGTGTACGGTACACAGAGGTCAACGTTGGACAGGATATTGATTTTCTGCACCACAAACTTTTTACGCCGCGGGCACCACACGACTTTATCATTGTAGCGGTTGTACAGGCCCACTACTTTATGTACCAGAGACAGAGTTTTGCCGGAGCCGAAATAGCCGCAGTAAATATCCAGCGCACCCACCGGGCAGTTATGCCAGCCCCGGTGAAGCTGATAATAGTACAGGTCTTTGATAGCGTTGAAGCCGGTTTGGAAGGGATGGAACGTTATTTGCCGTGCAATGCGGGAGACTCCCAGCGTAATGAGCACGGCGACCAGAAGGAGCACCATATATCCGTTCATCAGAAGCGACCCCCGCGGGCAAATGTATGGGTGAAGTCCTTGATGATACCGAACACGAACAGGAACAGGGCCACCGCTACGAGGATAGCCAGAAACCACGGGAAGAACTCGGACAAGTTTTGCGGCGCGTCGGCAGAGATACCGAAGAACGCCAGCAGGTCATAGAACAGAGATACCATTTTTACACCTCACTTTTGCGGCGACGCGCGCGCGGGGCGGGGGCAATAGCCCCCGCGCCCCGGACGCGCTTGCCGCTTTCGCTTAAAAGCCACGAACCAAACCGACGACGATTGCGGCGACGACCACAGCGGCCAGTACCAACAGCAGCACTTCGGATACACTGTAATCCGCAAAGGGTTTTTCAAACGCTGCGGGTTGGGCCGTCTCGGCAGTAGCCATTTCTGCAGCCGTCCGCAGATCTACAAGCTGGCCGGAAATCGTCTCCAGCTGGGCCGTGTAATCCTGCGCCAGTTCACCAGACTGTGTATCTTCCGTGCCGATCTCGGCAGGGGTCATTATATCAATCAATGTATTGAGGGATTCTTGCAGGGTGTCCAGCTTTTCATACAAAGTAGGGTCGTAAGTCTGCACGCCCTGAACTTGCACAACCTCGTGCGTTTCCTCGGAATCGGTCACGATCTGGGTGCTGTCCTCGGCGGGCGGGGTGTATTCCTCGGCGCTGGCCCGGAGCGTGAAGAGCGTGGAAAGACCGAGCAACAGCAGAATGAGAACGCCGCAGAATTTATTGAAATTATCGCTCATGACAGCATCCTCCCGATAAACGCAGCGGCGATTGCGCCGACGATAGACCACAACCAAATGTCATACCACGAAAGCGTAAAGCCGTACACAGTGAACGGCAGGTTGAAGCCGTTCAGAATGACATTCATAACTTCAAGAAATGATTCCATGCTTGCACCTCCTACGACATGCGCCGGTACAGCGCATTGACGAAACCAAGAACAATTGCGAACTCAAACGCCCACCAGTACGGCAAAGGAACCCATTCGATGGACTGTTTAATGAATTTGGGGAACTGGTCTTTCACGTTATAGTGCAATTCGCCGGGTGTGCTTTTCAGCGTATCGGCAAGACTGTCAACACCGTCCGAAAAATTGTCCGAGACAGAACCCTGCAATTCTGCGGCATCTCCCAGAAGTGAGGATTCTTCCGAGCTTGCGGAAGAATCGGCGGAGCTGTCGTCTGCAAAGGCGCAGGGCACGGCGGCGAGCGCGGCGCAGAATACGGCGCAGACCGTAATACAAATTTTTTTCCACATTACTTTGACCTCATAATAAATTTGATGATGGTGAACAGGAAGATGACAATTAGGCAGGTGTTAATCGTCATGACCACACCATCCGGGAGGAACGGGAACAGGTAGCCGACACCAACGGCCAAATTTGCAAAGAACGCGATAAGTGCAAGAATCAGTGAGACCAGCGCCCAGAAGATACCTTTTTTACCGTCCTCGGAGCCGCCACCATTGGGGAAGATGATAGTCCAGAAGTTGTTGGTTTTATCTCCACTGTCGGGCTTGCCGGGGTCAGGTGCAGGACTAGGCGAGGGCGAGTCAGTCGGTGCAGGAGAGGGCGAGGGACTGGGTAACGCTGTTTCCGGCGTGCTCTGGTCGGGGAATTTTTTATTGAAAATGTTTTGAATGTTCACATTCAAATTTTCAATAGCGAGGGTGAAGTTTGCGGAGAGTTCAGCGAAACCGGCCACAAACGCCGCTTTAATATCCAAGAAGCCTTGAATCATGTTGTCACGAATTTCAACCAGCACGGCCAAAATACCCGTTGTGTCACCGCCCGGCTTGCCGGGGTCAGGTGTAGGACTAGGCGAGGGCGGGTCAGTCGGTGCAGGTGTAGGACTGGGGGACGGTGTAGGAGATTGATAGTTAAAAGGCCACTTCTCGGTTTTTGCGTTTCTGCCGGTAGGAATATTCGTAGCCTGTTCCATTGTACTTGCTTCGTAGTATTTCAGACCATCAAAACTATAATAAAGTTTCCAACTTACAGGGTCACGAGCGGGCATATCCGAGCCCGTCACATATCCGTAATACGAAGGTATTTGCATATTAGGCGCGTAAATATCAATAACGCACTTTCCAGTTTTACCACTGCCCCATCTATTACAACCCCACTTGTTATTGATTTTATTATCCACAAGGTTGGTGATAGGTTCATTCCACGAAGTATCTAAGCTAGACTTGATACTAACATCCGAAGGCCACGAGATAAGATTTTTATCTTTGTCATAAAATTCCAATTCAGAAACTTGAATCGCATTATAACCGCCGTCATCAGTACCACGGCGTTCAGTAATGACCCATCTATAATACATATCAGAAACAGGTCTATCATTTTCGGACGGTGACGGAGACGGCGAAGGGGACGGAGTGGCAGTCGGCGGAGGGGGCGTTGGCTGGCCTGGATAGGTGATATAATAGTAATTGTTGGTTACACTATCATAGGTGTAATATTGATAGGTTTCATTGTTATAGATAATAGGGTTATTACTAATGTTGGTTACGGTTTCATTTTTCTCGTTGATGGTCGTGTACTGGGGGTAGATATAAGTGAGGTTATTGGAGT
>OLRF01004357.1_pt1 | contig 10074 bp, 10 predicted proteins | sample 1672061 | NCBI WGS metagenome assembly OLRF01 (sample SAMEA3136641, study PRJEB25190) | human gut metagenome | reverse complement strand
TACCTAATGAGCTCACGAGACATTACTTTTGCAGTTGATAATCTGACAAAAGTTTTTCGTATTAAAAATCGGACGATTTGGAACTGAGTAAAGGTTCAGGCGGAATCCCTCATTGTGAAGCTTATCGTTGTAGTAGTTGCAAAAAGATTTTGATTGATTATGCAAATAGATAATTCAAGTTTGTAGAATTCAAAATTTTATATGAAATGTGAGGATAGTGCATAGTATCGCAAGAGTGCTTATAGACGATAATTGATAGGAAGGGAAGATCTATGATTAAAGAAATTGAGAACAGAAGGAGTATAAGAAAATATAAAAGGCATGAGATCAGTAAGGAAATAATTGAAGATATAATTTACAGTGCGACTCTTGCTCCATCTGCCCCTTTTCCATTGAAAAAGTGTGGGAAATATCTAGGAAATCAAAATTAAAAACTAATACCAAAAAATGAATAATTTTAAAAAAGTGGGAATAGCATAACTATACAAGGTGTCAGGCAGATCTGAATAAACAGGCGCAGGAACTGATTTATGCATAGCTGATAAAAAGTAAGACCTATTGTGGAGTCATTATCCACGATAGGTCTTTCATAGTTTTGGCACTTTTTTAAGACGGAATCAACACACATGCACAATATCCCGGAGCTGGTTGAAAACAGTAGATGGTCAGAGTCTTGTCGATTTCCGGACTATAATCATGCAGGATATGTTTATTGCCGTTTAACGCTACATCCGCATAAGTAACAAGCCATTTTTTATCCCCGTTTTCAAAGACTTCATAAAATGAACGATTCAACATTTCTGAAACGGGAACGCCCTCAACAACAGCCATTTCATCATTGCAGTAACGAAATACAAAGTCTACACCATGTCCATTCGCATCAAATACAAGCTCAATAATACAAAAAGCAAGTGGCATATCATTGAGAAAGCTACAGTTATCAAATAATTGAAGAGAGCTGTCTTCTGAAACATCCGAAAGGTCCTGCGTATTTAAACCAAGTTCCTTACGGATTTGTTTGTGCTGACTCAGATTACGTTTTCTTCCTTGAAAGACAGCACCATCAGTCATTGTATAAAGTCCTTCGTCAGATATATGAACAATTTGATTTTTTCGAAGAACAATGCCTTTTGAGATGTTTAGAAAATCTTCTTCCGGCAAGTAGAGCATAAGTTCTTTTATCGGGATTGTAGTCGTAATGCTTTCTCCCGAGGAAAGCGTAATGATTGTGTGAGGATTCTGTCTGGTAAGGTAAAAAATATCTGAACTTTTGATATTCTTTCGTTCGAAATACAGTGGAACATTATAACGCATATGAGACCTTCCTTTATTGTGATAATTTTATATTACTATAGTTGTTTTGAAAATACAATAGAAATAATTAAAATGCAATAATTAATGCAAATAAAATGCATTTTAATTGAATTATACAACGATTTATCTAAGAAACATCAAATAAAAGCGCAGATTTGAGCAAAAAAGATTGCTGATTAACCGTGTGAGTGGTATTATAAAAAGGTATAAATAATGATACAAAACGAATTATCAGGCAGAGAAATGAAGTTAAGATCGTTGATCAACATCTTAAAGAGTATGATGCAGAAATAGAGAATACACTTCAGAAAATACAGTACACAGAAGCGAAAAATGAGCTGAATCAGCAATGGTCTAAAGATATAGATGTATATGAAACTGCCGGAAATGTAGGAAATACATTGAGCGCCTACGAAGATTATATGAAAGCCGCGCAACTGTATATGGATGGTAAGACGGATATGAATGCTGTCGAAGAGAGTAAGCAAAAGCTTTATGACAATTTTATTGAGGTTTATAAAGCGGCTGGAAATAGCTTTGAAAATCCAACCGATGAGAAAAAAAAGGACGCTATATTTTGTAATGACACGATAGATGGTGTATTCAAAAGATCGATTTGGAGTATGATCAATGCGTTGAATAAGCCAAGTGATGAGAAAAATTATGCGGATGCTGCGGCACAATTTGCATATAGGGCTTATGGATTTTCTGGTGATCAATATAATTACATAGTTTCAAGTATTGATAAACAATTTATGGAAATCATTAAGATGGAGATGATGTATCAGGAATTTATTGCACAGCGTGGTGATTATTTTGAAGAGAAATATCCAGATGATGAAAGTAAATGGGAGAGCTATGCTGCATGGACGAATGATTTAAATAAGTTGAATGAAGATGTTGCCAAAGCTATGGATACTATGCTTGACAGAGAAATATTAGTTTCGGATTCAACGGTTGGTTCGATTCGGATGAAATTGGATGAATTTGTAAAGCCAGAAGACATGGTATCTGTACGTATGAAAAATGAAAATTACCATGAGAAATTAACAGGCGAGTTCTATGAGAATGAGCAACCGATTATCGATGCGTTTAACGAAGGTTATCTTTACCTTATTGAGGAGTATGGTTGGAAATCCAATGCTGATGTAATTACGCCGTTTGTTAATTTTCACAGAATTGCTGTGCCGACACCTAAAACGGAGGAGAATCCATCGGGAATAGATATTTATTATATTTTCGATACATCACAGCCACACGATGCGGAAGAGGATTGGGCTTGGAATTCAGACGATTCTGTTCCTGAAAATTTGCGGTTTTATCAATTTGAAGAGAAAATAGATCTTACTTTGGCGAGAGATCAACATATTCCATCTTGTGATTTTATTAATTTAACAAAAGAAAATTATAGCGATGGGCAGAATCAATTTAGTTGCGCGAAAAATACGGCGGAATTTCAGAGCTTATTCGCTACAGGACTATTCAGTGCATTATCAAGTATACCTGGTGATTATCTGAGTGAATACCTGCTTACAAAAAAAGATACAAAAACATATATTGCTTTATCGGATTATGATTTTGATTATCATGATGCATGGGCGACAAGTTATACGATTTTCCATGTGGTTGATACAACAGGACAGTATCCGGGAAGCAGTCTTGAAAGTTCTACTTTAAGTGCAGAAAAAATTCAACCGGATAAATCAGCGGGGGCATATTCGGCATATACCGTTATATTAAAGAACCGCCCACAAGAAGATGGTTATTATAAGACGAAAGTTGATGTTGCTACGAATGGAGTCGGAGATACAGAGTTAGAAATGATTCAGGAAGATGGGACAACATGTCAGGAAAATACTGTTCCTTCAGGAAAAGAGGTAACACTTCGGTTTAAGGCGGAAGGTACAACTGTTCTGGAATCCCTTACATTGCAGAGACATAACAATACAGAAAATCCATCAGAAGTAACTTCGGAAGAAACGTTGTTGACAAAAGACCAGATCGCGACATTGAGTCCGGATGAAGAAGGATATTACATTATACTATAATGCAGTCTGCAAGGAACATTCCTATGACAATGGATTCTGTACGAAATGTGGTGGATATCAGCCGGCAGACTATAATGAATCTACAGGCAGTTATGAGATTGGGAATGGTGGACAGATGTTTTGGTTTGCCGCTCTTGTAAATGGGGACGGTGAACATACACAGATTCAGGAAGCAAAGCCAGATGCACATGGAGTGCTGGTGTCTGACATTTCACTTAAGAATCCGGCGGATGAAAACTATGAATGGAAACCAATCGGAGAATTCAAAGGAATTTTCGACGGACAGAATCATACGATTTCTGATTTCAGTATGACGAAAGTAAATGATCAGTCAATAGGCTTTTTCCAGAACCTTATGAGTGACCCGAACGAGACAGACGAGGCAAAGAAAGCGACGCTTAAGAACTTTACACTGAATGGAACAATCGTTACAACAGCAGAGGCGGCAAGTGCAGTAGGTGGTGTTGTAGGAACAACTTCCGACAGTGTGATCAGGCGGGTGAATTCAAATGTAAATATTGGAAGTGGATTGATATACTATATCGGCGGAATTGTCGGAGAGATCAATGCAGCAACTTCTATAGAGGAGAGTACATATTCAGGTAAGATCGTACTGGATTATAGTTTCTACGGAGTCGGTGGAATTGTAGGTTTTGTAACTGATGATGATACATATGCAGGCGGCACAAAAATCAAGGATTGTGCAAATTACGGATTGATCACATATTATAAGTGGAAAATCACGGAGGACGTGGTTACAGCGGTGGAATCACCGGACAGGTTGCATTGGGTGAAGAGGATTTCATTCTTTCTGATTGTTACAATTATGGCAGTGTGCTTGCTGAAGAGTGGAAGGAGATCTATGGTGCAATTTCCGGATACTGTGCGGCGAAGAAAGATGGAATCAAGAATAATTATTATCTCGATACACTTCCGGTAAAAGGTTTCCTGGGAGAAGCTGAGATTGCGAATGATGAAGAACTGGCAAAGGCAAAGACAGCAGAACAGTTCAAGAGTGGTGAAGAGGCATATCTTTTAAATAACGAGGTGACAGACGGCTCTCAAGTATGGTATCAGAATATTGATAACGGAGAAACTCCGGATGCTTATCCGGTTCTGGATGATACACATGGCACAGTCTATCGTTGGGAAGATGGAACCTATTCGAATTATGAGAAAGAACCTGTAGAAGAAACTTACGAGATTCGTACATTTGAAGAATTTAAGAAAATTCCGGAAATTGTTAAGAAGAACAATCGTGCAAACTTCAAGCTGATGAACACAATTTTCGGAAACGGTAAAACAATGACAGAATCAATCGGTTCAGCAGACAATCCGTATAATGGTACATTTGACGGACAAGGATATTATGTCTACCGATTCGATATCAAATCATCAGATGGAAATGCAGCACTTTTTGATACGATCGGTGCACGGGGAAGTGTAAAGAATTTCGCAGCTTTTTATCAAAATATTGAAGGAGAGAAAGCAGCAGGTCTAGCGATTGTCAATTATGGATTGATTGATGAGTGTATCAGTGGATCAAATCTCAGCGGTCCATTTACTGATCAACTCACGCATGAGCCTAAAAATTTGACGGAGACAACGACATTTGTTAAGGGCACATCAATGGCAGGAGGCGTTGTAGTTGAGAATAAAGGTGTGATTCGAAATACTGCGAACTATGCAAAGGCAACGGCAAGTGCATCAGATGGAATTGCTGGAGGAATTGCAGTAGTAAACAGCGGAACGATTGAGAACTGTATGAGTATAGGTGCTCTGTCAACAAAGGAAAATGGAATTGCCGGAGGAATTGTTGGAAAGCTGGATAAAAATGGTTCCATTCAAATTGCATATAGTGCACAAACTGCGATAGAAGGTGGGACAACCGGAGCAGTATTTGGCACAAAAGAAGAAACAGCAGGAGCTGTGAATAACACATATTACCAGGATACCTTATCAGGAAACGAAGAACAGGGAACAGCGAAAACAGCGGCTGAGATGAAGAGCAATGCTTTTAAAGAGGAATTAAATACTCTGGTAGCAGGCAATGAAGAATTGTGTAGTTGGACATGGAATTCAACAAAGAATCAGGGGTATCCAAGAATCTTATCTTCGCTTATTACGGAAGTTGAATTAGTGAACGCATCAAAAGGAGTTACCGTAAAAGGTATGATGCATAAAGATACGAAACTTCAGTTAAACGAGCTAGAGAAAAAGAATGACATTTATCAGGCATTTAAGAAATATGCACAGAAGACAGATAAGCAGGTTCTTTATTCAGCAGAACCGACGTTAGTATATGAAGATGGACAGCCGTCTGCATACGAAGGAAATCTGAATGTAAAACTGGATTTGTCAAAGTATCGAGGAAAAGGATATAAGGTTCTTGTTTATCGAAATAATCAGATCGAAGAGCTTGAAATTGATAAACAGATGATCGCCTCAAAAGATGTAGAAGAGATGGTTCCGTTTGCTGTACTGGCTGAAAAGAGTGAGATCTCCAAAGCAGTTGATCATATTAAGGATACAATAAAAACAGGAGATAACAGCAGTGTGATTCTTTTGCTTTGTATTGTTGTTGTGGCAGGTAGTGTAGCAGGTGGAGTTATTTACTGGAGAAAAAAGAAAGCAAAAAAATAAGATGAAAAAAAAGACAAAGATTATAATCGGAATTCTGATTGCGGCTGTGATAGCAGCCGCAGGAATTACCTGGTATGTTATGAACCAAAAGAATCAGAAAACCGGAAATTCGTCTGCAGAAGTAGTAGCCTGGGATGTGGATATCGAGGAGGAAGAACCTTCCGAGGAAAAAGGAATCCTGATTCCGGGATATACAAGTATGGTAATGAAGGCGAATACAAAAGAGCAGACAGTAAGCATTGGTAATCCGGCAGATAATGATTGCATTTTTGTAATTGTTTTGAAACTGGAAGACGGAACGAAACTGTTCGAATCACAAGAGTTAAAACCGGGAGAAGGTCTGGAGAATATTACGCTTGACCAGGAACTTCCGAAAATGAGCAGGAGAACCATCCCGAAGATGAGGAACATTTACAAGACGAAAGCACAACAAATGCGAAAACAGGAGATGAGAGCAAAGCAACAATCTGGATTGCGATATTGATATTCTCAATGCTTGTATTTGGCTGTGGAGTAAAATATAAAAAAAGGTAACAAGTAAATAAAAATTTGTGTTATCATAGAAAAAACAAAAGAAATGCAGAAATGAAAGGGGCAGCAAAAATGAAGGAGAATAAAACAATTAAAATTATCACATTAATCACAGGAATCCTGACAGTGCTGTTAGGTTTTTATGCAGTAGTTCGACCTATGAGGACTTTTTTAGCAATCGGATGGATTCTTGGAATGCTTCTCTTCGTGAATGGTATTGAACTTGTGATACTTTCATTGTCAAAAGAGAAGAAAGATATCGGAGGATGTATTCTTGGAGTCCTGGAAGGACTTGGCGGTATCATTTTATTGTTCAGTGGCGTACAGAGATTCCTGACAGATATCATGGCAACTTATCTGGTTGGAGCCAGCGTCCTGGTTTATGGTATCTTCCAGATCGTAGCCGGAGTGAAGAAGTTTAAAGATTCTAAGGGAAAAGCAATTTTAGCAATTGTTTGTGGTGTGTTATCCATTATTGTAAGTATTATAGCCTTTACTCATCCGGTATTGACTATGTTCTCAGTTGGATATATGATCGCATTTGCTGTTTTAATGCAGGGAATCAATATGATCGTACTTGCTGTGAATTTTGGAAAAGAGAGTGAGTAAATCAAAGAAAAATAGTAAATGACTAAGAGAAGAGAACTCCAGTAAAATGAAAGTTCTCTTCTTTTTTGTTATGGAAACAGAAATACAAATCACAGGACAACAAGTAAAACTGAGTTAATCTGTATGAAAAATATGCTTGACGCAATATATTGTCTGAATTTATAATAAAAAAGTATGAATCATACGAAAATATGGTTGAGAGGAAGGAAGAAACGGCGATGAAAAAGGAATATTTGGACAAGATTGCAGAATATGGACAGTTGATTGTTGTTTCGGGACCGTCTGGTGTGGGGAATAAGACGGTTTTGAGAGAGTATTTGCAGGATCATGAACAGGCGTGTGTCAGCGTATCTGTGACAACGAGAAGACAGAGAAAGCATGAAATAGACGGAAAAGACTATTGGTTTGTGTCTGTACCGGAATTTGAGCGAATGGTTCGTATGGGTGAGATGTTGGAATATACATATGTGAATGGTAATGCTTACGGAACAACGAAGAAAAGTGTAGAGGAAGCGCGTGCAAGAGGGAAAAATGTAATTCTGGACGTGGATACAATCGGAGCAATGAAGATTCGTGCACTTTGTCCGGATGCTACACTGATTTACATTTTGCCGCCATCTTGGGATGAATTAAAGAGCCGGCTGTCTAGTACTGGAATTTATACCGAAGAAGAAGTGAATGCTTTAATGGAAATAGCAGAAGAAGAGATTTCATGTGCCAATAGTTATGATTACATTTTGGTCAATGATACGATTTCAAATACTTTGAGTCGTTTTGCACAGATCATTCATAGTAATCGCTACAGCCGTAACTGCATGAAAGAATTTCTTGATAGTTACATAGACGGAGAAGTGAAGCCTCATGTTCAGTCATACAAAGAGGCGTTACTGTAAATTTTTTGATTATTGGAAATATTCTTTGAAAGATGGCACATATTTTGTGAAAGAAGATTCGGATGAAAAACAGAGGAGAGTCGTTTCGTCTACCTTGCTTTTAAAGAAAACTTACAGCGTATGCTCACGGACAGTGAGTTCATTGTAAAAGAACGTATATATAGGGAAAATAAAAGCTTTACATTATAAAAAGTATTATGATAAACTGAATATCAAACTGAAAATTTGCGGTGTAGGAGATTTCTTACACCGCATCTGTGTTTTAGAAAGTAGAGGGATGAATATGCCAATAGGAGTTATTATCAATGCCCTGTCGGTTGCAGCCGGCGGTGTGATCGGGGCATTATTTGGGCACAAGCTGCCTGCAAAAATTAATTCGGAACTTACCAAGATATTTGGTGTCTGCTCAATGGGAATGGGAGTTAGTTCCATTGGACTTATGAAAAATATGCCTGCTGTTATTTTTGCAGTGATAATTGGAACTGCCTTTGGTCTGGCAGTCAATCTGGGCGGAATTATTAATGGCGGAGCGACCTGCATGGAGAAACCAGTGGGAAAACTCTTCCCAAATAAGAACAAATCCATGTCCAGAGAAGAGTATATGTCAATGCTTGTGACGATCATCGTATTGTTTTGTGCCAGTGGGACAGGGATTTATGGTTCACTGGATTCCGGAATGAGCGGTGATCATACAATTTTGATTTCGAAATCGATTCTGGATTTCTTTACTGCGATGATTTTTGGAGGAACATTAGGTATGGTGGTTGCTGCAGTTGCAATTCCGCAGTGTGTGATCTTCCTTATTATATTCGCAGCAGCAAAATTTATCTTCCCACTGACCACGCCGGATATGATTGTCGACTTCAAGGCATGTGGAGGCTTCCTGCTTCTTGCAACTGGTTTCCGGATCGCAAAGATTCACGATTTTCCAGTCGCAGACATGATCCCGGCCATGGTGCTTGTGATGCCGGTGAGCTGGTTCTGGGTAAATATGATCGTACCGATGCTGTAAAGTAGAAGAAATGTATCATTCTATATTTCAGCATGTTCCAATACATAATTCTTAAAATTCGTAACAACAGGTGCCTGATAAACATTCTTCAAAGTTGCCATGTAGAAGAGTCTCTCCCAGGACGGAGTTGCAATCTCTATGATTGAAACCGGTAAAGAGGAAAGAATCGGCATTCGCGGCACAACTGCGATGCCGAATCCGGCACTGACTAATCCGGCAACACCCTGATCTTCTTCCATCGAGTAAGCAATCTGAGGGTATCCGCCACATTTTTCAAATAACTTGTCAATTACATGTCTTAAACCGCTTCGCTTAGAGAAAACGATGTGCGGATACGTAAGCGCTTCTTTTAGATCAATCGAAGTTTTCCTGTCCAAAGGATGTCCTTCCGGTACGATCAGTACAAGCTCTTGTTTTGCGACCGGAACAAACTCAACGAGCGGTTCATTGTCCATCTTGGAACAAAATGCGATGTCATATTTTCGCTCTTTTAATCCCTGGATCATGTCGGATGTGAGTCCGGTCGAACTGTGAAAATAAAAATCGATTTTTTTGTTAGGCGTGGAATCCAAAATACCTTTTACAAAGTTCGGAACAACTGCACTGCTGAGCGTACGGAGTTCAACAATATCGATGCGGCCTTCCCCAAATCCGGTCATCTGCAGTTTATTGATGCTTGAATCCAGCATATCCAAAGCCTGTTCCACATCGGCAAGAAAAGCCTGTCCACATTTTGTGAGGACAACGTTACGTCCATCTTTTTCAAAGAGTTTTACTCCGAGCTCACTTTCCAGAGATGAGATTGCATGACTTAAGCTTGGCTGAGTGATAGAAAGAATCTCCGCAGCCTTTGTGTAGTGTTCTAGATGAGCGAGAGTAACAAAATATCTAAGATGATAGAGATTCATAAAGTCTGGTACCTTCCTTATAAAAATTTGTATCTTCCCATTTAATCAGGTTCATTTTATATCTATTTGGTAACTGTTCAGAGCCAAGCAAAATTTCATAAAACAGATGTAAAATG
>OLRF01004355.1_pt1 | contig 10080 bp, 8 predicted proteins | sample 1672061 | NCBI WGS metagenome assembly OLRF01 (sample SAMEA3136641, study PRJEB25190) | human gut metagenome | reverse complement strand
CCACCAGAATCAGTTCGTCCCCGGACAGCCGCGCCAGATATGCAGACTCCTGGATCTGGTCCACAATCCGCTGCAGATGCGGCGTGCAGATTTCCGGCACGTCCCAGCCCTGACTGACCGCGCTTCCCAGCTCGAAAAGATGATAGCCCAGCCGGTATTTCCCGTCGGTGGCGTTCTGCTCCACCACCGCCGAATCCAGCATGGAGGCCAGCAGCCCGTGGATGGTGCTCTTGGCCCAGCCGGTCATCCGCTCCAGCTCGCTCAGGGCAAGCGGCCGCCGCATCTGCCAGAAGCAGTCGAGAAGCTGAATGGATTTTTCAATGGAATGGACGCGCCTGCCCCGTGTTGCCATACTGTTTCCGCCTTTCGTTCGTTGATTGTGAATCTCCGTTCGGTATAGATGCTTTTCAAAAAACGGGCTGCGCCCGTTTTTTGCTATTCCAGGAAAATGCGCCCGCCGCCGCGGTAAGCCTCCACCGTGCCGACGCGCTGCGCCGAGGGGACGGCCGTCCGCAGCTCGGCATACATCGCGTCCGCATCGTCCGGATGGACGGCAATCAGCAGGCCGCCGGAGGTCTGGGGATCAAACAGGATCTCTTCCATCGGGAAGGGCACTTTCTCAAACCGGACAAAGGGCCCGGTGTGGTTGCGGTTGCGCTGACCGGCGGCGGTGTACAGGCAGGCATCTGCGGCCTCCCACGCCCCGGGCAGCACCGGCACAGCATGGGCATCAATGACGCAGGAGAGCTTCTCCCCCATCATCTCGTGCAGATGGCCCAGGAAGCTGAACCCGGTCACATCCGTGGCGGCGTGCACCTCGTACCTGCGTGCGATCTCTGCCGCCGTTTTGTTCAGGGTGGTCATGGAACGGACTGCAGCTTCCATCTGTTCCGGAACGGCTTCGCCCACCCGGTTGGCGGTGCAGATCAGCCCCACGCCAAGCGCCTTGGTCAGAAGAAGCTTGTCGCCCGGGCGGCCGGTATCGTTGGCCGTCAGGCGGTGCGGGTCTACCAGACCGGTCACCGACAGGCCGTACTTCACGCCGGTATCGGCAATGGAGTGCCCACCCGCCAGCGTACCCCCGGCTTCGGCCACCTTTTCGGCACCGCCGCGCAGGATCTCCCCCAACACGTTCAGATCCATGCTCTCGGGGAAGCAGACGAGATTCAGTGCCGTTTTGACCTCACCGCCCATGGCGTAGACATCGCTCAGGGCATTGGCCGCGGCAATCTGCCCAAAGGTATAGGGGTCATCGACCATCGGCGGGAAGAAATCCACCGTCTGCACCAGAGCAATGTCCTCGGTAATGCGGTAGACGGCAGCATCGTCCCGGCTGTCGTAGCCAACCAGAAGGTCGGGGTCTTTTTCGCCCCGGGGCAGCTTTTCCAGAATGCGGCTCAGTACCCCGGCACCCAGCTTGGCGGTGCATCCGCCGCCTGTGCAGAAAACAATGGGGCCTTGTTCTGCCATTTCATGCACGCTCCCTTTCATCAAAATAAGTCAACACGCCCTGCACCTCATATTTTTTGCGCAGGAGCGCGAGGGTCTGTTCTCCGGCAGCAATGCAGGCGGGGTCATCCGCCTGATTGAGCACCACAGAAAAACGGCGATTCCCCACCAGTTTTCGTCCTCCCTTCTCGCTGGCCAGCAGCCTTGCCAGCAGCTCCGGGGTCAGAAGCGTTTCGGGGGCAGTGCCCAGCAGGGCGCAGGCCTGCTCCAGCCGGAAGCAGACCTCCCGCAGAGGTCTGCCCAGCGCAGATAATCCTGCCACGGCCAGCACGATATCGCTTTCCGGCAGCAGCACCGGTTCATGGGCCGCCGGAACTTTGCAGGGCATCCGTTTTGCGCCGTCCGCTTCCAGAAGAACCATATCCGCCTGTGCCATCCAGCGGGCCAGATGCTCCGGCGGCAGGGCGGTCAGCTTGCCCTGCTCTGCCGGGACACCGGCCACGGCATATTGCCCTGCCGCCCAGAGGGACGCAAGAGCGGCTTCATCTGCGGCATAATTCTCCCCCGGCTGCCGGATGTGGGTGGTGGTGCTCACCAGCACCCGCCAGCCTTTGGCGGCACAATGCCGGGCAAAGGCATAGAGCAGGGTGGTTTTTCCACCGCCGCCCACCAACGAGACCACATGGCCCTTTTCTGCCAGAAACGGAAATTGTTTTTCCGGAAACATCAGCGGTTTTCTTCCACCGCCATGGCGACCTGCTCCGGGGTGATGGGCAGCTCGTAGAAGCGGGTGCCGATGGCATTGTAGATGGCATCCGCGATGGCGGGCAGCGGGGTGTTGATGACCACCTCTCCGATTGATTTTGCACCAAACGGGCCGTTGGGCTCGTAGCTGCTCTCAAACTCCACCCGGATGTGGCCGATGTCCACACGGGCGGGGATCTTATACTGCATAAAGGAATTCTCCATCGGCCAACCCTTGGCATCGTAGGTGATGTTCTCGGTCAGGGCCATGCCGATGCCCTGCAGGATGCCGCCCTCAGCCTGCACACGGGTCAGGTTGGGGTTGATGGGGGTGCCGCAGTCCACGCAGGCGGCATAATCCACCACCTTGACCTCACCGGTCTCCTTGTCCAGCTCAATTTCAGCCGCACCGACCATGTAGGGCGGGGGCGAAAGGGGCGAGGTGTGGGTCTCGGTGATCTCCAGCGGCACCATGTGGCCGAACTGGGAGGCGAAGGCCACCTCAGAGAGAGAGACCCTCTTCTCCGGGTCTGCGTTCAGGGAGACGAACTTGCCGTCAAAATCCACGGCATCTTCGGTCGTCTGGAGCAGCTCCGCGCCCAGCTTGCAGATCTGGCCGCGCAGCCGGAGGGCGCACTTCTCCACTGCCTTGCCAGTGACATAGGTGGTAGAGGAAGCGTAGGAGCCGGAATCATAGGGCGAGGTATCGGTATCCGCGCCAAAGACGGTGATATTGTCCAGGTTACAGTCCAGCACCTCGGCGGCGATCTGAGCCAGCGTGGTGTCACAGCCGGTGCCCATATCGGCCGCACCGATGATGAGGGAGTAGAAACCGTCATCGTTTACCTTGAGGGTGGCACTGCCCACGTCCATGCCGGAAATGCCGGAGCCCTGCATGGCCATGCCCATACCCACGGCGCGCACCTTGCCATTGCCAAGGTCGCGCACAGGGTACTTGTTGTCCCAGTCGATCATCTCGTGGACTTTTTTCAGGCAGCGGTCCAGCGCGCAGCTGGTGTTCACAGCGCCGTAATAGGCGGGCATCACATCGCCCTCTTTGACGATGTTCATTTCACGGATCTTGAAGGGGTCCATGTGGAGCCTGGCAGCCAGCTCGTTGACGGCAGATTCCACCGCAAACAGGCCCTGGGTCGCACCATAGCCGCGGTACGCACCGGCAGACATGTGGTTGGTGTAGACCACGTCGCTGACAAAACGGAAGGCTTCGGCCTTGCCGTACAGCGGGATGGACTTGTGGCCGGAAAGGCCCACCGTTGTGGGGCCGTGCTCACCATAAGCACCGGTGTTGGACAGGGTGTAGAGGTCGATGCCCTTCACGATGCCGTCCTTGGTGGCACCCAGACGGACGTGCATCTCCATCTCGTGGCGGGGCGAGGATGCGGTCTGGCTCTCTTCGCGGGTGAAGATCAGCTTGCAGGGCTTCTTGGTCTTCCAGGTAACAAAGGCCGGATAGATGGCCGAGACCGCCGTCTGCTTGGCACCAAAGCCGCCGCCGATGCGGGGCTTGATGACGCGGATCATGGATTTGGGGATGTGCAGGGCGTTTGCCACATTGCGGCGGGTATGGAACACGATCTGGGTCGAGCTGAGGATGTTCAGCCGTCCGTACAGGTCCATCCAGCAGCAGGTGCGGAAGGTCTCCATCATGGCCTGCTGGCAGGCCTTGGTGTGGTAGACACGTTCGATGACAACATCGCACTTTGCCAGCACGGCATCGATGTCGCCGTCGCCGCACGCATCGTGGGCACAGAGGTTGCGCTTGTTGTCGGCACCCACGGGGCTCAGGCTCTCCCAGTTGTCCTCCGGGTGGACAAGGATGGGGTTATCCTTCGCAGTGTGGAAATCTAGCACCGGCTCCAGCACCTGATACTCCACCTTGATGAGCTTCATGGCCTTCTCGACACACTTCTCATCCTTGCCCACCACAATGGCCACCACGTCCCCCACAAAGCGGACGTGGCGGTCGATGACCAGGCGGTCGTAGGGGCTGGCTTCGGGGTAGGTCTGGCCGGCCTGCGTGTAGCGGCGGGCGTTCTGGTCCACATCCTCCCAGGTGAAGATGGCCTCGATGCCGGGCACCTTTTTGGCCACGGACGTGTCGATGCGCTCCACCATGGCGTTGGCATGGGGCGAGCGGTACAGCTTGACGATCAGGCAGTCTGCCGGGGCCAGATCATCCATGTAAACGGGCTTGCCGGTCACAAGCTGCATGGCATCCTTTTTGCGGAATGCTTTGTTGACGTTTTTCATTCGGCACCCTCCTGTTTTGCTTTCTTCCAGGCGAGGAAATTCTGGATGCCCCGCAGCTGGCCCTCGTAGCCGGAGCAGCGGCAGAGGTTGCCCGCGAGATATTCCTTGATCTCCTCCTCAGTGGGGTATTCCTTTTCCCGGAAGAGGGCGAGGGCGTTCATAATAAAGCCCGGGTTGCAGAAGCCGCACTGCTCCGCACCCTGATCGGCGATAAAAGCACCGAACTCAGCAGCCTCCTCCTGCAGGCCCTCCAGCGTGGTCACCCTGTGGCCGTCGGCACGGGCGGCCAGCACAGAGCAGGACAGCACCGGCACATCGTCCAGAAAGACGGTGCACAGGCCGCAGTTAGAGGTCTCACAGCCGCGCTTGACACTGTAACAGCCGTGTGCGCGGACAAAATCGATGAGCAGGGTGTCCGGTGCGGCCTCTGCCGTGACTTTGGTTCCGTTCAGAATAATATTCACCTGCATCTTGTCTCACCTGTTCCCTTCCAATTTCAGCACAGCGCGCTTGACCAGCACCCCGGCCAGATGATTGCGGTATTCCGCACTGCCGCGCATGTTGCTCTCCGTCCGGATGTTTGCCCGCACCTCAGCGGCAAAGCGGGCGGCGGTCAGCTCCGGCGTTTCGACGGCATTGGGCTGCAGGTTATACAGCACCGCCTTGCCGGGCCGGGCACCAATGGCGACCCGGAAGCCCCCGGCCGTTTTCGCGGCGGCACAGGTCAGCACCGGGAAATCCGTCTGGCTGTTGCGCACCGACTGATAGCAGAATGCTGCCTGCTCTTTCGGCACGATGACCCGTACTAGGATATCCCTGTCGTACGGGCGCTGAGCATACTCCGAAAGCGGCACGATGCCGCCCTTGTAGAGCTCCACCGAAGCGTTCAGGGCCAGGAACATGGTCAGAACATCGGAAAAGCCAAAACGGCTGTAAATGCTGCCGCCCACGGTGGCAAGGTTGCGCAGCTGCACGCCCACAATGTGGCGCACAGATTCCCGCACAGCGCCCTCCGTGTAGGCATTGAGCCCCTCGTGGAGCTCGATCTGCCGCAGGGGCACCATGGCCCCGATGGAAAAGCCCTCGGCCGTTTCCTCAATTTTATCCAGCCCAAGGCCCGACAGGTCGATGGCGGTGCCGACATTGATATTCTCCATCTTGAGCCAGATCATGCCGCCGATGACCCGATTGTTTCGCTTCTGGTTGAGCTGCCAGGCTTCCTCGAGGCTTTCGGCCCGTTTGTATTCCCGGATCGTCATCATACGCAGTACCTCTCTTTTTTCGATTGCTACTTTTATTTTATCACAAAATCCCTTATAATGCCACTGGAAAGACTGCCGCAGATCCGGCAGGTTCAGGAGGAATGATTTTATGGCAGAGTTGTGCAGAAAAAACGCCCGCCCTCCGGTGGGGTGCGTCATCATGGCATCGGGGCTGGCCCGGCGGTTCGGCTCCAACAAGCTGCTGGCCGATTTCGGGGGCCGCCCCCTGCTCTGCCGGGCGCTGGAGGTCACCGCCACCCCCGCCCTTGCCGCCCGGGTGGTCGTGACCCGTTCTGCCGAGGTCAAGGCCCTGTGTGACGCACAGGCTGTCCCCTGCCTGCTCCACAGCCTGCCGGGCCGGAACGACACTGTTCGGCTGGGGCTGGAGGCGCTGCTGGAGCAATGCCCCAATCTTGCAGGCTGCATCTTCCTGCCCGGAGATCAGCCCCTGCTGCAGCGGGAGACGCTGGAAGCGCTGATCACTGCTTTTGCCCAGACACAAAAAGAAACAGAGCGGGCAATCTTCCGGCTGGGAGCCCGGGCCGCACATGGCCCGGACACCGTTGTCGGAAGTCCCGTTCTGTTTGGATGCGGATATTTTCCCGCTCTGCGCACCCTGCCCGAGGGCAAGGGCGGCAGTGTTGTGCTCAAGGCTCACCCTGAGCAGGTACAGATCGTTTACGCCCAGCGGCGGGAAGAACTGCTGGATGCAGATACGCCGGAAGCTCTGGAGGAGCTCTCCGCCATTGCAGCGCAATGGTGCGTCACCTGACAGGAGAGGCAAGGGCACTTCTTGGCTCCCCTGTCAGGGGAGCTGTCACCGAAGGTGACTGAGAGGTTTATTCGGCCTTATCGTCCTTGGGCAGCAGCACGTTCAGCACAATGGCCACAAAGGCTGCGGGCACGATGCCGCTCTCGCCGCAGATCAACTGGAAGAACTGGGGGGTGTGTGCCAGGATGCTGGCATTTGCACCCATGCCGTAACCCACGCCCAGTGCAACGGAAACGATGGTCAGGGTGCGCGGGGTCATCTTTTCCTTGGTAATGAGCTGGATGCCGGACACCACGATGGAAGAGAACATCATCACGGCAGCACCGCCCAGAACGGCCTGCGGCATGATGGAGACCAGTGCGCCCAGCTTGGGGATCAGGCCGCAGAGGATCAGGAAGATGGCACCGGTAGCCAGTGCACCGCGGTTGACGACCTTGGTCATGGAAACCAGACCCACGTTCTGGCTGAAGGAGGTGTTGGGCAGAACGCCGAAGCAGGCGGCAAAGGAAGAGCCCAGGCCGTCGCAGATAACACCGCCGGACAGCTCCTTATCGGTGGCCTCACGGCTCATGCCGCCCTCCATCACGCCGGAGATATCGCCCACGGTCTCCACAGCGGTGACAATGAACATGATCAGCACGGGCAGGATGGCGCGCATATCAAAAACGATCTTGACGGGAACCAGCTTGGGGATGGCAAACCAGTCGGCCTGTGCCACCTTGCTCCAGTTCAGCACCCATGCCTTGGTGAACTCCACACCCTCGGCAGTGACACCGGTGGTGGGCAGGACAAAGCCCATGATAAAGGCTGCCAGATAGCCCGCTACGATGCCGATGAGGATGGAGGAAGAACTCAGGAAGCCCGTGGTCCAATGCTTGAAGAACAGGATCACCACCAGCACGAACACGGCCAGCAGCAGGTTTTCCGCGGAACCGAAGTCCTTGGCTGCGTTGCCGCCGCCAAAGGAGTTGACACCCACAGAGATCAGGGACAGACCGATGGACAGCACCACCGTACCGGTGACCACCGAGGGGAAGAACTTGCGCAGGGGCTTGAGGAAGAAGCCCAGCACAGTCTCAAACAGGCCGCCCAGGATGGAAGCACCCATGATGGCACCGTAGGCCAGCACACCGCCGCCCATGGAAGCAGCAACACTGTTGAACACGCCCAGGAAGCCGGAGCTGGTACCCATGATGATGGGGACCTGACCGCCCACAGGGCCGATGGAGAACAGCTGCACCAGCGTGACCACACCGGCCACGAACATGGCGTTCTGCAGCAGGCTGACCTGCAGGTCAGCAAACTCACCGCCTGCAAGGCCGCAGGCACTGGTGATGATAAGAAGCGGGGTCAGGTTGCCCACGAACATGGCAAACACATGCTGCAGGCCCAGCGGGATGGCCTGGCGAAGGGGCATCTTGGCATCAAACTGGTATGCACCCTTCTCCAACTCGATATTTTTGATCATAACTTCTCCTTTATCTGAAAGGCTTTTTTACACGACAAAAATTATTATAGCAGAGCCTTTCTCAAATTGGGAGAGGTCCGGGATGTTTTTTGTTCATTTTTAGTTCATAAGTCATACTTTAACTTTGAATTGTCCTTCTATAAAGCACAAAATCGGACAGATCAGCCTCCTGCTCCCGGCACCAGAAGCCTTTGAGGCGCATCAATGGCAGTGGTGCCTTCTGCAAGGTCGTTGGCGGCAAGCATCTGGGCCGGGGAGACATGGAACCGCCTGGCGATGGCAAACAGCTCCTCCCCCGCCTGTGCATAATAGATGCGCAGGCTGATCTCCGGGTCTGCCGGGGTCAACGGCTCTCCCAGCGCGATGGAGCCCACACAGGTGTTTCCGCTCCGCTGTAGAATGGCTCCTTCTGCCTTGACGGAAAGGTTGACCTCCAGTGTGCCGTTTGCGCAGACACAGCGCAGGTCCTCGGCATGGAGCCAGCACTCCGGGATCAGCTCCGCGTCCGAGGGCAGCTCCCGCCCCAGCGGCAGGGCAAGCTCCAACACCTTTTCATAGCTTTCCAGCTCTGAAAGGCTGTTCTCCCCAAAGGCAGTCACAGTCACCCGGCTGGTCAGATTCCAGTTATTTTCCCTGTATGCCAGCAGGGCCGGGCCAAAGGAGGCAAAGCAGGCCAGAATTTTAGCCCCAGCGTCCGGCAGAGGGCCGGAGCCGGTCAGGGTCACGGTCTCATCCAGGGTGCAGGCCAGCGATTCCGTCTGTACCGTCTGCGGGGTCTGTTCTGTCTCAAATTTCGTGGAGAAGGCATCTGCCACGCACTGCAGCTGGTAGGGTCTCCATGCCCGCAGGCGCAGCATCAGGTTGGCAGTCAGGCGGCTGGGTTCCTCCCCTTCTCCCTCCGTGAGCGTAAAGCCCACCGGCTCGGCCACGCAGAGGCAGCGACAGTCCTCGCTCAGGCCGTCCACATCCAGCACCTGATTGAAGTTCAGGTTCACGCTCTGGCTCTGCAGTGCCGGGTCGCCCTCGGCACGCCAGGCGCAGGAAACGACCAGCCCGCCCTTGGCAACGGCTTTCCCATTCAGGAGCTTGAGATCTCCGACAGAGGCATTGCCGCTGAGGTCCAAAACGGCGGCGGGCGGCGTGGGAAAGCGGATCTCGCCCTCGACCGTGACCAGCTTTTCCAGCACAGCGGCACGCCGCACCCCGGAAAGGGTGACCAATTTCTGCTCCACCCCGCCATCCGACAGAGCCGTGATGACATCTGTTTTGACCTGCGTATGCACCGATACCACCAGCCCATACGCCCCCCGCACCTCGATGCGGCGCGGGTTGACGGTGCGGCAGTTCAGATATTCGGTCTGGCCTTCCACCTGCACGGCCCATGCCGTAAAGACGAACTCCGGCAGATCCAGCAGCTTGGTAAAAGGGAGCTTCTGCTCGGTCTGGCACAAGCCCGCTCCATCTTCCCCCTGATAATAGACCACACAGCGCAGATATCCCTCCAATTGCAGCTTGCCGGGCTGCAGCCGCTTTTGCAGCACCACCGGCCTGACAAAGCACTTGACCAGCTTGAACACCGGTGGCAGATAATCAGAGATCAGGATCTCTGTTTCCAGCGGCAGCTCTGCCTTGAGGGTACAGTTTGTCCCCGCCGCCGGCAGGGCATCCCGAAAGATATTCAACTCCATGGTACGCGCTCCTTTCCTGTCCGCTCTTGGTGTCATTTTATTCCGGGAACAGGTGGGATAGAACGAAGCTACTTTCCGGAGACGCAAAAAGCCGCCGCACAGCGTTTCCACTGCGCGGCGGCCTTATCACAATCAGGGTTCAGGGAAAATCAGGTGCTTACTCAGCAGCCTTGGCAGCCTCGATCTGCTTGATCAGCTCGGGAACGACCTTGAACAGATCGCCCACGATGCCGTAGTCAGCAACACCGAAGATGGGTGCGCTCTCGTTCTTGTTGACAGCGATGATGCACTCGGAATCCTGCATACCAGCGGTGTGCTGGATGGCACCGGAAATGCCCAGAGCAACATAGATCTTGGGGTGGACCGTCTTACCGGTCTGACCGACCTGATGGTCAGCGGTCATCCAGCCTGCATCGGTAACGGCAC
>OLRF01004345.1_pt1 | contig 10098 bp, 8 predicted proteins | sample 1672061 | NCBI WGS metagenome assembly OLRF01 (sample SAMEA3136641, study PRJEB25190) | human gut metagenome | reverse complement strand
AACAGAGCGAAAAGACCCTTGATATGATCGTCAATCTCTGCAAGAACCGTGGTTACGTGTTCCCCGGTTCTGAGATCTATGGCGGTCTTGCCAACAGCTGGGACTACGGTCCCCTGGGCGTTGAGTTCAAGAACAACGTCAAGAAAGCATGGCTGAAGAAGTTTGTCCAGGAGAGCCCCTACAATGTGGGCCTGGATGCCGCTATCATTATGAACCCCCAGACCTGGGTGACCACCGGCCACGTTTCCAGCTTCTCTGACCCCCTGCTGGACTGCCGTGCCTGCAAGGCACGCCATCGTGCCGATAAGCTGATCGGTGAGGAGCATCCTGAGGTCAATGTGGATGCCATGAGCTTTGATGAGATGGATCAGTTCATCGCCGACCACGAGGACATCGTCTGCCCTGTCTGCGGCAAGCATGACTTCACCCCCATCCGCAAGTTCAACCTGATGTTCAAGACTGCCATCGGTGTCACAGAGGACAGCTCTTCTACCTGCTACCTGCGCCCCGAGACCGCACAGGGCATTTTCGTCAACTTTGCCAACATCCAGCGCACCACCCGCCGCAAGCTGCCCTTTGGTGTCTGCCAGGTGGGCAAGGCCTTCCGCAACGAGATCACCCCGGGCAACTTCACCTTCCGCACCCGTGAGTTCGAGCAGATGGAGTGCGAGTTCTTCTGCAAGCCCGGCACCGATCTGGACTGGTTCGCTTACTGGAAGGATTACTGCGAGAACTGGCTGCTGAGCCTGGGCATCAAGAAGGAGCACCTGCGCCTGCGCGACCACGAGCCCGCAGAGCTGGCCTTCTACAGCCGCGCTACCACCGATATCGAGTATGCCTTCCCGTTCACCGACTGGGGCGAGCTGTGGGGCATTGCAGACCGTACCAACTACGACCTGACCCGCCATCAGGAGGCTTCCGGCAAGAGCCTGGAGTACTTCGACAGCGAGACCAACGAGCACTACATCCCCTACGTGATCGAGCCCTCTCTGGGCTGCGACCGTGTGGCACTGGCCTTCCTGTGTGAGGCTTACGATGAGGAGCATCTGGTCGATGCCAAGGGCAAGGAAGATGTCCGCACCGTCCTGCACCTGCATCCGGCTCTGGCTCCCTACAAGTGTGCTGTGCTGCCCCTGAGCAAGAAGCTGGGCGACAAGGCCATGGAGATCCGCAATGAGCTGAGCAAGTACTTCATGGTGGACTACGATGATACCGGTTCCATCGGCAAGCGTTACCGCCGCGAGGATGAGATCGGCACTCCCTACTGCATCACCGTGGACTTCGACACTGTGGGTGATGAGGCCAAGGGTATCGCAGCTGACAACTGCGTCACCGTCCGCGACCGTGACACCATGGAGCAGGTGCGTATGCCCATCTCCGAGCTCAAGAGCTATATCGAGAGCAAAATCGAGTTCTGATCCAAATAAAAACAGCCCCGCCGTTGCAATTTCGGCGGGGCTGTGGTATTTTGTAGATAAAGAGAGTGCTGTCCGGCAAACGGTCAGTACATTCCCGGCAAGTTATTCACAAAGAATGACCGCTCAGGTTTGGACGCTGAGGGCGGTCATTTTTTGTGTGTAAAAATTCTTCTTAAACAGACGTTGCCCCGTTTTTCGACGACGGAAGCGTCTGTTTTCTTTTATCCGATGGACAGAATTGAAAAAAGAGGGTATACTTAGGGCAAAACAACCATGCCGTTTCTTGCGGCAGAAAGGAACCTTTTGTGAAAAACTTTGATGAACTGCTCAAAAAATACGCTGACTTTATCGTTCGGGTGGGCGTGAACCCTCAGCCGGGCCAGACCATGATTATCCGCTGCCCGCTGGAGGCTGCCCCGCTGGCCCGCCTGTGCGTGCGCAGCGGTTTCGAGGCCGGAGCCCGTGATGTTCAGGTGGACTGGAGCGACAATGCCGTATCCCGCACCCGGATGGAGCTGGGCAGCGAGGAGGCCCTGACCGACAGCAAGCCCTACCAGCTGCGCCGCTACCTCGACTACGCAGAGAGCGAGGGCAGTGTCTGCGTGCTGCACCTCATTGCGGATGACCCCGAGGTCTACGCCGGTCTGGATGGTGCCAAGATCAGCCGTGTGAACGCCGCCAACCGGAAATTTATGGCTCCCTGGCGGGAGTACACCATGAACGACAGGGTGCAGTGGTCCATTGCCGCCATGCCCAGCGCCCCCTGGGCAAAGAAGATGTTCCCCGAGCTGGACACGGATGCTGCCATCGAGAAGCTGTGGCAGCTCATCTTTGATGTCTGCCGCGTGACCGGCGGTGACCCTGTCAACGAGTGGAAGGCACATCTGGACCGTCTGACCAGTCTGGGCGAGAAGATGAATGCTCTTGATCTGGAGAGCGTCCACTTTGAGAGCGCCAACGGCACTGACCTGACCGTGGGCCTGGCCGAGAAGGCCAGCTGGGAGAGCGCCGGCAGCAAGAATGAGAAGGGCGTGTTCTTCCTGCCCAACATCCCCACCGAGGAAGTGTTCACTGCTCCCCACAAGGATAAGGTGGACGGCATCGTCTACGGCACCAAGCCCTATGTGTTCAATGGTCAGCTCATCAAGGGATTCCATGTTACCTTCAAGGATGGCAAGGTCGTTGAGCATGGAGCCGAGGAGGGCGCTGACCTGCTGGGCCGGCTGCTGGATACCGATGAGGGTGCCCGCCATATCGGTGAGGTGGCACTGGTGCCCGCATCCAGCCCCATCAACCGCAGCGGCGCGCTGTTCTACAGCACCCTGTTCGATGAGAACGCTGCCTGCCACATCGCCTTTGGTGCCAGCTACCCCGGCACCACCGAGGGCGGCACCGGCCTGACCAAGGAGCAGCTGGAAGAGCGCGGCATGAACCAGTCCACCATCCATGAGGATGTGATGATCGGTGCAGAGGACAGCCATATCACCGGCAAGTGCCGTGACGGCCGTGTGGTGGAACTGTTCCGGAACGGTGTCTGGGTGCTGTAAGGGCAAAATTTCACGAAACCCCTTGCATAATTACCGGAAGTATGCTATATTCTAATAGTACGATATAACTTTTACTGAAACGTGGGCCGCAAGGTCCGCGTTTCTTGTTTGTTTGGAGGTTTTTATGGCGAAGCAGTCTGGCGGAAATACCGCCCAGAGAGTCGAAGCGCTTGTCCGCCCCACTGTGGAGGGCATGGGCCTGCGCCTGTGGGACGTGGTCTTTGAAAAGGAAGGGCCGGACTGGTATCTCCGTGTCCTCATCGACAAAACGGACGGCACCACCATGGACACCGACACCTGTGCCGATGTCTCCCATGCGCTGGACCCCATCCTGGATGAGGCGGACCCCATTGAACAGAGCTATTATCTGGAAGTCGGCAGCCCCGGCCTGGGCCGCAAGCTGACCCGCCCGGAGCACTACGAAGCCGTTCAGGGCCAGAAGGTCAGCGTCAGGCTGTACCGGGCCAATGAGAACGGTGTTAAGGAGTTTTCCGGCCTCCTGACTTCCCGCGAAGGCAATACCATCACGCTCGAAGGCCCGGCCGGCCCCATGCAGTTTGAGCTTTCCGCCGTCAGCACGGTGCGCCTGTGTGACGACGAGGACCTGTTTGATTAAAAGAGAAAGAATGATATTTAGGAGGAACCCGAAAAATGGCTGCAGCGAACAATGATTTTTTTGAAGCTCTCTCCATGTTGGAGCATGAGCGCGGCATCACCGCAGAGTACCTGATCGAGAAGATCAAGGCTGCCATCGTGATCGCTGTCAAGAAGAACTATGAGGTCGAGGACGACAACGTTCTGGTGGAGATCGACCCCGACAGCGGCAAGTTCAACGTCGCTCTGGTGCAGAACGTTGTCGCCGATGAGGACTGGTACGATGAGCACGCCGAGATCGGCATCACCGAGGCCCAGAAGATCCGCAAGAGCTATGAGGTCGGCGACCGCGTTGTGACCCCCCTCAAGACCAAGGACTTCGGCCGCATTGCCGCCCAGACCGCAAAGCACGTCATCCGTCAGGGCATCCGCGAGGCCGAGCGCAGCCAGCAGCTGAGCGAGATCCAGAGCCGCGCCCATGACATCATCCAGGCCACCGTCACCCGTGTGGACAACGAGAAGGGCATCGTGGCCCTGGACCTGGGCAAGGGCGGCGAGGCCATCCTGCCCCGCAACGAGCAGGTGCCCGGCGAGACCTACACCGAGGGCCAGACCCTGCAGGTCTACGTTGTGGACGTGGTCAGCGGCGAGCGCGGTGCCCGCGTGATGATCAGCCGCACCCACCCGGGCCTGGTCAAGCGCCTGTTCGAGCTGGAAGTGCCCGAGATCTATGACGGCACCGTTGAGGTCAAGGCCATCAGCCGCGAGGCCGGTGCCCGCACCAAGATGGCTGTCTGGAGCAAGGATGCCAACGTCAACCCCGTTTCTGCCTGCATCGGCCCCCACGGCGACCGTGTGGCCGCTGTGGTCGAGAAGCTGGGCGGCGAGAAGATCGACATCGTGAAGTGGAGCGAGGATGTCTCCGAGTTCATCTCTGCAGCCCTCAGCCCCGCCAAGGTGCTCAAGGTCGAGCTGCTGCCCGGCGAGACCCGTTCCTGCCGCGTCACCGTTCCCGACCAGCAGCTGAGCCTCGCCATCGGCAACAAGGGCCAGAACGCCCGCCTGTGCGCCCGCCTGACCGGCTACAACATCGACATCCGCCCCGAGAGCGGCTACTACGGCGAGGACGAGGAGCCCAAGGCTGCCGAGCCCAAGACCGAGGACGCTGAGTAAGAGCGGCTGTGACCGCACCTGAAGGAGGGAAACCGGATGGCACAAAAAAAGATCCCTGCCCGCCAGTGCATCGGCTGCATGACCAGCCGCCCCAAAAAGGAACTGGTGCGGGTGGTGCGCGCCCCCAGCGGCGAGATCAGCATCGACCCCGTGGGCAAGAAGCCGGGCCGCGGCGCTTACCTCTGCCCGGACCCGGCCTGTCTGGCAAAGGCCAAAAAGAAAAAGGCGCTGGAGCGCTGCTTTGAGCAGCCGGTTCCCGCCGAGGTTTACGATGCGCTGGCCGCACAGCTGGCCGACGTGGAAAAGGAGGCCCAGCCGAATGGCGAAGCATAACAATACCCCCGAAAAGCCCAAAATGGCCCCGGAAGAAGCGCTGTTTCAGGCGCTGAGCCTCTGCCGCAAGGCAGGCGCGCTGACCATGGGCTTTGATGCCGTGGAAGATGCCTGCGTCAAGAGCAAGGCATGGCTGGTAATGGTCGCGTCCGATGCCAGCGCCAAGACCGTGCAGCGCCTGAACTACGCTGTGGGCGACCTGGTGGACGTGATCTCCATGCCGCTGACCCAGGACCGCCTGGCCGATATCAGCCGCAAGCCTGTGGCTGTTTACGCGGTGACTGACCGCAACCTCGCAAAGCTCTGCTTTGACCGTCTTTCGGACTGCGGGGCAATCAAAAATGAGGAGGATATGAGCGAATGACCGTAAAATATAAAGTGAGCGATTTTGCAAAGGACCTGAATGTTTCTGCAAAGAAGGTCCTGGATGAGCTGGCTGCCATGGGCAGCACCGGCAAGAAGAACAGCTCTACCCTGGAAGAGAACGAGCTGAACTACCTGCTGGAGAAATTCAGCAAGGACAACAGCGTTGCCAGCCTGGACGAGTACCTGAACAGCGCAAAGCAGCCTGCCCAGCCTGAAAAGAAGGCTGAGAAAAAGGCCGAGAAGCCTGCGGAGAAAAAGGCAGAGCCCAAGGCCGCTGAGAAGAAGCCCGAGGCAAAGCCCGCTGCCCCTGCCGCAAAGGCAGAGCAGCCCAAGGCAAACAATAACAACAATAAGCACGGCGAGAAGAAGAACGAGCAGCACAAGAAGCGTGAGGAGAAGACGGTCTCCCTGAGCGAGCTGGCCCGCGAGACCGGTGCCAAGGCCTCTGCTGCCCCCGCTCAGTCCGTCTCTGTCCGCCGCGAGGACAGCCAGGTGACGGTCGATACCCGCACTGTGGATGTGAACGTGGACCGCTTTGATGCACGCTACGACGATCTGGCTTCCACCAAGAACACCGAGAACCGCCGTAAGCCCACCCCGCAGGGCAATAAGCAGAAGTTCACCCAGCGCGGCCAGCGCCAGCGCCAGCAGTTCCAGAAGGGCAAGCGCGAGACCGAGTTCGAGCGTCTGCAGCGCATCCAGCTGGAAAAGGCCCGCAACGCGCAGCTGAAGGTCTCCATCCCCGACGAGATCACCGTCGGTGAGCTGGCTGCCCGCCTGAAGCAGCAGGCCGGCAAGGTCATTGCCAAGTTCATGCAGATGGGCGAGATGCACGCCATCAATGACGTGATCGATTTCGATACCGCATCCCTGCTGGCTGAGGAGTTCCACGCAAAGGTCGAGCACGAGGTGCATGTGACCATCGAGGAGCGCCTGTTCACCCAGGAGGAGGATTCCGCCGAGGATCTGGTGGAGCGTCCCCCCGTTGTCTGTGTCATGGGCCACGTTGACCACGGCAAGACCAGTATCCTGGATGCCATCCGCAAGACCAATGTCACCGCAGGCGAGGCTGGCGGCATCACCCAGGCCATTGGTGCATATCAGGTCAAGATCAACGACAGCCTGATCACCTTCCTGGATACGCCGGGCCACGAGGCATTCACCTCCATGCGTGCCCGCGGCGCCAACATGACCGATATCGCTGTTCTGGTCGTTGCCGCCGATGACGGCATCATGCCCCAGACCGTGGAGTCCATCAACCACGCCAAGGCTGCCAATGTCAAGATCATCGTGGCCATGAACAAGATGGATAAGCCCACTGCAAACCCCGAGCGCGTGATGGAAGGCCTGACCAAGTACGGTATCATCACCGAGGACTGGGGCGGCGATGTGGCCTGCATCCCCGTTTCCGCACTGACCGGCATGGGCATCAACGACCTGCTGGAGCGCATCGCGCTGGAAGCTGAGGTCATGGAGCTGAAGGCGAACCCCAACCGCCGCGCCAAGGGTGCTGTCGTTGAGGCCCGTCTGGATAAGGGTCAGGGCCCCATTGCCACCATTCTGGTCCAGAACGGCACCCTGCACGCCGGTGATGTCATCATCGCCGGTACCGCCGTGGGCCGCGTGCGCACCATGCGCAACGATAAGGGTCAGATGCTGGAGAATGCCGGCCCCTCCACCCCTGTGGAGATCACCGGCCTGACCGCCGTTCCCGAAGCGGGCGACCTGTTCGAGGCCGTTGCCGACGAGCGTCTGGCCCGTGAGCTGGCCGAGCAGCGCATCGCTGCCGCCAAGGAGAAGCAGTTCTCCTCCTTCCAGAAGGTCACGCTGGATAACCTGTTCAGCCAGATGGCCCAGAACGATATGAAGGAGCTGGCCATCGTCGTCAAGGCCGATGTGCAGGGCTCCGCCGAGGCCGTCAAGCAGAGCCTCGAAAAGATCTCCAACGACGAGGTCCGCGTCCGCGTCATCCACGCCGGTGTCGGTGCCATCAGCAAGTCCGACGTCGATCTGGCTGACGCCTCCAACGCCATCATCATCGGCTTCAACGTCCGCCCCGACAACGTGGCGAAGGAAGAGGCTGCGGCCACCAAAGTCGAGATGCGGATGTACCGCGTCATTTACGATGCCATCAACGATGTCACCGCCGCTATGAAGGGTATGCTGGCTCCCAAGTTCCGCGAGGTCTCTCTGGGCGAGCTGCAGGTCCGTCAGGTCTACAAGATCTCCAACGTCGGCACCGTTGCCGGCTGCCGTGTCACCAGCGGCAAGATCACCCGCGACAGCAAGGTGCGTGTCGTCCGTGACGGCATCGTCATCACCGAGGACGAGATCGCATCTCTGAAGCGCTTCAAGGACGACGCCAAGGAAGTGGCCGAGGGCTACGAGTGCGGCGTTACGCTGGCGAAGTTCGCGGATGTCAAGGAGGGCGACGTGTACGAGGCCTTCAAGATGGAAGAATACCGCGACTAAGTGGTTTATTATGTTAGAGGAGAAACTGAATGTCTCAGAAAAATATGGGGCGTCTTGCCCAAGACATGAAGCGTGAGCTCATCGCCATCATCGGGCGGCTGAAGGACCCGCGCTTGGAGGGCGGTCTGCTGACCGTCACCCGTCTGGACGTGACGCCCGACCTCGATGTGGCAAAGGTCTATGTGAGCGTGATGGGCCGCCCGGACGGCCCCAAGCCCGCCATCGAAGCGCTGAACCGCGCGGCGGGCCATGTGCGCACCGAGGTCAGCAAGAAGATGCACATCCGCAAGGCCCCGCGCTTCATCTTCGTGGAGGATGACGGCGCCGCCTACGCAGCCCACATCAATGAGCTGCTCCGCGAGCTGAATGTGAACGGCGGCGAAGAGCCGTCGGAGACCGAGGAATAACAGCCTTGCGGAAAGGATGGATCATGGGATGACAGAACAACTGAATGTGCAGCAGATGGCCGAAAAGCTCCTTGCTGCGGACAACGTTTTGATTCTGTGCCACAAAAACCCGGACGGTGATACCATCGGCTGCGGCAGTGCCCTGTACTATGCGCTCAGTGCGCTGGATAAAACAGCGGCGGTGCTCTGCTCCGACGCCGTCCCCGGACGGTATGCGTTTACCAACCCCCGCCTGTACAAGGGCGAATTCGAGCCGGAGATCGTCGTGGCGGTGGACGTGGCAAGCGTCCAGCTCTTTGGCGAAAACAACGGGATGCCGCAGTTCTCCCGCCATGTCGATCTCTGCATCGACCATCACGCGGGCAACAGCGGCTACGCGGAATATACCCTGCTGGACGGCCATGCCGCTGCGGCGGCAGAGCTGCTGTACGACGTCATCTGCGCCATGGGCGTGGATCTGACAGCCCACATGGCCAACTGCCTGTACACCGGCCTGTCCACCGACACCGGCTGCTTCAAGTTCTCCTCCACCACAGCCCGCACCCACATCATCGCGGCCAAGCTCATGGAGGCAGGGGCGCGGGTCGAAGAGCTGAACACGCTGCTCTTCGACACCAAGCCTCGCGAGCGGATGGAGGCGGAGCGGATCGCGAGGAACCATCTGGAGTATCATCTGGATGGCCGCTGCGCCCTCATCTACCTCACCCGCGACGAGATCGAGCAGAGCAAAGTGGACCCCGCCGACCTCGAAGAGCTGACGGGGCTGCCCATCAGCATCGAGGGCGTCAAGGTGGGCCTGACTCTGCGCCAGCAGCCCGGCGGCAGCTACCGCATCAGCGTGCGCACCGCCAAGGGCGTGGATGCGTGCGAGATCGCCAAGCGTCTGGGCGGCGGCGGCCACACCCGCGCGGCGGGCTGTGAACTGCTGGGCAACCTCGACAACACCAAGAGCGCCATCCTCGCCGAGGTGGAAGCGGTGCTGGATGCGCCGCAGGAGGGCGCATGATGCAGGGCATTCTCATTGTCGATAAGCCGACGGACTGGACCAGCTTTGACGTCATCGCTAAGCTGCGGGGCATCCTCGGCACCCGGAAGCTGGGCCACAGCGGCACGCTGGACCCCATGGCCACCGGGGTGCTGCCGGTGTTCTGCGGCGGGGCCAGCAAGGCCGTTGACCTGCAGCTCGACCACACCAAGGCCTACCGCGCCGTGCTCAAGCTGGGCGCGCGGACCGACACCGGCGATGTGACCGGCACCGTGCTGGAAACGGCCCCGGTCACGGCAGGGGAGAAGGAGCTGCTGGAAGTCCTCCCGCAGTTCGTCGGCTCCCAGATGCAGACGCCGCCCATGTACTCGGCGGTCAAGATCAACGGCCAGCCGCTCTACAAAATGGCGCGGCAGGGCATCGAGGTGGAGCGGAAAGCCCGCCCCATCGAAATCTTCAGCCTAGAATACGGCGGCAGCCCGGCGGAGAACGAATACGAGCTGACGGTACGCTGCTCCAAGGGCACCTATATCCGGGTGCTGCTGGAGGAGATTGCCGCCGCCATGGGCCAGAAGGGCACCATGAGCGCGCTGCGCCGGGTGGCTGCGGGCGTTTACACCGAGGCCGATGCGCACACGCTGGAAGAGATCCAAGCGGCCAAGAACGAAGGCCCCGCCGCGCTGGAAGCGCTGATGCTCCCGGTGGAGAGCGTGTTCGGATCGCTCCCGCTGCTGACGGTGGCCCCCAAGGTGGAACAGCACCTCTACAACGGCTGCCCCACCAGCCGCTACCCCGCCGCCGAC
>OLRF01004333.1_pt1 | contig 10142 bp, 10 predicted proteins | sample 1672061 | NCBI WGS metagenome assembly OLRF01 (sample SAMEA3136641, study PRJEB25190) | human gut metagenome | reverse complement strand
CCGGCGGGGGGCAGCAGCTTGCCCAGCTCCGCCACCGCGCTCTCCAGCAGCCGGGCCACGGGCAGCTCCGCCACGCCGGCCACCAAATTGTCGCACTGGTTGAGGGGAATGAGAATCCGCCGGGCCCGGGCCTGCCCTACCGCTACCGCCATGGCCGGGGAGATCTCCCCCATCAGGGCGTCGGCGATGACGATGCCCAGGGGGCCCAAAATCACATCCGCCCGGCGGCAGGCCACCAGCAGGGCGTTCTCTCCCGTGGCCCCCTGAGACGCGCCGCCCTTGAGCATGGCGGAGGTGGCCAGGCTGTTGGTTCCGATGGCGGTCACCTCCACCTGGGGATAACGGGTTAGAATCGCCTTGATGAGCTGCTGCCCGATCCGGCCGCCCTGGCCGTCAATCACTAAAATCTCCATCGTTTGACCCCTTCTCTCTGTTTCCATTGGCCTTATTATAATCTACCCTGGGGCAGGCCGCAAGCGCCGGGAGGAAAAAGTGCATTCCCTTTTTCCCCAGGCTGTGGTTTAATAAGAACAGGAACTTTCATCCGGGGGGAATGGAGATGCTGTCCAATCTGCTGACGGTCACCGGACAGGTGGCCACTTTGTTTTTGATGATGGCGGTGGGTTTTGTGCTGGGCCGGGCGGGAAAGATGACTGAGGCGGGCCGCAGCCAGATGTCGTACCTGCTGCTCTACATCGTCTGTCCCTGTGTGATGGTGGACTGCTTTCTGGTGGAGCGGACCCCCGCCTTGACGCAGGAGGTTGCGGTCGGCTCTGCGGCGGCGCTGGCCTGCTATCTGCTCTTCTTCGCCGTCTTTATGGCGGCGGGGGCACTCTTCTACAAGCGGAAGAGCCTCTGAGCCCGCTGTCATCGGTCAGCCCGGAGCCCCCCGATGGGGGCTCCGGGCTTTTTTTCAGCGGACAGAGAGGCAGGAATGTGGGCCGATCCCCTTTCTTCAGGCAGCGGTGCCTGGGGCAGCCGAGACAGAAAAGAAGAACACAAAAGCGCAGGGGCTGTGAGTCCCTGCGCTTCGCCTCTTTTATTCCGCTCCCGTCTCTGGGCCGCACCCCCGGGATCACTTCTTTTTGACTGCCTCCGCCTGATCCAAGAGCTCCTCCGCGCTCCTGCGCAGGGCCGGAGTCACCGCCGCCCCGCCGATGAGCCGGGCCAGCTCCTCGATGCGGCCGGCGCGGTCCAGCCGCTCCACCCGGGTGTAGGTCCGGCCGTCCCGCTCCCCCTTCTCCACCGAGAAATGGGTGTCCGCCATGGCGGCGATCTGGGGCAGGTGGGTGACGCAGAGCACCTGCTTCTTCCGGGCCACCTGGGCCATCTTTTCCGCCACCTTCTGGGCCGCCCGGCCGGACACTCCGGTGTCCACCTCGTCAAAGACCAGGCTGTCGATGCCGTCGTCCTCCGCCAGCACATTTTTCAGCGCCAGCATGATGCGGGCCAGCTCTCCTCCGGAGGCCACCTTCTGGATGGGCTTGAGAGCCTCGCCCACGTTGGCGGACATGAGGAACTGCACCTCGTCCCCGCCGGTCTCATCCAGCCCCCAGGCCCCCTCCTTGGGGGCGAACTCCACCTGGAAGCGGACTTTGGGCATGTCCAGCTGGCGCAGCTCCTCCTGCACCCGGGTCTGGAGAGCCTCGGCCGCCCGTCTGCGGGCCTGGGAGAGCACCCCCGCCCGCCTCGCCGCCTCCTCCCTGGCCTTCTCCAGCTTCTGGCTCAGGCGGGCGATGGTGTCGTCGGCGTACTGGATCTGGTCCAGCTCCTGGCGGCTGCGCTCCAGGTAATCCAGCATCTCCTCCACCGTGGAGCCGTACTTCTTTTTCAGCCGGTAGATGGTATCCAGCCGCCCCTCCAGCTCGTCCAGTTCCTCCGGGGAGAAGTCCAGCTCCTCCTCCAGATCCCGCAGCAGCTCCACCGCGTCGTCCGCCTCACACCGCAGCTGGGACAGCTTCTCCTGGAGCTGGGAGAGGCGGTCGCTGTACCGGGCCACCCCCTGGACGGCCCCCTCGGCCTCTGCGAGCAGGTCGGCCGCTCCCCGGCCGTCCTCGTCCCCGGACAGGGCGTACTGGGCGGTCTGGACCGCATCCATCAGCTTCCCGGCGCTGCGCAGAAGCTGGCGCCGCCCGTCCAGTTCCCGGTCCTCCCCCGGCTTCAGGTCGGCCCGCTCCAGCTCCCCGATCTGGAAGGTGAGGGTGTCCACCCGGCGGGAGCGCTCCGCCTCGTCCATCTCCAGTTCCCCGATCTTTCTCCGCAGCTCCGCCAAGGCTCCGTATGCCTCCCGGAAGGAGGCCAGCTCCCCCTCCGTGTGTCCGGAGCGGTCCAGATAGCCCAGATGGCAGGCCGGGTCCAGCAGCTGCTGTCCGTCGTGCTGGCCGTGGATGTTCAGCAGCTGACGCCCCAGCTCCCGCAGCTGGGCCACGGTCACCAGCCGCCCGTCCACCCGGCAGATATTCCGGCCGTCCCCCTGGATCTCCCGCTGGAGGAGCAGCTCCTCCCCCGCCGGGACCCCGTTTTCCTCCAGCCAGCCCAGCCCGGACACGCCGGTGAACACCGCGTTGACCAAGGCCGACTTCGCCCCGGTGCGGATCAGCTCCCGGCTGGTCCGCTCCCCCAGCACCGCACTGATGGCGTCAATGACGATGGACTTGCCCGCTCCGGTCTCACCGGTCAGAGCGTTGAAGCCAGGATCGAACTGGATATCGGCCCGCTCGATGACCGCGATATTCTCAATGTGAAGCAGAGAAAGCATCTTTGCCCCTCCTGACCTGTCTCAAACTCACTCCAGCAGCTTGTGGGCTTCGCTGCAAAATGCCTCTGCCGAGGCGCTGTCCCGCATGATGAGCATCCCGGTGTCGTCCCCCGCCAGACTGCCCACCATCCCGGCGATCTCCATCCCGTCCAGGGCGGAGCAGGCCGCCGAGGCCAGCCCGGGCATGGTCTTGACCACCACCAGATTCTGGGCCGCCTCCACCGAGACCACCCCCTCCTTGAAGATGTTCCGCAGCCGGCCCGCGGAGCTCTTTCCCTCCTGCCGGTCCGCTGCCACATAGCGGTAGCTGCCGGAGGGGGCCAGCTCCTTCACCAGCCGCAGCTGCTTGATGTCCCGGGAAATGGTGGCCTGGGTGGTGGTGAACCCCCGCAGCTTCAGCTCAGCGAGCAGCTGCTCCTGGGTCTCCACATCCATCATGCGGATCACATTCAAAATCTCCGCCTGTCTCGCTCGCTTCACAGCTCATACCCTCCCAGCTTCTGATAGATGATCTGATAAAAGTTCCGTTCCGTCAGCCGGATCAGCCGGGTGGACTGACGGGCACAGGAGATCTCCACCCGCTCCGTTCCGGTGATGCGCAGAGCCTTGCCCCCGTCCACCGCCAGGTACAGATGCTTCCGGCTCCCCCGGGGGAGCTGGACGGTGACCAGCCGCTCCGGCGCCAGCACCATGGACCGGGTGGACAGCTGGTGGGCGCACACAGGAGTGACGATGATGTCCCGTGAGGTGGGCTCCACGATAGGCCCGCCCGCTGACATGGAGTAGGCGGTGGAACCGGTGGGGGTGGAGACGATGACCCCATCCCCCATCAGGTTGGTGACCAGCACCCCGTCCGCCCGGACCTCCATCTCGGCCACCCGGGCCATGGAGCCCTTGGAGATCACCGCGTCGTTCAGGGCCAGGTCCTCCGAGAGCACCTTCTCCCCCCGGAGCACCCGGACAGAGAGCATCATCCGCTCCTCGGTCCGATACTCGCCGGCGGCCAGCAGGGTGAGCAGGCTCAGCTCGCCCCGCTCCAGCTCCGCCATAAAGCCCACGCTCCCCATGTTCACCCCCAGGATGGGCACGTCGTGGAGGGTGGCGTCCCGGGCCGCGTGGAGGATGGTCCCGTCTCCGCCGAAGCAGAGCAGCACATCCGCCCGCTTCAGCTCCTCCTCCATGCTGCCCAGCTTCACCTGCCGGGGCAGATCCAGCCGGTCCCCCTTCCTGGGGGCAAAGGGGAGGCAGAGGGCCGTCTCCGCCCCGGCGTTGTTCAAGATCCTGCGGGCCTCCAGCGCCACCCGCAGGCCCCTGTCCCGATAGGGGTTGGAACTGAGCAGCACTCTCACGGCTGTCCCTCCTTCCCCTGGAGGGACCGGTGGGACTCCTCCACCAGCTCCCTCAGGTCTCCGGACCAGACCGGGCCCTCCCCCTCGGTCCCCAGCCAGCCCAGGTATTCAATATTGCCCTCCGGGCCGGTAATGGGGGAAAAGGTGATATCCTTTACAGAAAATCCCGCCTCCCGGGCATGGTCCAGGAAGTGCTCCAGCACCTCCAGATGGACCGCCGGGTCCCGAACCACCCCTTTTTTGCCCACCTTTTCCCGGCCGGCCTCGAACTGGGGCTTGACCAGGCACACCGCCTGGGCCCCCTCCCGCACCAGGGGGCGCATGGGGGGCAGGATCAGTCGGAGAGAGATGAAGGCCACGTCCACGGAGAAGAAGTCCAGGGGCTCCGGGATCTGCTCCCCGGTGAGGTAGCGGGCGTTGGTCCGCTCCATGCACACCACTCTGGGGTCGCTGCGCAGCCGCCAGTCCAGCTGGTTGTAGCCGGAGTCTACGGCGTACACCTTCTCTGCGCCCCGCTGGAGCATGCAGTCGGTGAAGCCGCCGGTGGAGGAGCCGATGTCGGCACACACCGCCCCCTCCAGACGGATGGGCCAGCGCTCCACCGCCTTCTCCAGCTTCAGTCCCCCCCGGCTCACATAGGCCAGGGTCCTGCCCCGCACCTCGATGGCACAGCCGGGCCCCACCTGGGTGCCCGCCTTGTCCACCTTCCGTCCGTCCACATAGACCTGCCCCGCCATGATCATGGCCTGGGCCTTCTGGCGGCTCTCCGCCAGTCCCCGGGCAGTCAGTTCAACATCCAGCCGCTGTTTTGTCAAATCGCAGCACCTCCATGGCCCGCTGGGCCAGCCCGGCTCCGTCCAGTTCCAGGAGCCGCTTCAATTCTCCCACGCTGCCGTGGGGGGTAAAGGTATCGCCGGAGCTGCACAGCGCCACCCGGGCGCTGATGCCGGCCTGCTCCAGCGCGCAGGCGAGCCGCTCTCCCACGCTGCCGGCGGAGACGCTGTCCTCCGCCACCAGCAGGGCGCCCGTCCGGCGCACAGAGTCCAGCACCGGAGCGGCATCCAGCGGTGTAATGATGTTCAGCTTTACAACTTCCGCCTCTACGCCCCGCTCCTCCAGCAGCCGGGCCGCCTGGAGCACATCGTTGATCTCCACACCGTAGGACACCAGCGTGATGTGGGACCCCCGTCGCAGGACGGCCGCCGGGGCCCGGCCGCTGTCCTCCCGGTACTCCCCCTCGCCGCCCCGGGGATAGCGCACCGCCGCCGGCCCGTCCCAGCGCAGGACCGCCTCCTCCAGCATTGCCTTCAGCTCGGCAAAATTGGCGGGGGCATAGACCCGCATCCCAGGGACGCTGTTGAGATAGGACACGTCAAAGACCCCCTGGTGGGTCTCGCCATCCTCCCCAACCAGCCCGGCCCGGTCCACTGCCAGCACCACATGCAGCCGGTCCAGAGCCACGTCGTGGAGCAGCATGTCATAGGCCCGCTGGAGGAAGGTGGAATAGACCGCCACCACCGGGACCGCCCCCTGCTTGGCCATGCCGGCGGCCATGGACACCGCGCAGCCTTCGGCAATGCCCACATCGAAAAAGCGGTCCGGGAACTGGAGGGCAAAGTAATCCAGCCCAGTCCCGGTCTGCATAGCCGCCGTGACGGCGCAGACCCGCGGGTCCTCCCGGGCCAGCCGGGCCACCTCCCGCCCAAACACGGAGGAGAAGCTGGCCCGCCCCTGCTTCAGGGGCTCCCCTGTCTCTGGATCAAAGGGGGACACGCCGTGGTAGGCGTCGGGATTCTCCTCAGCAGGTGTGAAGTCTTTTCCCTTTATGGTCCTGACATGGAGCAGGACCGGCTCCTTCAGGTCCCGGGCGTAGCGGAGGATCTCCGTCAGCTCCCGCAGGTCGTGGCCGTTCACCGGCCCCAGATAGGTGAAGCCCATATTCTCAAACAGGCTGCTGGGGAGCAGGCTCTCCTTCACCGCTTTCTTCAGCCGGTGGGTCACCCGGTAGATCTTCCGCCCGAACCAGGTGGCGTTCATCACCTTCCGGTAGTACTTCTTGAAGGTGAGATACTGGGGCTTCAGGCGCTGGCGGGCCAGGTGCTCCGCCACGCCGCCCACGTTCTTGGTGATGGACATGCCGTTGTCGTTGAGGATGACCAGCAGCTGGCCCCTGCTCTGCCCCGCGGTGGACAGGCCCTCATAGGCCAGTCCGCCGGTGAGCGCTCCGTCTCCGATGAGAGCCAGCACCCGGTAGTCCTCCCCCAGCATGTCCCTGGCCCGGGCCATCCCCACCGCCACCGCCACCGAGTTGGAGGCGTGTCCGGCGATGAATGCGTCATGGACGCTCTCAGATGGCTTGGGGAAACCGGCGATCCCGCCGAGCTGCCGGATGGTGGACATCTGCTCCCGCCGGCCTGTGAGCATCTTGTGTGGGTAGCTCTGATGGCCCACGTCAAAGACCAGCCGGTCCCGGCTGGTGTCGAACACCCGGTGGATGGCCACGGTGAGCTCCACTACCCCCAGGTTGGAGGACAGATGCCCTCCGGTCCGGGCTACGTCCCGGATCAGCTCCTGCCGGAGCTGGCCGCACAGCTCCCGGGCCTCCTGGTCCCCCATCCCCGCCAGGATGGGGCCATATGAGGTTGTTTTGTCTCTCTTATCCAAAAAAATCCCTCACAGCTTCCTGGGCGGCGCCGCAGCGCCTCCCCTCCCGGTTTACCAGATCATGGGTCCGGTGATGCCAATGGCCGTGCCCAGCAGAGCCCCCATCAGCACCTGGGGGAGCGTGTGGCCCAGGTGCTCATTCAGCTTCTTTTTGGGCTTGAGCTCCTCCGGCATCTCCTTCCAGTGGGCCATCACATAGTTGAGCACCTTGGCCTGCTCCCCAGCGGCCCGGCGCACATTACAGGCGTCGTACATCACCACCAGGGCCACCACCGCCGCCAGGGAGAACAGGGGCGCCTGCCAGCCGTAGATCTGCCCGATGGACGCCGTAGCCGCGCAGATGAAGGAGGAGTGGGAGCTGGGCATGTCGCCGCTGCCTACCATCCGTTTCAGGTCCAAGTTCCGGTTCACGACCAGATTGGCCACTGTCTTGATCAGCTGGGCCAGGAACCACGCCAGGATGGACAGATCCAGCACCAGATTCCCCGTTAAAAAACCGGTACGCCCCTCAAACATTTGCCTTCGCTCCCTTCTGTCCCGTCTGTTTTCACTTCCGCCGGGAGGCCAGCTCCCGGGCCAGCCAGATGAGGAAGTCCGGCTGCGGGAATCCGTTCAGTGCGGACACTGCCTCCTCCGTCAGCTGCTCCACCAGCGCGCCACTCCCCTCCAGCCCCAGGGCCGTGACGAAGGTGCTCTTCTCTCTGGAGCGGTCCGAGCCCACCGGCTTGCCAAACTCCTCGGTGGTGCCCGTCACGTCCAGCATGTCGTCCCGAATCTGGAAGGCCCGGCCCAGCTTCTGAGCATAGCGGGCCACGGCCCGCCGCTGCTCCGGGCTCCCCCCCGCGGCAATACACCCCAGCTCCGCCGCGGCGGAGATCAGGGCGCCGGTCTTCAGGCTCTGGAGCAGCTCCAGCTCACTCAGGGACAGGCTCCGCCCCTCCCCCGCCATATCCAGCACCTGTCCCCCCACCATGCCGGAGGGACCGGCCGCCCGGGAGAGGCAGTCCACCCCCTCTGCCATCTGCTCCGGGGAGAGCAGATCCCGCCGGGCAGTCAGCATCTGAAAGGCCGCGGTGAGCAGGCCGTCCCCGGCCAGCACCGCGGTGGCCTCCCCATACACCCTGTGGTTGGTGGGGCGCCCCCGGCGCAGGTCGTCGTCGTCCATGCAGGGCAGGTCGTCATGGATCAGGGAGTAGGTATGCACCATCTCCACCCCGCAGGCAAAGGGCAGGGCCCGCTCCGGGTCGCCGCCGCACAGGCGGCAGCACTCCAGGGTCAGCACGGGCCGGACCCGCTTTCCCCCCGCCATCAGGCTGTACTCCATGGCCTCCTGGAGGTCCGCGTACCGGTCGTCCTCCCGGAATATGGCCCCCAGGGCCTCCTCGATCCGCTTCTGGTCGCCGGCCAGCCGGCGCTCAAATTCCAGGCTCATATCACAGTTCTCCTCCAAAGGGCTCCTCCCGGGGCTGTCCGTCCTCCCCTGCGGTGAGCAGGGTCACCTTCTGCTCCGCCTGATCCAGGCGCTTGGTGCACTCCAGCATCAGCTTCGCCCCCTCTTCAAAGAGCGCCATGGCCTCATCCAGCGGGGCGTCCCCCCGCTCCAGCAGGCCCACGATCTCCTCCAGCCGGGCCATGGACTGCTCAAAATCCAGCTTTTTTCCCGCCATCACAGGCACTTCCTTTCCTCCACCCGGCACGCCAGGCTGCCGTCCGACAGGCGCAGCTCCAGCCGCTCTCCCGGGGCCGCATCCTTGACAGAGGCGATCAATGTTCCATTCTCATTTCGGGCGATGGAGTAGCCCCGGCCCAGCACCTTCAGCGGGCTCATGGCGTCCAGCGCCGCGCTGTCCCGGGCCAGGCGCTCCCGCGCCCGGGACAGGATCTGTCCGGCCCCGTGTCCCAGCCGCTGTCCCTGGTAGTCCAGCAGCAGCCTCCGGTCCCGGAAATAGGCCCCCGGGTCGGTGAGCATCCGGCTGCGGCCCAGCCGCTCCAGATCCTTCCTGCGCCGGGCCAGCAGGCTGCCGGTCCCCTTCTCCAGCCGCTTGGCCAGCCCGTCCAGCCAGGCGTACAGCTCATTCTGGTCGGGCACCGCCAGCTCCGCCCCGTTGGAGGGGGTGGCCGCCCGCAGGTCGGCTACAAAATCAGCGATGGTCACGTCGGGCTCATGGCCTACGGCGGAGATCACCGGGATCTGGGAGCGGTAGATGGCCCGGGCCACGCACTCCTCGTTAAAGGCCCACAGGTCCTCCATGGAGCCGCCGCCCCGGCCGGTGATGATCAGGTCGGCGGCTTGATGGAGGTTGGCCCAGTCCAGGGCGGCGGCGATCTCCTCCGCCGCCCCCTCCCCCTGCACCCGCACCGGCAGGACGCGCACCTGGGCCAGGGGATATCTGGCCCCCAGGATGCGCAACATGTCCCGCACCGCCGCCCCTGCCGGAGAGGTGATCAGGGCGATGCGCCGGGGATAGGCGGGCAGAGGCCGTTTGTGGGCCTGGTCGAACAGGCCCTCCCGCAGCAGCTTCTCCTTCAGCTGCTCAAAGGCTACGTGCAGGTCCCCCGCTCCCTCCGGGGTCAGGCGGACGCAGTACAGCTGATACTGCCCGTCCCGTGGGAACACGGTGATCCGCCCGGCGGCGATGACCTGCATCCCGTTCTCCGGGCGGAAGCGCAGGGAGGCGGCGTCCCCCCGGAACATGACGCACCGCAGTGCCCCCTGGCTGTCCTTCAGCGTAAAATAGTGGTGCCCGGAGGGATACATCTTATAGTTGGACAGCTCCCCCCGCACCAGCAGGCCGGAGAGGAGCCGGTCCCGGTCCATCCAGCTCTTGATATAGCCGCTTACCTGGGAGGGACTGAGGATGGTCTCTTCTCTCATGCCAGCTCCCCTCCCTCCAGGGCCCGTCGGGTCAGGATGGCCACCCCCATGGCGTTGTCCGTGGAGTAGCAGGGCTTGGCGAACAGGGCGCCGCAGCTCCTCTCCATGGCGGCCCGCAGCTGTCGGTTGGAGGCCACACCGCCGGAGCACAGCACCGGCAGGCCGGGGCAGCGGCGCTGGGCCTCCTGGGTGGCCCGGAGGACCACGCTGCACACCGTGTCCAGGGTGAAGCGGGCCACGTTGGCCGGGGCCTCTCCCTCCGCCAGCAGTCTCTTCACCTGATTCTCCATCCCGGACAGGGAGAACGTGAGGTCCTTCAGCTTCACGCGGTACTCCATACAGGCATCCGCCTGAGGATAGAGCTCGTCCAGCGCTTTGCCAGCTGGGAACTGGAGCCCCAGCAGGACGCCGGTGCGGTCGATGAGCTGTCCGGCTGAGATGTCGCTGGTGCCGCCCACGCATTGCGCCCTGACATTGACCCCGTCCGGCTCCACAT
>OLRF01004322.1_pt1 | contig 10174 bp, 8 predicted proteins | sample 1672061 | NCBI WGS metagenome assembly OLRF01 (sample SAMEA3136641, study PRJEB25190) | human gut metagenome | reverse complement strand
ATCTGGCCTACTACAAGCCCGGCCATCCTGAGACGGAAATCGCCTACATGGGCTGCCGGACGCGCGTCATGGCCAACATAAACGATCCGAGCCGCGAGATCGTCAATGGGCGCGGCAACCTGAGCTTTACGTCCATCAACCTGCCCCGCCTCGGCATCCTTGCGAACCACGACGTCGATGCCTTTTTCGCTGAGTTGGACAAGATGGTGGATTTGGTCTTCGAGCAGCTTCTTGAGCGCCTCGAAATCCAGTCGTGCAAGAAGTGCAAGAATTATCCTTTCCTGATGGGGCAGGGCATCTGGATCGATTCGGATCGGCTCGGCCCGGACGACGAAGTGCGCGAAGTGCTCAAGCACGGCACGCTGACCGTAGGGTTCATCGGCCTTGCGGAGTGCCTCAAGGCGCTCATCGGCAAGCATCATGGCGAGTCCGAGGAGGCGCAGGAGCTTGGCCTCAAGATTGTGGGCTTCATCCGTGAGAAGGCGGACAAGAAGGCCGCCGAGACGAAGCTCAATTTCTCGGTGATCGCGACCCCTGCCGAAGGGCTTTCCGGCAAGTTCGTGCGTCTCGACCGCAAGCGCTTCGGTTCCATCGAAGGCATTACGGATAAGGATTACTATACCAATTCGTTCCACATCCCGGTCTATTACGGCATCAGCGCGTACAACAAGATCCGTTTGGAAGCGCCCTATCACGCGCTGACCAACGGCGGGCACATCACGTATGTGGAAGTGGACGGCGATCCGGTGAACAACCTTGAGGCGTTCGAGGATCTCATCCGGGCCATGAAGGACATGGGCGTCGGCTACGGCTCCATCAACCATCCGGTGGATCGTGATCCGCTGTGCGGCTATACGGGGATCATCGGTGACGTGTGCCCCCGCTGCGGGCGCCATGATGGCGAGGGCGTAGACATCGAAGTCCTGCGCAAGATCAAGGGCTACGTCCGCGACGTGCGTTCCGAAGAGGAGCGCCTCGAGGCCGAGGACAAGAAGCCCAATATGGTGATTTAGTGGATATTGGGGAGGGGAAGGGGAACCCTTCTGGAGAAGGGCTTCCCCTTCCCCCCTCCAAACCTCCCCCTCTCCCTCCCAAGACTTTCGCGCTTATTGAATCCCCGCTTGCGGCCTTCCCCGGCGGCGAAAAGAGAGGCACGGCGTGGGAAAAGGCATATGCCCATGAAGGGGAGCAGCGGCACGGGGCCACACTCCCTCATGCGTCCGTCTCCATGCCGGGCGTCAGAAGCAACAGCCGCACAGGGGCACCCTGCCGGGTGCGGGAAAAGGCCGGGCGCAGGTTATGACGAGCCTCCCCGGATGGGGCTCCCCGCCGGGTGTGGAAAAACATGGCCCTGTCATGGCATGTAGTTGTTTCATCTCCACAGTACAGTGAAAGTATGGCCTTTTTCTCCAGTTTCCCATTGGCGGGACTCACGACTAAGGCATTTTGTCGGTTATGCCTTTGGAACCTCAAGGAAAAAAACATCAACCACTTTCTGGGCCGTGTCGTCAATTAGATATAATATATTGAAATTATTTAATTATTTTTTTCAAGCTGCAAAATAATCATTTCAATAATTTCAAATAATTATATGTAAAATGGCGACACAGCCTAGGACATGGCCAAAAACATCCGCGGCGCGCGAGACCGAATTTATCCTTCATGGGGCTCCCCGCCAGCGTGGAAAAACAAGGCGACAAAAAAACCGGGAATGACCAGCATTCCCGGTTTCCGCAACTGCCCCGGCGGAGGAGCGCAAGGGCGAGGTGAACCGCAACATGACATCATGGGCCGTTTTCGCGTTCGGATGGCGGATGCCGGCGGACGCAAAATCTGGGAAAAACAGCCCTGGGAAGGCCCCTCACGCATATTCTCAGAGGTTCACGAGGAAGGCTTGGGGAAGCCTGCGGAGGGGCCTCCCCAAGCGCATCAGTTATTCACCTTTCACGACCTCAATCTTGCGGGCGGCGGGCTTTTCGGGTTCCTTGCGGGGGATCTCGATGCTCAGCACGCCATCCTTGTGGGTCGCGGTGATCTTGTCGGTTTCGACGTCTTCCGGTAGGGAGAGCACGCGGCGGAACGAGCCGTATGAACGCTCCATCCGATAATAGCCCTTCTTTTCGTCCTTATCCTCGGTTTCGTTTTTCTTTTCGCCCTCGACAATCAGCATGTTGTCGCGGACTTCGATATTGACCTGATCCTGCGGCACGCCGGGGAGCTCAACCGTGGCTTTGTACGCCGTATCGGTCACGGACAAATCCATATGGGGGATCAGCATATCGGGGGCATTGTCGGCAGCCCGCGGGGCCATGCCGGAGAACGCCCTCCACGGCGAGAAGAACCCGCCGAAAAAGTCGCCAAAAAGCCTGTCGATTTCATTGTGGAGCTGATCCACCGGGGTATAGCCCTGAGGGGCGGGGGCGGCTGTACGGTGGGCAGGAGCGGAAGCAGCGCCGTGATGACCGCAGCACGAACCATGATTACGAGTAGTTTCCATAACAACAACCTCCTGTGGATAACTTTTGTAACTAAGAGATAATGCTGTATTCACTCGTGTCAATTCCTGTGTATAAAAATAATTCCAATTCTGGAAAACGCTCCACGCCCGCATCCGTGGAGGATTGACAGGATGGGGGTGCCCCGCCTACACTCCTGCCGTTCTCAGGGCGGGGTGAAAGTCCCCACCGGCGGTATTCCCCAGATTCGGGGAGAGCCCGCGAGCGCCCTCCATGTGGAGCGGTCAGCAGATCCGGTGAGAAGCCGGAGCCGACGGTAACAGTCCGGATGAAAGAGAAATGGACAGCCGGCGCATCCGTGCGCCGCGAGAGCCTCAACATGCACAGCTCCCGGGCTGCGGCGTTCCGCCGCAGCGCTCCTGTCTGTCGCCCTGATGCTGCACATCCAACGCATTGGAGAGCATCATGAGCCAGCATCAGTTCACCACCACCCCCAATGAACGCGTGGAAGCCGCCGTCGCCGCCGTCCGCAAAGGCCGGGGCGTCCTTGTCGTGGACGATGAGGATCGCGAAAATGAAGGCGACATCATCTTCCCCGCCGTCTCCATCACCAACGAGCAGATGGCCCTGCTTATCCGCGAATGCAGCGGCATCGTCTGCCTCTGCCTGCCGGAAGACAAGGTTCGCCAGCTCGAACTGCCTCAAATGGTGGCAAACAACACTTGCAGGAACCGCACGGCCTTCACCATTTCCATTGAGGCCGCCGAAGGCGTCACCACCGGCGTTTCCGCCGCCGACCGCGTGAAGACCATCCGCACAGCCATTGCCGACGGAGCCGTACCCGGCGACCTGAACCACCCCGGACACGTGTTCCCCCTGTGCGCGAGATCCGGCGGCGTGCGCGAGCGCGCCGGGCACACCGAGGCCAGCGTGGATCTCATGCGCCTTGCGGGGCTGCCGCCCTACGGCGTCTTGTGCGAACTCACCAACCCCGACGGCACGATGGCCCGGCTCCCCGAAATCATGGCCTTCTCCCAACTGCACGATATGCCCGTCCTTCAGGTACGGGACTTGATCGAGTACATGGAACGCTAACCGAGGAAACCTCACCATGAACAACGCCATTCCGTTCCGCGCCGTGCTGGGCGTGCTGAACCGGCTCGAATCCGAAGCGGCAGGGGGCGCTCCCGTCTGCGCCGCCGTCGTCAACCGCACGGGCAAGCTCGCCGCCTTCCTCAGTCTGGACGGCACCCCCGAACGCGCCGAAGCCATCGCCCGGAGCAAGGCATACACCGCCATGCGCATGGAATCGACCACGCAGGCATTCCACGACCGCCTCATCCGGGAAAACCTCTCCATCGCGGACTTCTGCGATCCGGGCTTCTCCGCGCTGCCCGGAGGCGTGCCCGTATTCGACGAAACCGGGCGCTGCATCGGCGGCGTCGGCATCAGCGGCAGGAAACCGCAGGAAGACGCCGAGCTCGCCGAACGTCTGGCCCGGCAGCTCATGGGAAAGGAATAGGGCGGCAAACGCAGGGGCGGCGGGCCAAAAGGCAAGCCGCCCTTGCCGCTTAATCCGTACTGACGGCAACCTCGCCGCAACGGGCCGGGAAAACGTTTCCGGCCCGTTTCCCGTATCCCCGCAGCCCATCTTTTCGCGCGGACAAGGGCCGCTGTCCGCTTTCTTGCCCCTGAAACGGCAGGGCATGCATCTTTCCATGCGGCCAAGAACCACTGGGAAGAAATGGCGGCGGGGGAAAAGGACATGCCTGACAGCCCCAGGGACGCCCATTCTTGGGAACGGCCCTGCCGTCCGGCAGCACTTTCCCCGGCTTGTGCGGAAGAATGCGATATTCTGCATTCCTTATTAGGGGTCTTTCAATTTTCCCCGGCTTGTGCGGAAGACGGCCTGATCCGTCTTACGCGCTTGGGCTGGAGCGGATTCTCCCCGGCTTGTACGGAAGGCTGCGCCGTAGGAAACGGTTGATGCTTTATTTCTTGAAACCCCAGGGGAATAACCGGCAAAAGGCCCCGGGCGCGGAGTCCATCGGCGGAAAATATGGAGAAACTCCCTGTACTTTCACCGTATGGTAAAGGGAAAACAACCGCATGCTATGACGGAACCATACGGAAAAGAATAAAGGTTCCTTGGCTGAGAACGCTGATAATCCCCTCTTGACCACTCTACGGGTCGATGTCATTCAGAGAAATATACCATTGCGTTATTCTTTCCCGTAATGGCGGCGGGCGGCTGCGGCCGCCCATGTGAACGGACTCGCTCCGGGGCAAAGCCGCCGGAGAAGGGAGGCCCGGAAGGAAAACGCCCGCTGTGCGGCGGGCCCTTTCTCCGAGCCTTTCTGCGATATAAGGAGATCAAGATGAATACCCACGGCTTTAGCCTCGTGCGCGAGGAAAGGCTTTCCGAAGTTTCCGGCACCGTCAAACTGTGGCGGCACGACGCCACCGGCGCGGAGCTGCTCTCCATAACCAACAGCGACGAGAACAAGTGCTTCGGCGCGACGTTCCGCACCCCCCCGAAAGACTCCACCGGCGTAGCCCACATCCTCGAACACTCCGTGCTCTGCGGCTCGGAAAAATATCCGGTGAAGGAACCCTTCGTCGAACTGCTCAAGGGGTCGCTCCAGACATTCCTCAACGCCTTCACCTTCCCGGACAAGACCTGCTACCCGGTCGCCAGCGCCAACCTTCAGGATTTCTACAACCTCGTCGACGTCTACCTTGACGCCGTATTCTTCCCCCGCATCGACGAGAACTGCTTCCAGCAGGAAGGCTGGCACATCGAAGCCGACAGCCCCGCCGGGCCGCTCCGCTACAAAGGCGTTGTCTTCAACGAAATGAAGGGCGTGTATTCCTCGCCGGATTCCGTGCTGGCGGAGCACTCGCAGCAGTCCCTGTTCCCGGACATGACCTACGGCCTCGACTCCGGCGGCAACCCCGAAGTCATCCCCCAGCTTACCTACAAGGCCTTCAAAGCGTTCCACGAGTCGCACTACCACCCGTCCAACACCCGCTTCTTCTTTTGGGGCGACGACCCCGAAGAACGGCGTTTCGCGCTGCTTGAGCCGTACCTGTCGCGCTTCACGGCCCGCGAGACCGACAGCGCCGTGCCGCTCCAGCCGCGCCTCGACGTGCCCCGCCAGCTTGAATTCCCCTATGCCTCCGGCGAAGACGGCGACAAGGGGCATGTGACCCTCAACTGGCTGACGTGCGAAACCGCCGACACGGGCGAGCTCCTCGTGCTGGAAATGCTGGAGCACATCCTCCTCGGCCTGCCCGGTTCGCCCCTGCGCAAGGCGCTGATCGAATCCGGCCTCGGCGAAGACCTCACCGGCGGCGGCCTTGAAACGGATCTGCGCCAGACGTTCTTCTCCGTGGGCCTGCGCTCCATCACGCCCGGCACCGCCGGGGACGTGGAAATGCTGGTCATGGAAACGCTGGCCGAGCTTGCGGAAAACGGCATCCCCGCCGCAGCCGTGGAAGCCGCCGTGAACAGCGTGGAATTCGACCTGCGCGAAAACAATTCGGGACGGTTCCCGCGCGGCCTCGCCGCCATGATCCGCAGCCTCGCCACATGGCTGTACGACGGCGACCCCATCGCCCCGCTGGCATGGGAAAAGCCCCTCGCCGCCCTCAAGGCCCGCCTCGCTTCCGGGGAAAAGGTCTTTGAAGGCGCCATCAGGCGCTGGTTCCTCGACAACGGGCACCGCTCCACGGTCATCCTGACCCCGGATTCCGGCCTTGCCGCCGAGCGCGAAGCCGCCGAAGCCGCCAAGCTCCAGCGCATCTACGACGCCCTTTCCGATGAAGACCACAAGGAAATCGTGGCCCGCACCGAAGCCCTGCGCGCCAGCCAGCAGGCCCCGGACAGCCCCGAAGCCCTCGCCGCCATACCGAGCCTGACCCTTGCGGATCTGCCCCGCGAGAACGTAATCCTGCCCAAGGAAGAAGGCAGGGCGGGCGATCTGGCCATCCTCGCCCACGACATCGACACGTCCGGCATCCTGTATGCGGAAATCCTCTTCCCGCTGGACGCCGTGCCCGCCGAACTCCTGCCCCTCGTCCCGCTCATGGGCCGCAGCCTTACGGAAATGGGCACGTCCAGGCGCGATTTCGTGGAGCTCGGCACCCTGCTGGCCTCCAAGACCGGCGGCATGGACGCCGCGCCCCTCGTCGCCACCATGCGCGGCACCCGGATGCCCGTCGCCAAGCTCTGCCTCGGCGGCAAGGCCACGGCGGACAAGGCCGACGACCTGTTCTCGCTCATGGCCGAAGTCCTCACCGACACCAACTTCGACAACCCGCAGCGGTTCACCCAGATGGTGCTGGAGGAGCGCGCCCGCCTTGAGCAGTCGCTCATCCCCGCCGGGCACGGTACGGTCATCGCCCGCCTGCGCGCGGCCTACAGCCTTGCCGGGCGGATCAGCGAAGCCATCGGCGGCATCACCTACCTTGAAGCCATCCGGGCCCTGTCCGAGCGCGTGGTCAGCGACTGGGACAGCGTGCGCGCGGATCTCGAAATCCTGCGCGGCCTCATCCTGAACCGTCAGGGCGCCATCCTCAACCTCACCGCCGACGCGGGCACCCTCGCCGCCGTGCAGCCCTACGCCGCCGCGCTCGGCCGCGCCCTGCCCACGGCCTTCTCCGTGCCGCTGGAACGCGAACCGCTCAAGGCCGCGGCGAACGAAGCCCTCATCGTGCCCGCGCAGGTCAACTACGTCGGGAAGGGTTGCAACATCTATGATCTCGGCTATACGTGGCACGGTTCCGCGCACGTCATCACCCGGCACCTGCGCATGGGCTGGCTGTGGGATCAGGTTCGCGTGCAGGGCGGCGCATACGGCGCGTTCTGCGCGCTCGATCGCATGAGCGGTTCACTGGCGCTGGTTTCCTACCGCGACCCCAATGTCGAAAAGACCCTCGCCACCTACGACGCGACCGCCGATTACCTGCGGAAGCTGGATCTTTCCGACCGCGACCTGACGCTTGCCATCGTGGGGGCCATCGGCGATCTTGATACCTATCTCCTGCCCGACGCACGGGGAGCCGCGTCGCTGTCCCGCCACCTGACGGACGACCGCGACGATCTGCGCCAGCAGATGCGCGAGGAGATGCTCGGCACGACCCGCCGCCACTTCACGGAATTCGCCGACGTCATGGCTGAAGCGGCCAAAGCCGGGACGGTATGCGTCCTCGGCGGCTCCGCAGCCGAAAACGCGGCAACGGAACATGGCTGGACGAAGAAAAAAGTCCTGTAACCGCCCATGACGCGGCCCGGAAAGCAACATTTCCGGGCCGCGTCCGGCGATGTCCTCTGCAACACCGGCAAGCCTTCCGCCGGAGTCGTCGTATAGGAGAAGTCATGGAAACAAAAGGGACTGCCCCCGCCACTCCCGCCACAGAACGCCGCCAGCGCACGCCTCTCGCCGTCACCCGCGAACGGGTTCTCGGCATCGCGGAACGGATGTTCCGTCAAAGCGGCGTTCAGGCCGTAAGCGTCGACGCCATCGCACAGGCCGCAGGCATCAAAAAAATGACCCTTTACCGCTGTTTCCCTTCCAAGGAAGAACTGGTCTTGGCCTGTATGGATCAGTGGGAAGCCGCATTCCGGCGGATTTGGGATCAGGCGCAGGATCAATACCCCAATGAACCCGCCCGCCAGCTTCTGGCGTTTTTCCAGTCCATTCACGAGCTTGTCTCACAGCCCGGATACAGCGGCAACGTGTTCATGCACCTGATGACCGATTATACCGACCCGGAACATCACATCTGCGTGCGCGTGCGCGAACAGCGGGCTTCCTTGCGGGCGGACGTGCGGAACCTGCTCGCCAAGGCGGAGGCCCCCGACCCCGACCAGCTCGCCGATACCTATTGCCTGCTGCTTGAAGGGCTTTTTACCACGGCCCGCACCTACGGGTTCGACAGCGGGCCTGTCCGCAGCGCCCCCGCCATCGCCGAAAAAATGCTCCGCCAAGGCTGCGGCTCCCGCGCGTTCCCGCCAGAGCCGCGCAGGTTCCGCCGCTGGTAGGGCGTTTCACAAGAAAAGGTGTTCCCTGCAAAAAAACGGTTTTGCATCGAAGGTGCCCGATGCGAAACCGTTTTCTTGCGGGTATGCCCCTGTAAAGGCAAGGCCCCTGTCAGGGCATTAGTTGCTTCATCATCACAGCATACTGAAAAATACAGCCTTTTTATCCGGTTTTCCCTTAACGGAATCCATGACTAAGGCATTTTGTTGGTTATGCTTGGAACTCCAAGGAGAGAGGCATCAGCCATTTTCTATGGCACAGCCAAGGTAAAAAACTAAGGCTCTGTTATAGTTTGTGGTTGTTTCATCTCCACAGTGAGGTAAAAATACAGCCTTTTTCTCCGGTTTTCCCCTTGGCGGGATCCACGGTTAAGGCATTTTGCATGTTATCCCTTTAGATCTTCAAAGAAAAAAGCATCAACCACTTTCTATAACACAGCCAAAACTAACGCTTCAAAAGCCCGCTTTTCATATTTGCTATATAGACGCCGAGCAGTATTATGAGCGTCCCATAACATTGCATAGCTGAAAAATCTTCATCAAGCACAAAAACGCCGGCCAATATGGATACTGCCGTTGATATGCCCACAAACGATGAGGCTTTACTCGTTCCAATATATGATATTGACATATTGAACAATAAAAAAGACAGGACGGAAGATGCGATCCCAAGATATATAACGGAAAACAGGAATTCCGTATTTTGAAACGGCAGCATGAACCAATCAACGGCAGTACCTGCGGCTATGCTCCTTCCTATCGCCATAGTAGTAAAAAAGCAGGCTCCGCACGCGATCATGGCATATGTCTTTTCAATATTTGTTATTGCATATGCTTTTTCAGCAGAAACGCAGTACAAGCTGTAAGACAATACGGCCATACATAGCATTATATAGCCGATCCCGTTGAAAGAAGACTCGAATCCCTTTGCAATTACACAAACGACCACCCCAAGAACCGTTAAACAAATGCCGAAAGTTTGAAACCTTGTCGGTTTTTTGTGCAGAAAAAGGATTGATGCGGCGAGTGAGGCTATTGGGATACTCGCAATTATGGCCCCGCTCTCTGAAGCCGTCGTCATCTGTATTCCAAACGTCTCACATGTAAAATAGGCTATCGGCTGAAGAAAGGCTATCTTTAGCAACGATGGCAAATGTTTCTTCTTTATGTTTATATTTATATATCCTGTAGCCAATAAAATATTCATCATGATGAACGCCAGTAAAAAGCGCCACCCCAGCAACGTCACAGCATCGACGTCCGATGTTATTTTCTTTGTAAATAAATAGCTAAGGCCAAAAAGGGTTTCGCATGACACAGCACATGCGCACCCGATAAGAGTCCTTTTTTGTATCTCGGTCATTCCAGCTCGAATCCTGCCGCTTTCCTGCGCCCTGCCCGTCGGCCCACCATGCTCAGGCTGCTTGTCAGGCATCATCCCCCGTTCCCTGCCGGTGCGGGAGGCCGCTTCCTTTGCCGACGCCCCCGGGTAGCCGGTTCGCCGCCCATGCCCCGGTTGTCCGCGTCCATCCCGTCGATAGCGGCTGTGGCAGCCGGATTTTTCCCAAGCACGCAGTTCCGCTGCCCCTTGAGGCGTTCAGCTTTCCTCACGGCGGCTGACGTGCCGTTTTCCCGCGTCACCCGCTGTTGCCGCAAGGTTTGGGCCGGGCCCCTA
>OLRF01004318.1_pt1 | contig 10179 bp, 10 predicted proteins | sample 1672061 | NCBI WGS metagenome assembly OLRF01 (sample SAMEA3136641, study PRJEB25190) | human gut metagenome | reverse complement strand
TCTTTAAGTTCTGCCTGTTCAATCATATCTTTCAGTATCGTTGTATGATTTTCTTTGTCTAATGCCTGTACCATTTTTATGGTTGGTGCGACTTGTCTTTGTAGCCAATGCAACGCTTTTTGTAAAGTGTAAGGCTCTGGCTTTGTGGTTAAGCGTATCGGCTCTCTGTTTTCCCCTACAAACCATGCCCAATCATCATTTGTTATCCATTGACTTTTTGGCTTGTCGTCCTCTCTGTCAACAAAGCGGACATAATGATTGATGATAGAAAAAGCGGTGCGTTCAGCGTCCCGATAGGTCAGTAAATCTACAACCGCATAATAGGCTCGTTCATTCTTCATGCGTATTTCAAAACGGTTCTTAATCTCCGTATCTTCAATTTCTGTGCCATTCTTGACATACTGCTCATAATTTTTCTGATAAGCACACATATATAATTCGCTACTTGTTGAACCGAGATATAAGGTTTCTCCTGTATTCTTTGGTAAATCGCTACCGCATTTTTCTGTACCGCTGTAATCTTTCTGCATACGGAAGTAGGAGATACATTCGCCAGCCTTGTATTTTTCCTTTAACTTTGGAATATCCAATATTCCTGCTCGGTCATTGATAGCCAAATCAAGCCGTTTCATCACACCACCAGCCGTCATACAATCCAGCATGAAGTCATACCATGAGCGTTCCTGTGCCAGCAGATAACATTCCATTTGCCGACAGCCTTTGCCTTTCAGTTCCAATAAAACACCTAAATGCTCCTGCATGGAACACATGATATTGATGTCGCCAAGTACATATTTGCTTTCATATCCGTATTTTCCATAATCTTCATAAAGCATGTAATTAGATTTCAGTTGTAATACATCACGGATAATCGCCAATGCGTCCGTAGTAGGAAAGCGGACACGAAAGTAATCAATCAATAAGAATAGTGGTTCTTGCGGATTGAAACGCTCAATCTGTTTTTCTATGATTTCTCTTAATTCGTCATTCAATGGCTGTTTTCCTTTTTCAATGCGGTTGTAATATTCACGGCTGATACCACAGGCAACAGCAAGCCTTGTTTGTGTTACTCCGTATTCCTCACGCTTTTGTCTTAGTTCTTCAATAAAGTTTTTATCATTCATTCTTCAATTCCTCCAATCAAAAAAGGCAACTACCATAATTGATAATTGCCTGTCATTAAAAATCTGTATAGAAAAAGCAGTCAATCCTAAGACTAACTGCTTTGTGTGTATGGATATAAAATTGCTTCTAATCTTGAATAGGTATCCAAATTTCAATAACTGAATTATCACTATTCCAATGAAAACGATAATCGTATTTTTCAAAGTGTAGGATAATATCTTTTATAGGAATATACGATGTACTAGGAATAATTTCTTCATAAATCTTGCCATAAGTTTCATATATTTTATCCATAGCACCAATATGCTCCACAACCAAATATTTATAAGACGGTATTTCTTTATACAGAAAGCCCTCTGGGGTAATGGTTCTTTGGGGAATAGAACAGAAATAATAAAGTTTTCCATTTCTTCTTTCCATAAAAGCATATTTTACCCAATTTCCTGATTGTGAAAGATACGCTTTTTTCAAACTACTGTTAAACTTTCTCCAAAACTGTGTACTAATCTGAATATTCTTTTTTTGATAATTAGTCAGTTCTACTTCCTGCCCAATAACTGCAAATGCGTTTAATTCCTTTATAGAAAAATTTATCATTTTACCTTGTGAGAAGTGATAACGGTATAACTGTACGCATTTACCGTTATAATACAATTATCAATCGTTATATACCAGTTTTTTCCTTTTCTTGTGATTTCCGCATTAGAAAGGCTAATTTTTTCTTTGCACCATTCAATTACATTTTCTACATTCAAAGATAAGTTCTTTTTAATTCTAATAACGCCAAGTTCAGTTGTGTGAAGTCTTCCTAAGTTTTCCAGTAATTCATTTTCCATATTTTGATACCTCATTTTTCAGCAAATTTATTTGTATGTTTTATACCCCAATTATAACATTCTCATATCAGCACTACAATAAAAATAATTAAGCACCAATAATCTTATTGAACATCTCCAACCGTAAATCTTTCACACCATCAGTGATAAACACTGAGCTGACAGCAATTACGACAACTACCATAATTGCCTGCACTTAAATTTCTGCAAAAGAAAACGACAATCAATTTCTTATTTTTTGAAATCAACTGTCTTTCTCATATTTACTATTCAATTTTCATAGTGATATAGGTACAATTTATATCACTACTGTAAAAATGGGGTTTTGCCTTATAAATACAGCGTTTTCCGCTTGTTAGTGTATAGTGTTTCTTGTTTTTTGTGCCCCCCTTGTTAGATAACGGGGGCTTTGAACGGCTCGCAAGCTCGCCGAACCGCCGAAGCGAACCGCCCCCTTGCAAGCATGGCGGAAAAATCTTAAGGATTTTCCCGCCAACGTGGTCGGATCGCTCCGTCGGTTTAACAGCTTTTCTGTTTCTCTCTAGTTATCTACGCATATAAATCAAATCGGTTATTCCGTTATAAGTCTGTGTTTTACAAAGCCTTAACTTTATTTCCCTGTCTATGTTGCCCAAAAGACGAACCCCATTTCCTAACAGAGTAGGAATAACAGAAATGTAATATTTATCAATCATATTTTTGCTTACCAACTGCTGAACAAGATTTGCTCCGCCACAAATCCAAATATCCTTTCCTGCTTCTTGTTTTAGCCGTTCCAATAATAAAACAGGATTTTCACTTGTAAAATGAATTTGTTGGGAAGAATTGCACTCTTTATGTGTTAATACATAAGTTGTAAATTTATTATATACCCATTCTTGCGGAGAAAGTTCAGTAACAACCTGATGAGAAGTATTCCACCCCATTAAGACAGTATCTATATCTTTGGTAAATTCTGTATAAGTGTCGATGTTTTCATTGTCATTTCCATGACCATTTAGCCAAGCTACTCCACCATTACCGTCCGCAATATATCCGTCAAGGCTCATGGCAATAAATAAAACTACTTTTCTCATTTTTTCTCTTTTATAAATACAAACAGGAATTTATTTCTCTTTTTTACTCATAAGGGAACAACTGATTGCTACAAATAAACCCATTAAAATCCATGGAAATGCTGCTCTTATAAAATCACTAACCATACTTTATTCCTCCTTAAATTCCAATTTCCTTAGTTCTACAAACTGAAATTTTTGCCTATGAATGTATCTTGTTCTTTATACGCAAACAGGCTTCTGTGTGCATAATCCAATGTCTTGAAAACGGCATTTGAATTAGTCCACAAATATCTTTATTACACCAATAATCAATCAGCCAAATTGCTTTTTCATTGTCGTTTACTACATTCAACGATTCTAAGTATCCTTTTCTTTCTTTCGGTATTTTTCTTTTCAATTCATCATAAGATAACCGTTCAAGCATTTTCTCAGTGCTTTCCCATACTTCGAAAATATATAAATATAATTCTTCCAGATTAAGCTGTTTTGAAAAGTCTGCAATCTGCTGTTTCATGAGTTCATTTCCTGTTGTAATGATAGGTGAATTGATACGCTCTTGATAATTGCCTGCAAAAAATACTTGTTCATCTTCATTTATCACTGTATGCACAACTATATCTTCAATGCGGAAAATATGCCAAATAGAATAAGCAATCGTCTTACTATGATAACCATCAGCGTTTATGAAGGGGATTGAGTTAAAATCTTCTCTGCATAATTCTTCTTTGAAAGATACTAAGGTTTGTATTAACTGACTTCGTAAAGTAAGTAAAGTATCAATACCCCTCTTATAAGTATCTTTCTTTTTTATTTGTGCCTGCATTGTTTTATTAAGTTCAGACCATTCCTTATTCATATTCAATACTCTCTCAAATTCTGATTTTATCGCCCCATACAAATTATTTCGTAAACAATCGGCGTCAGGACAGAGGAAAAAGCAGACTACATTTAGAATGTATCTGCCCATTCCTCTGGACTGCACACCGATTTTTACCAATTGAACCAAATCGCTGCGCCACAGCCTTGGCAGGCCATCGCGCAGCGATTTGGTTCAACTGGAATTTGTCTTACAACAATTTATATATGCATAAAAAGCAATATATTTATGAAAACACCCTAAATCCAAAATCTACTCAATTCATTTTTCCTTACATAAAATGTTCTCGTATATTTCACTTCCTCACCAAGTGTTTCCCCTATCAAAACTTCAAAATCATTGATATCAAATTCTGGAAAGAATGTATCTCCATCTTCAATATTTAAATCTACTTCTGTGATATACATTTTATCTACTATTTGCAAAGCTTCCTTAAATAGTCCATATCCACCAGATATGTATACATCTCGTCCTTTAGCCAATAATAATGCATCTTCTAATGATTTAACTGAAACTAAATTATCTCCTTGATACTCTGTTGTGGTGGAAACAACAATATTCATTCTATTAGGCAACGGATGACCGATTTCTTCATAAGACTTTCGCCCCATAATAACCACATTACCCGTTGTTAACTCTCTAAATTGCTTTTGTTCTCCCTTTATTTTCCATGGTATATTACCATTCTTGCCTATAACATTATTCTTTGACCTCGCAACAATCAAACCTATCATCTATTTCATCCTCCATAATATGATGTCGTACCTGTGATTCCATCAAGTGCACCACATCTTAACAAACTCAAAATTATCTCGAACTAACCAGCTCGACAAATTCCTTTTTTGTCTTCATCTGCATTATATCATATTGTTATAAGCATTGCCATTTCTTTTCTGCTTTTGAAACTGCCGCAGTATGGTTAAATTCTGAGAAATCAGATTTGATTGTTTTTTCATGATATTTCAGCTCCTTCTTGCTTTTTGTCTCATCGCTTACAGGAAAGCTCCGTTGCACACCTGCAATACTTGCCCTTTCACGTGGCGTCCCATCTTGCTGGCTAGATATAGGCAGGCATACGCCTGATCCATGGGATCGCACTCCGGGCCGGGAAAGTAAACGAAATGGCCGCTGTATTTGAGCATTTCCGCCCCGCCGGGCTGCTCTCCCGCCTTATTGGCCAAGTGCGCCGGCGTAACTGTCGCTCCGGGCGCTACCGCATTGCAGCGGATATTGGTGTCAATGAGCCGCATGGCCACATTCTTGGTCAGTGTGTTCAGGGCGCCTTTGGTGGAAGTGTATGTTGCCCCGCAGAAAGGCCGGGTGCCGTTGACGGAAGAGACGTTAATGATAACCCCGTCGTTCTTGGGCAGGAAAATCCTCAGAGCCTCCCGAATATACCGCATGGGGCCACCCAGGTTGGTGTTCATCACATACATCATCCAGTCATCATCAGTTTCGTCGATCATTTTCTGTTCGCCGATACCGGCATTGTTGATGAGGATATCCACATCCCCGAATTCTTTCAGAGCAGTCTCAAATACTCTCTTGGTATCCTCGGTGGAGCAAACATCGGCTGTCACCCCGACAGCTTTTCCGCCTTTCTGACGGATGCCTTCCACAACGGCATCCAGCTTTTCGCGGTGCCGGGCGGTGATAACCACTGCCGCGCCTTCCTCCGCAAACAATTCTGCCATCGACCGTCCCATTCCATAGCTGGCTCCGGTGATGATAGCGACTTTATCCTTAAGCATTTGTTGTTCCATAGAAAAACCTCTTTTCGTTCCTATTTCTCTTTACGTCCATAGTGTACTGCCAGAAAATTTAAATATCAAATACTTATGTTTTATTGATTTCCATAAGAAAAACGAATGGAATTTTCTATTCTTCCGGCAATGAAGCAAGGGGCGTTTTCCGGATTTTTCCTGCCGCCAGATCAGCAAACAGGAGAAATAACACAATCACGACAATTCCCGGCAGTAGCACAGTGAAGATGCGCGGCTGGGAGGAAAAGTTGCTGATGCCTTCCATCCGCATGAGCACGGCTACCAATGGATCGGTGAGGAAAACGCTGAGAATTGTCCCCAAAATACTGCCCAACAGGGCGATCATCCCAAACCGTAAGGCAAAGGAGCGCCGCAGCCGGCCGGCAGAAAAGCCCAGGGTGCGAAAAATGCTCAAATCCTTTTGTTCGGCTCGCAGGAGTTTTCCCGCTGTCAGCAGCGTGACAACCAACACAAAGAGGATCACCATAGCATATAGGAAAATCATCAAAAGCTGCATGGCGGAAAGAATGCCGTAGAGCCCCGGCCAGGAATTTTCATGCAGATACACATCTCCTCCATAAGTCTCCTGAAGCGCCTGCATAATCTCAGGCTGGAGGGATGGGTCGGCCAGGAAATAGTGGGTACACCACATAGTGGGAGACTCTTCGCCAATCAGAGCATAGCCTTCCCGGTTCATGCCGATATTCATTCCCATATCGTTGGCGCACTGATAAATGCCGCTGACCACATATTCTCTGCTCCCGAGCACACCCGCCACGGTAACGGGATCTCCCACCCGGACGCCTAAATCCGCTGCTACAAATTCTGTCAGTACCACTTCATTTGCCTCCCGGCAGGTTTGCCCGGAGAGCAGATGAAACCGTTCTGGCTCCGTAATCACGTTGGCAGTCATATCCACCCCATTTACGGACACATTTGGCATGCCCAGCAGGTACGAATCCGTAATCGCGGTATAGCGCTCGATCGTCTGCTCTACCTGCTCGATGGAGGTTTCCCCCATAGGCTGGGCGGCGATGTGCAGATCGGCTGGGTTAAAGGCATCCATTAAGCCCTCGCCGCCGGGCCCCAGCCAAGCATCTACACGACCGATGAGCGAGGCAAAGAAGACCAGCAATACTGCCACCAGACAGGCCCCGATGTATCTGCGCTTGCTGCCGAAAAGCCGCCGAAGGGCAAGCCAAAAAGAAAGCCCTTTTTTTTGAATACGGAAACCCGCCCTTTTGCTTTTGAAGGATTTTTTCCAGTTCCCCCGGATCGCGCTTACTGGAGAAATTCTGCTGATCTTCCCAGTACAGAGCCAAACGAATCCCATCAGCAGGGAAAAAATTACTGCCATGGCAGCCAGGCAAATCGAGGCGGGCAGCGCGGACGGGATCAACAACCCGGTGGTTGTCACTGTCATCTGGCAAATAAACCCAGCTGCCGGGATCGACAGAAGCATTCCTGCAGCCATACCACACAAAGTAGTAATCAGGTATTGCAAAAGCTGGATTCTTCTCAGCTTCCCACTGGTAAATCCCATGGTTTTAAGGATTCCCATATTTGTATAATCCTGTTCGATTGTGCTGCCAATGCTGTGAGAGAGTACTGCCATGGACGCCAGAATCAGGATCCCCACAAAGGCCAGCAGCAGGCTGGTGAACACATTCTGTAGAGTCAGCATAAAGCCGGAAATGGCTTCACGGCTGTGGGTAAACTCCACCCAGCTTGTCAGGCTGGTGCTTTGATTGAGAACTGCGTTAAACTGCGCTGCCGCCAAGCTGCCGTCCTCCGACTGAAAAACGTGCAGCATAAATCCTTCCCGGGCCAAGCCGTCAGCGCCTGCCGCTCGAATCATCTCAGAAATTTTCTCATGATCCTGCCCGCTGATGAGAAAGCTCTTCATTCCGATCATGGAGCTTCCCATAAAGGGATCTTCAAAAAAGCCTGCCACGGTAAAGACCATATCTCCTCCGCTGCGGGCAATGGGAAAGGTAATGGAGTCCCCGATCCGAACGCCAAACATGGAGACCATAGAAGCGGATGCATATATTTCTCCCGGCGTGATCTCCTTGGGGGCGTCGCCATAGCCGGTCAAATCATCAATGAAAAATTTGTAGGGATAGCGCTCTGGCTCATAAAGAATCAACTGGCCTTCGCTGTCTGATTCCTGATTCCCGATTTCATATTCGGAGAAAATAAGGGACTGCACCCCTACGGAATCTACCACGTCCAGGGCAGAAATTTCCTCTGCCAAAGGAGCTGCCTCCGATAGTCCGGATACCCAAGCAGTTAAATCCCCATAGCCCAGCCGGTCCATCTCGCTGTTCACATACCGGTCGGAATTATTCCATACTGTCAGCACGGTTCCTAAAGACAGGGAAACCAGAAGGATCAAAACAAACACGCCAAGCACAGTTCCACGATGAGATTTAAAATTGGATTTTAGTAACGTTTTGCGTTCCATACAATGCTCGCCCCTTACCAGGACATAGAAGTAAGCCATGCGCTTACTTTTTCTTCCCGTTCTCTCTCTGCTTGTGCATCAAAGGACGGCAGGGAAATTTCATCCAGAATTTTCCCGTCTTCCAGATAAAGAATGCGGGTGCCCCGGATGGCTGCCTTCACATCATGGGTTACCATGAGGATGCTTTGTCCCTCCTGATTTAAAGCAGTGAGCAGATTCATGACTTCTTCGCTGTTTTTTCGGTTGAGCGCCCCGGTGGGTTCGTCGGCAAAAAGCAGTCCGGGCCGATTGATCATGGCCCTGGCAATGGCCGCTCGCTGCGCCTCGCCGCCGGAAGCCTGAGAAGGCAGACGGTCTTTGGCCTTTTCTACATGCATCTGAGCAAGCAGGGATTCAGCCCGCTCATTGACTGCTTTTTCGGATCGCCCTTTCTCCAGATATCCGGCTACCGCAACATTCTCGAACAAGGTCAGGTTGCTTACCAGATGAGTCTGCTGGAAAACAAAGCCGAATTCCTTGCTCCGTAATTCTGCCAGCTTCTTTTCCGACAGGGTGCCCAACTCCTGATCCCGGTACAGCACTTTTCCGCTGCTGAGAGCGTCCAGGCCGCTGAGGGCGTAGAGCAGGGTGGATTTCCCGGCGCCGGAGGGCCCCATGATAATAGTAAAATCCCCCAGATAGATTTCGGCGCTGATCCGGTTCAGCACCGGCTCCTGCGCGCCGGGATAGGTTTTTACGATTTCCTTTGCTGTTAGCAGCGCTTCGCTCATACCGCTTCCTCCATTTCCGTTTTTTCAGATGGGACAATCAGCGGCTTTTTTCCTGTGGCCGGATTAGGAAGAATCTCATCCACAAAACGCACATAAAACTGTACGTAGCTCAAATTTTTCTCCCGCAGGATTTCTTTCATCTGTCGGAGCATCTCTTTTTCAATATAGGGCTTCTGCTCTTCGCTTACAGCTTCCGCCAACATTTCAAACGCATCAGAAGCCACCTGCTGAAACTGGTAATCCCGCAGTCCGTCCAGGCAAAAGCCTTCCACAGCCAGCGGATGCAGAAAATCCCGATGCCCATTTTCATCTTCAAACCATAGCAGATCCTCATTCCGCCCTAACACGATTTCTGCGCGGGTAAAGGGACTTCCTGCCATTGATTCTTTCATAACTAAACGGTCGGAAATGCGGTAGCGGATCAGCGGCTGGGCAAAGTTATACAGACACGTCAGGTACATGACGTCGTCTTCCACTTCAATGACGTTTAGGTCGTCGAACAGCAGCATGCCGTCCTCTTTCCCGGTTTCTACGCCCAGAGCAAGAGACTCGCTGGCTCCATAAATATTGATGACCGCGCACCGGAGGGTTTCTTCCAGAAAGCTGCGAAGCCCGGCGCTCAAAGGCTCGCCGCAGGAAATCACACGGGCAATCCTCACGGATATCTCGCCTTTTTCCACCAATTCAGCAAGGATTTTAATGGCGGAAGGATAACCGATGATGAGATTCGGGCTGAATTTCCGGACGTTTTCAATCCATTCCGAAAGCGGGGTTTTAATGTCCAGATACATCTGTCTGGCACCCACACCGTCAATGCCATCTCCTACAGCCATGGCTCCGCCGTAACGTCCATCCGTGGCGGCTATGTAAATAATGCGGGGACGCCCGGCCAGCAATTTCAGGATCTGCGGCATGCTCATGTTCCATAAAGCACCTCGGATAATTCCCAGCAGCATGGTCTGCCAAGCCGCTTTATCATAGATGAAGTATCCGGGCTTCCCCGTACTGCCGGAAGAATGCACCACATGATATTTTCCAAGATAAGGCTTGCGGTCCGCTTGCGTCTCCGCATCAAATTTCCGCAGTTCCTCCTGGCACAGGTCCGGCACTGTGACAAGCTCGTCAAAGTGTTCTATCAAACCGGTTTTGTCAATGGCGGGAAAGGCGGAAAGGGGAAGCACATCCAATTGTTCTTCCGTAATACCGGCCGTTTCAAAGGTGCGCCGGTAAAAAGCGGAGCGCTCCCAAGCGAAATGAAGCAATGTCCGGAGCTTTTGATTTTG
>OLRF01004307.1_pt1 | contig 10205 bp, 7 predicted proteins | sample 1672061 | NCBI WGS metagenome assembly OLRF01 (sample SAMEA3136641, study PRJEB25190) | human gut metagenome | reverse complement strand
GCGCTCATGCCTTTGCCCGTACATATTATGAATTGACCGAAGAAAGGGAGCGGCAGGATGAAGCAACTGGAATTTGATGTGGCTGTGATCGGCGGAGGCCCGGCGGGAACCGTCGCGGCCATTGCCAGCGCGCGCAGGGGCGCAAAGACGATCCTTGTAGAGCAGAACGGATATCTGGGCGGTGCGCTGACGGCATGCGGCACCGGCCCGCAGATGACATACCACGCGGGAGACGTGCAGGTCGTGCGGGGCATCCCCCAGGAAATGGAAGAGGAAATGATCCGCCGGGGCTTTTCCACGGGGCATATCCCGGATGCCGTAGGTTTTTGTTCTTCCACTACGGCGTTTGATCCGGAGGGGATGAAAATCGTTTGGGAGGATATGGCGCGTGAAGCAGGTGTGACGCTGATGTATCACACGGTGTTTACGGGCTGTACTGTGGAGAATGGCGTGATCCGCACGGCCCGCCTCTACACCAAGGGCGGCTTTTATGAGCTTTCCGCCAAGGTGTTCGTGGATGCTTCGGCGGACGCGGACGTCGCCACAAGTGCCGGCGTAACGAGTGTTTACGGCCGCGAGGAGGACAATCTCGCCCAGCCGATGACAATGAATTTTCACGTTTACGGAGTGGATAGAGAAAAGGTTTGCGATTTTGTACTGAACAATCTGGACGACATGGCGCGTTATACGCCGCGCAACCTGCGTGAGCTGCGCCACTATGACATCTCCGGGGCGTTCAGCAGGATTCAGGCCGCAAAGGATGCGGGTGAATTTCATATCGACCGGGACACTGTGCTCTGTTTTGAAACGAACACTGACGGCGAATATGTGGTAAATATGACACGCATCGCCAAGCACAGTGCTGTGGACCCGTTCGATTTGACGGAAGCGGAGATAGAAGGCCGTAAGCAGGTGCAGGAAACGCTGCGTTTTTTGAAAAAGTATATCCCGGGCTTTGAAAACTGTCATCTGGCATTTTCCGGGCCGAACATCGGTATTCGCGAAAGCCGTAAAGTGGATGGCGTTTACAAGCTGACGGCTGAAGATCTGACGGACAATGTGATGTTCCCGGATGCCATCGCCATGGGAGGCTATCCCATTGACGTGCATTCGCCGGACGGAGGAAACACCGTACACAAATTCCTCAAGCCGGGCAGCTGGTACTCTGTTCCTTACCGCAGTCTGGTCACGCCCGGCGTGGAGAACCTTATTGTGGCGGGCCGCTGCCTGAGCGCTACACACGTAGCGTGCTCAGCGGTGCGCGTCACTCCGGTGCTCATGGGGATCGCCCAGGCGGCGGGTACCGCTGCTGCACAGAGTGCGCACACGGACATGCCTGCAAATAAGCTGGATACAAACGCTCTGCGCGAGCAGCTTAAGGCGGACGGCGTTTTTTTGGAAGAGTATAAGCCTTGACGCCCCGCATTTTATTATTAACAACGATGAACAGCCGCACTGTGGAAAAGTTCCGCAGCGCGGCTGTTTTTTATTTGTAAAAAAAGCATCATCATAATTTTTTCAACCAAGCTTCGTAATCCACTGTACACGGCTTTCTGATAAAAGCCTGTATAATAGATTTTGAAAGAAATATACGGGAAGGTGCGTGCTTGTGGGATGAAGCATTGTCTGCCGCCCATTTACGGGCCGGATATTACCGCGGAAAATTGGGAACAGCGCCGTGTGCAGATCGTTCGTTTATTTGAAAAAAACGTCTTCGGCCGCACGCCACGGGATGGCTTCGAAACAAGAGCGGATCTGCTGTATGCAGCAGAAGCCCTGGAGGGTACCGCAAAACGTGAATTTTACAGGATCACGGTGCGTACAAAACGGGGCAGTGCGGCATTTCACATGGCTTTGGTGTTGCCGAATCCGCAAAAGCCTGTGCCGGCGGTTCTGATGATCAGCAATCATGAGAAAACTCCTGCGGCTGTGAAGGGCCCGGACATGGCCGCTTTGGAGGAACTGATGGCGCGCGCGCCGAAAGAATGGCGGACAGATGTGGAACGGATGATGGCCGCGTTCCAAAAGGGCGGGGCGTCCATGCCGCAGCTTCTGGATATTGAACGGGATACCGCGCAGGGATATTGGCCGGTGGAACAGATACTTGCATCCGGGCGGGCTGCTGCGGCGTTTTATGCCGGAGAGGTGCAGCCGGATGACCGCAGGCTGTTCCCAGCAGCACTTGCGAGGCTGTTTGCCGGGGAGGACACGGCCCGGAAGCCGGACGGGTTGGGAACGTTGGGCGTTTGGGCATTTGCGGCCAGCCGAGCGGCAGACGTTTTGTGTGCCCATGCAGGAATAGATGCCAAAAAAATTTCTCTGGCCGGGCACTCCCGCGGGGCGAAAACAGCGCTGTGGTGTGCTGCGCAGGATACGCGTATCCATAGCGTTTTGGTGAACGATTCGGGCTGCACAGGTGCTGCGGTGTCGCGCGGAAAACGCGGAGAGAATGTGGCCTCCATCAATGCGTTTTTTCCGCATTGGTTCTGTCCCAGCTACGCACGGTATGCCTGGCGGGAAGATGAAATGCCGTTCGACCAGCATATGCTGCTGGCTGCTGTTGCCCCGCGTCTTTGCTATGTGGCCAGCGGCGCGCAGGACGCGTGGAGCGATCCGGACGCGGAATGGCTCGGCGCAAGGGAGGCGAGTGCCGCATGGCGGTTGTTTGGGCATCCGGAGCTGCCGCGGAATGCGCCTTTGGCGGGCGAGCCAATCATTACAGAGGGGATCGGATATCACCGCCGGGAGGGCGGCCATGACCTGACTGCGTGGGACTGGATGCAGTTTTTGCTGTTTCTGGACAAAAACGACGCATAGCGATAGGATGTGAAACTACTTTTCACGAGAGACTGGGCCTTGGATGAGATATGCGCATGGATCAACACCGGCGCCGGATTCAAATGAACGAGAGTCCGGCTGATAAAAGGAGGAAAACATATGCTTGCAAAACCTGTTGTCGAAATCGCACCGCGCACCTGGCTCATCAGTGAATATAAACTGGTGAATATGTATTTGTTGGAGGGCGATGAAGCTGCGCTGCTCATCGACTGCGGTACCGGCATCGGAAATGCGGCCGAGACGGTTCGGGAACTTACCGATAAGCCTCTCACGGTTGCCATCACACACGGCCATTTTGACCATGACGGCGCAGCCGCACTGTTTCCGGAAATTCACCTGCATCCGCTGGATATCAAGCTATCAGAGGAGGGCTATGCCCGCGGTGAAGAAGCGCGCGCCTGGTATGCCAAAAGCCGCGGCCCTGTGCGCAACCCGGAGGCGACGGAGGAAGAACTTCTGGCGCTGGTGCAGAAAAACGGGCCTGTGAGGCGCATCCCTATGGAAGGCGGAACGGTTTTCGAGTTGGGAGGCCGCACAATAGAAGTCATCCATACGCCTGGCCATAGCTTGGGTTCCGTCTGTCTTTTGGACAGGGAAAACCGTCTGCTGTTCACGGGCGATATGTGCAACGACAGTCTGCTGCTGAACTGCGGAGATTCCAGCAGTACCGTGAAAGTGTATAACGAAAGTATGCGCAGACTGTGGGCGCGGGAAAAAGAATTTGATTTTATTTGCCTGGGGCATGACGCGCTGGACAAGGCGGATAAAACCATGATCACGGACTATATTGAAGCGACGGATCTCCTGCTGTCCGGACAGGCACACGGGGAAAAAGGGCGGAATGCACTGCATGGCGGAACAGGATACAAATACAAGCGCGTACTGATCTGGTATGAACCCGAACGCCTTGTATGATTAAAGGAGAGGATAACAACATGCTGGAACGGCCCGTTGTAAAAATAGCTCCGGATACTTATCTGGTCAGTGAATACAAACTCGTTAATATGTTTCTCGTGGTCGGAAAACACCGGGCCGCATTGATCGACACGGGCGGAGGTATCGGCCCGCTGCCGGAAGACATCGAAAGGCTTACAGGGCTTCCCCTCGTTGTTATTGCGACACACGGAGACCCGGACCATGTGGGCGGCGCGGGCCATTTCCCGCATGTGTATCTCCACCCTCTGGATTGGGAACACAGCCGCCGTTTCCCGCTGAACAATACGATGCGCAAATGGTTTGTGAAAACGCGGGCGCCGGTGCGCAACCCGGGCAACGAGAGGAAAATCGATGCGCTGGTGCCCCGGCAGGAGCTTCCGCAGCCCGAGTATTTGCCTTTGGCTGACGGTGATGTGTTCGATCTCGGCGGACGGAGGCTGGAGGTCATCCACACGCCGGGGCATTCGCCCGGTTCCATTTGTCTGTTAGACAAAGAAAACAGGCTTCTGTTTACCGGCGACACGGTCAACGTAAGCATGGCGCTCACCGGACATGATTTTCATGAGTACAATGCCAGCCTGCGCAGACTGTGGGCGCGCGAGAGCGAATTTGACTCTATCTGTATTGGACATGAGCTGCCCGCAATGCGGGAAAAACAGGCGATTGCACGATATATTTCCATGACGGACCGTCTGATGTCCGGAGAGGCTGCCGCGGTTTGTGCGCCCGACGCCATCCGTGTCGGTAAAGTGTTTCGCGAAAACGGCCTGGAGATATGGTGCGATTGTGAGGCGTAGCGGCTCCGGCGCTTGAAACTGAAGATAACACACATGAGTTCGGAAAATTTTCTCTTTTAAAACGGGCGAAAAACGGATACCATGAAACCACGGCAGCGCCGCTGGAGACGGCGCGGCGGATATCAACCAAAGGAGGAAGAAACATGAAAAAGGCAAAACGTATCCTTTCGGCAGTTGCTGCAGGTGTTATGGTGCTTTCGCTTAGCGCGTGCGGAGGAGGCTCCGGCAGCGCGTCCGGGTCTGCATCCGGGAGCGCTTCGGCAGCCGGTTCCACGCCGGCAGGAGCGGAAGGGAAAATCACGATTTCCTACTGGACCACAAACCGTCACGATCAGGCGTATATGACGCCGCTCATAGAAGAGTTCAATGCGACCAACGACAAAAATATCTACATTGATTTCCAGGTATATGCCGACAATTACAGCCAAATGCTGGATCTGGCGTTCAGCACAAACACAGCGCCGGATGTGTACCAGCTTGCAGGTACGGACCCGATCGAGGTCGTCGTCAAGGAGAAGGGGCAGCTTCTGGACCTTGCCCCTTACATGGATGACGAATACAGAGCGCGTTTTGGCGAAGGCGCTTTTGTGGAAGGCATCAACGCGCTGGGGGACGGCATCTATTCGCTGCCGTACACGGCTTCTGCCGCGCGCCTGTTCTATAACCAGGACATCTTTGACCGTGTAGGCATAGACGGGCCACCTCAAACGCTGGATGAGCTGGTGGCGGACGCAAAGCTCGTTACAGAACAGCTTGGCAGTGAAGGGATTTACGGCATTGCGGGTAACTTCAAATCCGCGGCGAGCTCCGTGGCGCGTTCCATCGACATGATCGTGATGCGCAGCGGCGGCACCCGCGGTGGGTTTGACTACAAAACCGGTACTTATGACTTCTCCAGCTATAAGCCCGTCCTGGAGGCGTTCAAGGAAATGTTCGCCACCGGCGTTTCGTTCCCGGGCAGTGAATCTTTGGATATCGACCCGCTGCGCACGCAATTCGCAGCCGGAAATATCGCGATGTATATCTCCATCAGCCATGCGGAGCCGGGCGTATATGCCAGCCAGTTCCCGACGGATGCAAACTGGAACTGCGCTCAGCTCCCCACGGTGAACGGCAAGGTGGAAGGTAAGCAGCAGCTCTGGTTCGGCGGTTCGAACCTCGGCATCAATCCCGCGACGGAGCATCCGGATGAGGCGTGGGAAGTGATGAAGTTCCTGCACAGCGATGAGGTTATGGGACCGTATCATACAGCCGGGCTTGGCACCGTGATGATCCCCAGCGCCGTGGAAAGCGCCGAAGCGCCGGAATCCATTGAGAAGATGCCGAATCTGGCCATCAATGCCGATGACCAGAACTGGCCGCCGCTGCCTGCGGGCGTCGTGGTGGAAGGCAAGGATTATTACACCACCTGTGTGGAGTGCATTTTTGGTGTGACGGACATCGACAGTGCCATTGAAGACCTGAACACCCGCTACAACGCCGCTTACGACAAGCTGGTGGACGGTGGTGCGGAGCGCATCGTCTATCCCAATTTTGATCCGCTCAAGCAGGACACCGCCAAGTAAAATACAAACCCTAAGCGCCGAAAGAGAACCCTGCCCAAGGGCTCTCTTTTTGGCGTTTGGCGGGGCAAAATGGTATACTTGTATAAAAAAGCGGCGCAAAACCGCCCGGGCGGTTTTCTTGCTTTGCTGTGCAAAGCAAGAATGAACGGTATTTTGCGCTTCGTGCCGGGGGGATTGGAATGAAACGGCTGTTGTGTGCTTACCGCAACGCGAGCCTCAGGGTAAAGCTTTCGCTGCTGGTGACGGCGGTGCTTTTGACCGTGCTGATCGCGTGCCAGGTAGCGTTGTATTTCTATGTGGCTGAAAATGTGGAACGGCAGGCGCGCAGCGCGGCGGATGTGACGCTCACACAGGCGCAGACTTATATGGACGCAAAGCTGCGCAATGTAGTGGAGCGGCTGTTTTATATTCGGCTCGACCCGAGCTTTGAGGGCGCATTGACCGATTATCTGCTCAGCGATAAGCCGTCGGCGCAGGGCGTGGCGATGACGCTGCTTTCGCCGTGCCTCTCGCTGCACAAGGTAACGGAGCCTCTCATCAGTTCCATCTTTTTGTATACGCCCAAAAGCAGCTTCACGGATATGGGCGTCTCTACCGAGCAGGAATACCGCTTTGAGGCGTCTGTGCTGTGGCGCCAGGCTGAAGAAAGCGAAAGCTATGTTATTTGGGGTGAAGTGCAGAAAGATGAAATATTCATCACGCATCGCGAGGTGCTGCCTGTGATGTACCGTTTTTCCGTAGACGGTTACGGGGGCGATTGCGTGCTTCTGGCCAATATCGACAAAGCGCGTCTGACGGCGTATCTGCACGATATTGTACCCGACGACGGTTCGGATATGCTGCTGGTGGACGGCCGGGGCCGGTTGGTTACGCAGGCGGGAGGCGCGGCTGCCGCCGCGCTTGCGGAAGACTACGGGGCGCTGCATGCGGTGCTTGAAACCGAAGGTTTTACAGAAACCGCAGCGCAAGGGGGGAAGTATCTGACGGCTCACCGTGCGTTGGCAAACGCTCCTTGGCACGTGGTCTATCTTCAATCGGAAAAACATATTCTGGGCCAGCTGCAGAACATCCGCAATGTGTTTTTTGCCGTCAGTCTTGCTGTGGTGCTGGTGCTTCTCGTGGCGCTGACCCGTATCGTCCACAGCGTAACACAGCCGCTTTCGCGTCTGTCGCAGCGTATGCGCAGTGTGGACGTGAAAAACGACTGGCAGGGCTTTGAATATCCGTATCATAACGAGATCGGAACGCTGTCCCGCAGCTTTAACAGCATGCTGGCGCACATTCACATGCTTTTGGACGAACAGGAAACATACATCGCCCAATTACAGGACGAAAAAGAGCGTGTGCGTGTGGAGCAGCAGCTCAAGCGCCGCGCAGAGCTGAAGGCGCTGCAGGCGCAGATCAATCCTCATTTTTTGTACAACACGCTGGACTCCATTCGCTGGAAAGCTGAACGTGCGGGCGCGCAGGATATCAGCCGAATGACAACGGCATTGGCGACGCTGTTCCGTATCGGGCTGAGCCGCGGCAGAGAGATCATTTCCGTGGAGCAGGAAGCGCAGCATGTGGGCAGTTATCTGCAGATTCAGAAGCTGCGTTACGGCGGAAAGCTGAGTTATACGGTGGAGCTTTCGCCGGATATCCTGCAGCTTTATACCGTTAAGCTGATTTTGCAGCCGTTGGTGGAAAACGCGATTTATCACGGGATCAAAGAGAGCGAGGCGCCGGGGCTTATTGCCATATCCGGGCGGCGCAGCGGCAGTGTGATGGAGCTGCGCGTGACGGATAACGGCCCGGGGATACCGCCGGAACGGCTGGCCATGCTGCAGGCAGACCTTGCGCGCGGCCTTTCCGTCAGCGGGGAGGGGTACGGCATTTTCAACGTCAACGAACGTATCAGGCTGTATTTTGGCGCAGAGTACGGATTGATGCTGGAGAGCGAATATGGGCGCGGCACGGTGGCCGCCGTGCGATTGCCCTGTATCACACAGGATGAGGTGGAGCAATATGTATCGCTTACTGATAGCGGACGATGAGGAGAGCATCCGCGAGGGCGTGGCGGATTTTGTGCGGCAGAACTGCCCGGAATGGGATGTTGCAGCACTGGCGCGGGCCGGACGCGAGGCGCTGGCGCTGGCGCGGGAGATTCTGCCCGATGCGGTGTTGACGGATATCACGATGCCCCACATGAACGGATTGGAGTTTTTGGAAAGCCTGTCTGATCTTCTGCCGGAGGCAAAGCTGCTGGTGCTGAGCGGGTATGACCAGTTTGAATACGCTGTGCAGGCTCTCCGTCTTGGGGTCAGCGATTACCTGCTGAAGCCGTTGGACACTGCAAAGCTCGTTTCCGCTTTGAGCCGTTTCGCAGCGGAACTGGACGCACAGGCTTTGCGCTGGGCCCAGATAGAAACGCTGCGGACCAACACGCAGAAAACCAACGAGCTGGAATTGCAGAGCTATTTCCGTGCTGCGTTGCTGGGAGAAGAGCTGCCTGCTCTCTCTGCGGCAAACGCCGTGTTTGCGCAAGAGGGGACAAGCTATTGCTGCGTACTGTGCGACGGCCTGGACGCACAGCGCGCTCTTTTAGAGCGGGTGCTGGAACAACGGCTCTATGGCGCGGTGCGTACTGTACTGCTCCGTCTCGGCACGCCGCCCCGGCAGGCGGTGGTGTTCTGTGCGCCCCGCACGGCACGCGCAGGGCTGTTTCTCACGCTGAGCCATGCGCTTACTTCCATTGCGGTATCCTGTAAACGCGCGCAGGCGTTGGATGTGCATTTTTTTGTCGGCTGTATTGCGGAAACGCCCGCCAAGCTGGAGCTTTCCTACCGCCAATCTACGCAGGCTCGCGCCTATGCGTTCCCGGAACAGGCGGCGCCCGTTACCACCTACGAGGATGTTTTGGCCGGAAAGCTTCTGCCGTGTCCGGAGCCGCCGGAGGAGCTCCTTCGTGACATCCCCGCCGCGGTACAGTGCGGCAGCCGGGCTGCTTTTGTCCAAAATTGCGAAGCGCTGTTCGCATGGTTTGTGGAGCGGGAGATCCGCGATGCGACATTCATTCGCATGTGCGTGCTGCGCTTATGCTATTCCATTCTGAAAAAACCAGCTTCCGATATGCCGATGAGCTATTACGAATTCACAAATTTTCAGCAGGAGATCATGGCGGCGGCGAGCATGGAGGAGCTGAGAGCCTGCTTCGAGAACTTCGTATCGCTGTACTGGCTGCGCCGCCAGGGAGAAAAACCGCCCCGGCGCATACTGACGGAGCGGGTGAGCGAGGTGGTGCAGGCGCATATCTCAGACATTGATTTTTCTCTGGATGACGTGGCTGCGGCACTGTTTATCAGCCCCAATTATCTGCGGCAGCTGTTCAAGCAGGAGACTGGGCAGACGTTTACGGAATTCCTGACAGCGCAGCGTATGCAGCACGCACACATTCTGCTTGGCAATCCGCAGACGAAGGTGTGCGATGTTGCCGAACAGGCGGGCTACGCGGATTCACGATATTTTTCCGTATGTTTTAAAAAATTCTACCATATGACGCCCAGTGAATATCAAGCTGCCGCCCTGGAGGGAAAGGCTTGATATTCGTTGAATTTTAGACATATCTTCCGATGATTTTCCTCCCTCGCATACTTGGGCGGCGGTATAATTAAGATACCAATTACGGCAAGGGGAGTGACGGCATGTCGAAGAAAGGAAAAAAGGTCTGGGAGCGCGTCTATAACGAGCGCACCTCGTATCTGATGCTGTTGCCGAACATCATCATGTTCGCAGTGTTCACGGTGTATCCCATCCTGTGGGCGCTGCGGTATATGCTGTTCGACTATCGCGGCTACGGCGAGGCGAAGTTTGTTGGAATGGACAATTTTGTGCGTGTTTTTACGAGGGACCCTGTGTTTTGGGATTCTGTGGTAAACACCTTCGTCTATGTGGGGGGCAAACTCATTCTTACGCTGCCCATCGCGTTCATGCTGGCATTTCTGCTCAGTAAAAGCACACGCATCAACGCCGTGAGCCAGTCCATTATTTTTACGCCAACCATTATGTCCAGCGCAGTGATGGCTCTTAT
>OLRF01004305.1_pt1 | contig 10209 bp, 9 predicted proteins | sample 1672061 | NCBI WGS metagenome assembly OLRF01 (sample SAMEA3136641, study PRJEB25190) | human gut metagenome | reverse complement strand
AAGAACGTGTCCGCCAAAATATAGCACGATAGTCCAATCATGCCCATTACATTAAGCGACGCATATTTGGCAAAGTCGCGGAAGGAATCCGTTTTTTTCATAATATCTATACCTCCATAAAAAAACGGTAGGCCTGCGTTGTGCTGCGCAGGCCTACCGCACAATCAAAAGCCCCGGCGGGCTTCCTTTACTCCGTTATGTTGTCTGCTGTTTTGCTCTTACCAGTTCAATGGCTTCTTTTCCGGTGATATGCTCCGCCGTCATCTCCAGCATGCACAGAGGCTCCCACTCGCGTTCGATTGCGTTCTGTCTGTTGGCGGCGCTGTCGTCCGGAGCATATTTCAAGGCAATCTTTTCAATCGCCGTGCGTTTCTCCTCATCCGTTTCCAGAATCCGAATTTTTCCGAAGACAATGACGCTTCTGTAGTACGATGTATATTCCTGCGGCACGACCTGGTCTTGATCGATCACGCAAAAAGACGCCTTGGAATTTCGGCGGACGGCATCGAGCTTATGCCCGCTTTGCGCGCAGTGAAAATACAGCCGCGCGCCGTCGTATCCATAGCTGAGCGGAACGGCATAGGGGTAATCGCCGTCTCCTGAGAGCGCAAGAACGCCGGAAGTACCGCGGTTCAGAATTGCGGCGCATTCCTCCGGAGGCAGCGCTTGTTTTTTTCTTCGCATTTCACGAAACATCGTACAGCCTTCCTTTTGCGCTTGCCCGTCAGGCGGCGGGCAAAGCAGATTTAAGACCGCATCATTGTAGCGGATCGGCGCCCTCCTGTCAAGGGAGAGCAAACCAGGCCTTCATCGTGTCCAGAACCTGCACCAGTTCCTCTTCTTTTATGACGTAAGGAACCATCGCATACAGATATTTTAAAAACGGCCTGCTGAATACGCCTCTTTCAAAGGCAAACTGCTGATACCCCTTGAGCGCGGACGGATCGTGGACCTCTATGCAGACGCAGGCTCCCATAATCCGGATTTCCTTCACCCGCGGATCGGAAAAGCCATCCATTTCCCGCCGTGTAATTTCCTCAATTTTCCGGATCTTAGACATGTAATCGTGCCGTTCGAAAAGCTCGATGGATTTCAGCGCCGCGCTGCAGGCAAGCGCGTTTCCCATAAAAGTCGGCCCATGCATCAGAGCATGCTCCGGATTGTCATCATAAAAGCCATCGTAAACCCGTTTGTTTGCTACCGTCACCGCATGGCCGATGTATCCTCCCGTCAGCGCTTTCCCCAGAACCAGGATATCCGGCTGTACCAGATCCGCCACAAACCGGTTTCCCGTACGGCCGAAGCCCGTTGCAACCTCGTCAAAGATGAGCAGCACGCCGTATTGATCGCAAAGCTCCCGCGCACGTTTCAGGAAAGAGATATCGTACATCCGCATTCCTCCTGCGCACTGGAGCAGCGGCTCCGCAAGAAAACAGTTCAGTCGGTCATGATATTGTAAAAACGCCGCCTCCAGCGCGTTTCTTTCGGTTGGGATATGAACGACAGACCGGCTCGGTCCATAGGCTTTCAGAATAAAATGATAATCCTCGTCGTCTCCGGCTTCCATCGTTTTGAATGTGTCCCCGTGATACGCATGTTCCAGAGCAAGGACCATGGTGCGCTGTGATTCGCCGCGATTTAAGTAAAATTGCAGCGCCATTTTCAGCGCGACCTCCACCGCAACGCTTCCCGAATCAGAAAAAAAGCAGTAATCTAAATCTCCCGGAAGCCAGCCTTGCAATCGATCGGAAAGCCGCTGTACAGGTTCATGTGTCAGCCCACCGAGCATTACGTGTGAGAAGCGCTCGGCCTGGTCGCAAATTGCTTTGTTCAGCTCCGGATGCTTGTACCCGTGAATCACGCTCCACCAGGAGGATACGGAATCGATCAGCTTTTGAGAGGCCGTATATAAATAAACGCCCTCCGCGTCGATGACTTGATATGGCTTTTTCATCGTCTTCATCTGTTCATACGGATACCAGATCATTCTTCAGCGCCTCCGTTTCTTCGTAAAGTGCTTTCAATTGTTCGGCCGGGATTTCCAGCTCCGCTGCGCCGTCCCGGACGCAGGCCACGACACGGACTCCTGCGGCAGCTTCGCACTGTTTCAGATTATCCTCATGCAGCCGATTTCCCGGCTGAAACCGGTTTAGAATGATTCCTTTTAACGGAATGCCTCTTGCTTTCATATAAAACGCTGTCAATCCGACGTCGTTGATCGTTCCGAGTCCGGCTCCGGCAACGAGAAGGCAGCTAAGCCCGCAGGCCTTGATCACGTCCGCAAGCAGAAGCATTCTGCCTTCGACATAGCAAATCGGGCAAAGAATGCCGCCGGAGCCTTCCATGGTCACATATTCATACCTCCGGCAAAGCGCATGAAAATTTTCCAGCACGCGCTCCATACGAACGGGATTTCCCTCAAGGCGGGCCGCCAGATGCGGCGCGGCCGCATACTCGTAAACATAGGGGCACATTTCTTCCAGCGGCTGTTCGATTCCGGAAATCTCCTTGACGTACACGGCATCGCCGGGGACCGGTTTTCCGTCTGTGCCGGGCCGGTTTCCGCTCATGGCGGCTTTATAGTATGCGGCGCATGCCCCGCTCTGCTTCAGCTTTTTCAGAATCAGACCGGTAACAAAGGTTTTTCCGACGTCTGTGCCGGTGCCGGCGATAAACAAATTTCTACTCATCGTCCCGCCTCACCTTATATCCGAGCTCCTTTAACATCTGCAGGTCCCTTTCGACCGTGATGCCGGAGGTCGTCAGCATATCCCCCGAAATGGCGGCGTTTGCCCCGGACAGGAAGCAGCTCCTCCCTTTATCCGGCAATTGTCCTCTCCCGCCCGCAAGGCGGATGGAGGCGTCGGGAAGAAGGAAACGGTACACCGCAGTAATCCGGCATAAAGCCTCCGCATTCAGCCTTTGGTTCCGTGCCAGCGGAGTGCCCGGGATCGGATTCAGCACATTCAGCGGAACGCTTTTCACCCCAAGCTCACGTAATGTCAGCGCCAGATCGATTCTGTCCTCCGGCGTCTCTCCAAGTCCCATGATTCCTCCGCTGCATACGGACAGCCCCGCGGCCTGCGCCGCACGCACGGCATTGATTTTGTCGTCAAACGTGTGTGTCGTACAAATATTCGGGAAATAGCGGCGGGAGGTTTCGAGATTGTTATGAACTCTTGAGACGCCGGCTTCCTTCAGCTTTCTGTACTGCGCTTCGGAAAGCAGCCCGAACGAAATGCAGACGCCGAGCCTTGTCTGCGCTCTGATTTGGCGGACGGCCTCGCACATTCTGTCCACCTCCCGGTCCGGCAGGCGCTTTCCGGATGTAACAATCGAATAACGCAGCACGCCCCGCGCGTCATTCGCCCTGGCCTGTACGGTAAGCGCTTCCGCAGAAAGCAGCGGATATTCCGGCGCAGCCGTATGATGGCGGGCAGACTGCGCGCAGAAACGGCAGTCTTCAGAGCATCTGCCGCTTTTTCCGTTCACGATCGTACAGAGATCAAACCCATCAGAGCAGAATGTTCTCCGAATTTCATCGGCCTGCCGGCATAATTCCGGAAGCGGCTGTTCCTGCAGGCGGATCGCGTCCTGCCTTGTAATTTGTTCTCCCGCGTAAATTTTTTCCTTTAACAGCGTAATAAAACCCAACTCCGCATCACATCCTTATCTTCTTGAACAGGGGAATGAGCCGTTTCCCCAGAACGGCTCCCACGCCGCACAATACGATATCGCCGGGGACCGTCAGAAGAAAGCTGTAGAGAAAAAGCGCCCGCAGGCCGATCGGCGTTTCAAGATAAAAATTGCTGATGAGATAGCAGTAAACCATTCCGAACAGATATACGATTCCGAGGCCAAGGAAATTTGCCGCAAGCAGACGCCGGTATCCCGGGTTTTCCGTCCGGTTCGCGATGCTCCCCGTAGCAAAGGCGCCGACGGCAAACCCGATCATATAGCCGAAGCTCGGTTGAAGAATGTAGCCGATGCCGCCTCCCGACGCAAAAATCGGAAGCCCGGCCAAACCCAGGACAATATAAACGCAGACGGCAAGCAGGCCGTATTTGCCGCCGAGCAGAAGCCCCGCCAGCATGGTGAAAAGGTACTGGAGCGTAAACGGCACGACCGGCCCCGGGATTCTGATCCATGCGCCCGCCGCAATCAGCGCCACAAACATGGCGCATAAAATCATTTTAGTTGTTTTATTATTTTTCAAACCGATTCTCCTGTTTCTGTAAGCCTGATGCTGATTTCACCGGAAGACAGACAGTCCGTTTTGCCGTCCTCATATTTTACGATGAGCCGGCACTCCTCATCGACATCCAGCGCCGTCGCCCTTCTGAAGCCGCCGTGAGAATGCACCTGTATTTCTTTGCCGATCGCCAGGCTGCGCCTTCGGTATTCGCCTGCATAGCCCACGTTTTCCGGATCGGAATAATATGACATAAAACGATTTAAAAATTCAGCGGCCAGATGATTTTTCCCGTCGCTCCGCGCTTCGGGAAGCACGGCCCCGGCAATCCGCTTCAGCTCCTCCGGGAAGCCGTCCTCGGGCGGATATACGTTGATTCCGATCCCCAGCACCACGTAATCCAGAAAATCGTTTTCCAGTCCGAGTGAGGCCTCCGTAAGAATGCCGCCGACCTTTCTTCCGTTCAGATAAAGGTCGTTTACCCATTTAATCTGCGCTTTCTCTCCCGTTATCGCTTCGATGGCCTCACACCCGGCAACGGCGGCCATTGTAGTAAGCTTCACCGCCCGCTGCGAGGAACCGTGAGCCGGTCGGAGAATCAGGCTCATGTAAATTCCCGTTTCGGCGGGGGAAAAGAAAATGCGTCCGAATCTTCCTTTTCCGTTCGTCTGACAGTTTGCGATTACGGTATCCCCTTCTTTTGCTCCGGCAGCCGCTCTCTCGCGGGCAATCGCATTTGTGGAGCCTGCCGTCTGTAAGACGGTCAGCTTCACGCCCGCACAGGCCGGTTCAAGATATTTCCGGATTCCCTGCGCGGAGAGAATATCTGTCTGCGAGGAAAGACTGTAGCCTTTATTCGGAACGGCGTCGATCTCGTAGCCCTCACTGCGCAGGCTTTGCACTGCCTTCCATACCGCCGCTCTGGACACGGAAAGCGCAGCGGCAATCTCTTCGCCCGAAAAATAAGTTCCTTTATTCTTTTCAAAGAGCGCGAGCAAATGTTCCTTCGTCTTCACACGGTTCACCTCCTGATCGAAACCATCATAGCACGAGAAGCCTCTATTGTAAACCTTTATTTTAAAAAGGTTTACAATAGAGGCTTCAGGACTTCGCGATTTGCTTGCAAAAACGGCGCGCCGTCGGATACGCCCTTCTCCGGCACGCAAAAGCTCCTTTGCATGGGAAGTATTTTGTTCGCAGGCAGCGTCAAGCTTCTTTTATTTTTATTTGCTTTTTATTCATTATTAAGATATACTTCAGTCAGTAACGCGCGAAAGGAATTCAATAAATGAAAAAATGTCTAATTTGTATTGCGCTTTTGCTGTGCGCTTTTCATCTGCCGGTATCTGCCGAGGGATTGAGGGAAAATGAAATCATAAATATCGGTGTGATCGTGAACAACGATAATTCCATCGAAATCATTGCGTCTACTACAAGAACAACAATTGGTCCTACACGAGCAATCCTCGTTTTTGAAGAGGATGATGATCCGGAACAGGCTTCTGCAATTCTTACAATAACTACACCCGGGGAAGCACAAACCATTCATGAAAAATGGAGCGGAGGAACGCCGCTGTTTTCAAACGAAAGATTTTATGAATATACTGACGAAAACGGAATGCTGAAGCCCGGCAGATATTTTGCGGTTGTAACGGAATATGAAAGAAAGAGAGAGATTTTAACGGATCGCGCTTACTTTACGATTCCGGCCATAGAGCAGTGGTGGACGGCGCAGCCGACGCAAGCCCCGACGCCCACGCCGACCGAAGAACCTACGCCGGATGCAACGGCCAAGCCTACCCCAAAAAAGACCGCAGCACCGGTTCACACCGCTTCGCCTGCGCCGCAAGCTTCCTCCGGCATCGGTACGATTCATATCGCTGCCTATGTGATCCTGGGCGTAATCATCTGCGCAGAGCTTGCGGTGATTCTTTATCTTGCCGGAAGGAAAAAATAAACGATCGTAAAATAAATAAAAGAGTATAGTATATACACTACGCGCCATCCTTTTGCGCGCAGCCTTGACCGTGCCGGCGAGGCCGCAAAGAGGGAAAAAGAGAATGCAATCGCACGATCTCATTCTCCGCCCTTTGAACTCAGCCGGACCGTTTCCTTTCCTTCCCCATGCAAATCGGAACCGTGCCGAAAAATCTCCTGCTTCCCTTTTGCCCGGGGAACACCGTCCGCGGTTTGCTCCGTTTCGGTCCGTATGTCGACCGGAGCTCCCGATATGAGCGAAAAATCGTAGACGCACTCCGCGCCTTCGGGCAAGGACACCCTCACGGCAGTACATCCGCTTGCATCTTTTTCAAATGCTATGCTTACCAGGCCGCGGTCGCCAACCGGCACCGTACCTCCGTACGACGTCAGCGGACACGGCTGCGGAACGATCCCGATCTTCGCATATCCCGGTGCTAACGGCCGCACACCCAGATAACATGCGGCAAATTCATACAGCGCAAACGCACTCCAGCCATGGCAGTCGCTACGCATTGTAACAAAATCCTCCGGCCAAGTCGTCAGATGGAGCTCCATCAGATCTATAAAAGCATCCCATATTTTCAATGTAGAATGGATTTCATCATATAGTCCGGCAGCTTCCAGAGCCCGGCACAAAAAATACGACATGCAGTAGGACGGCACGCAGAGCTGATCGCGATTCGCCAGCATCCGCTCCATCAGCGGCCGTTTTTCCTCTTCCGGCACGGCGGAGGCCAGAACCGCAAAAATTTGTGCATGCTGGCTCGAGGGACGTCTGCCCGGGGCATCGCAAAAAAGCCCGGTTTCCGTATCATAAGCGCTCCTGCGGACCGCCGCCGCGACGGACTCCGCCCGCGCCTCATATTCCAGCGCCGTATCCGGCCGCATGCAGAAACGGTATATTCCGGCGGCCGTCCGGAGTGCGTATACATACAGCAGATTGTAAAGAATATTGATTTCTCCCTTCCTTACGGGGCTGCCGTTCTCCCACTCCTTTACCCAGTCAAAGAACTGCCAATATCCGGTATCTCCGAGCAGTCCGTCTTCATTGACGCGGCTTTCATAATAGTGCAGCAGCTTTTCCAGAGTCCCCAGATGGGACCGCAGAAACGGCCTGTCGCCGAGATACATCATATAGGTATCCAGCATCAGGATCCAATAAAAGGGGAAGCCCGGAATCATCTGCTGAAATTTAGACGGGCTGTTGCACGGGAGCAGACCGTCCCAGAGCTGAGCGCGGGCAAAGTCATCAATCGCTTTTCTCGCCAGGCGGCCGTCTCCGCTGATGCAGAGCGTATACCGGATTTCCAGAAAGGTGTCCATAATATACTGCATCTGCTCATAATACGGACAGTCCATGTAGGTTTCGTACATGCAGCAGAGCAGCGTTCTTTTGCTGATTTTCCAGATTTCCTCAAATCTTTCGTCATTCGCATAAAATGTCCCCGTAATCTCCAGCGGGTATCCGGTTTTAAGATAGTCGGCCCGTTCAAGGAAAAACGGCTGATCCTCGGAGGCAGTAATCTCCACCCTCACGAAACGGAAGGAGCGATAGAAGAACGGGAGATAGGTCTGCCGCCCCTCATAAGCGGTATAAAGATCCGTAAGGCCGAAAAGAGTCTGGCCCTCAGGGTTGTCGCGCACGCCGCGGAGAAAGCTTCCGTTTTGCTGCAAAACGCCATAGCCTTCGGCATAGACGACGCGAAGCCTGCTCCCGCTGCCGCAGCGGAACACAAAGCGCGGGTATGCGCTGACCAGCCTGCCCGCGTCCAGCTCGAGAAAGGCCGTACAGCCTGCCGGAACAAAGCGTTCTCCGCCGCTTTCGACGAGCAGTCCGCCGCTCCGCATCACCCGTCGGAAGGAATCCTCCGTTTCAAAGGGATACGGAATCGGGCGCGGCTCCGTCGTCCAATAATCCCGGAGCGCACCGATTCCCTCGGTAGGGTATCCGGCAATCACCACTGCCGGCTTCCATATGGTCTCCGCCGTCTGCTCCGTCACAAGTCGGCCGTCAAAATCCTCCAAAAACCCGATATATCCGTACCGGTGATTTTCACGAAAGGCATAGCCGGATACCTCCGTGCAGAAATATTGCGCCGAAGTCGAAAAACCGTATGACGTTTCCAGCTCCTCTATCCAGAGGCCGCCGATCCCCTCCGTTACAACGGAGCTCGGGCCCGTCAGGAAGCGGATATTTTTTTCTTTATGATCGGGATACTGGATCACCTTCACAAATATTTCATTTTCACCCGGCCTGAGATATGCGGTAACGTCCAGCTCGTCCGTATATCGAACGCCTCTGGGCGCGCGGCAGGGCCCGTCATTACGCGTCTGCCGTTAATCGTCAGCAAATACCGGCTGTCCGCGCAGATCCGCAGCCGGCACGCAAGAGGCATCTCCTGATCCGGCAGCCGTACCTCTTTTTTAAAATATATCATCCTCGGATCTGCCGCAAGCCTATGATCCGTCCAAATCCATTCCGCCCTCATCGCATTCTTTTCTCCGTTCCGTATTGGTATAGAAAGGCCGCGGCGGCGCCCATGAGCATCAGGCCGGCTATGGCAAGTAAAATGCGTTCCGCCAGGGACAGCCGCGTTTTGGCGACCGCCGATCCGGCCGCAGAATAAGAATAGGTCAGTCGGCCCAGGGGGACGGCGCAGCCGGAAACATAATAATCCATAATATCGTCTTCCCGTTCTACGCTGTCGGCCGCTTTAAAGTCGATCCGGAAATCCTGCGCGGGAATGCGCAGCGCCTCGAACGGCACCGCAATCTGCATAACATTGCCCTGTACGGAGCAGGCGACATTCTGCACGCTTTCAAATACATATTCGCCATCCCTGCGCACCCGCTCCAGAGACGTCAGCGTCTCGGAAACGGGCATACGGTTCAGCACATACTGGAAGCCCTCCCACGACGCGGCCTTCGTTTTGTCTCTGCTCTTTTCGCACACGGAAAAAAAGAGATTCATCCAGTTCGAGGCGCCATTCCTCCTCGGTCTGATATCTTCCTCAGTTTGCAGGTAAAAATAAAGATTCGTATCGTCATGCGTTACGCGGAGCTCGGTAATAAAATTTTCCGCGGCGGCCTGCGTATAATGAAGCTCCGGGCTGGCTCCGGCAAAATCTCGAGCTGTATTTTTCACTGCAATATTATAAAATACATTCGGGCTGCCTGCCTCGAAGGTCCATTGCTCCGGAGAACCGGCGATATCGATCGTTTTGCGCTCCGGGAATGAATCCTTTTCTTCCGTCAGATCCTCTCCCTTATATTCCCGGATTGCATTGATCATTTGCAGATAGTAGTTGTCTCCATAGCCCTGCCGCGTATAATCCTCCGGATCGTCAGACGCATAATCACGGGCTTTTGTCATTTCAATGTCCCGGGACCACTCCGTATTAAACGTGTCGATCCATCCGTAGCCCTCCGCGCTCTTCTGGGCAATCCATTCGTTCCAGCCTGTAACAAAGATCATCTGCGGATCCGCCTGGATTGCAGATTCCCATTGCTCCTGAAAATTTTTCCCCTCCAGAATCCGGCGGACAGTTCCGTTCTCCGGCGTGCCGGCCGAATAGCCTCTCCCATAATAGCCCTCCTTCAGGCCCTTCGGGACAGATACGCCGTCGCTGCACGGACCGGAAAACTGGCAGACGGAAACATTGATCAAATCGGTATACCGCTTCTGCGGCTTTGAGAGATCCATATAAGGGAAACCCATTTCCTGAGGCTTTTCCAACGGCCACTGCGGAGGCCGGATGCAGAAAAACTCCCGCAGCGCGGCAGGCACCTCTTCCTCTCTGGCAATGATCAGCGGCTTATCATAAGGACCATAGAACCAGAGCTCCGGATAGAGCACTTTTCTATACAGCGCCGTATAGAGATGCCGTACGGCTTCTCCGCTGTTTGTATTCGTAAAGAATGCAATTTTCGGCGCGTTCCAGCCGGCCAGCCGGTATTCCTCCAGCACGGCCAGCATCTGCCTCCAGACCTCATCATAATAGATGCCGTTGGTAACGTCGAACACAAGGAAATCGATA
>OLRF01004299.1_pt1 | contig 10224 bp, 6 predicted proteins | sample 1672061 | NCBI WGS metagenome assembly OLRF01 (sample SAMEA3136641, study PRJEB25190) | human gut metagenome | reverse complement strand
AGCAATAGTGATATGCGGATATGGAGTATGGATTTTGACTTCTATAAAAGTGGTTCACTTTACCACATTGAGTTCTGTCGTAATTACTACCTTATGTGGGGGGAGCAGTATTGCTTATGGAATATATGGAAAACAAAGAAAGGTTTTTCCGTGGAAACATATGGAACTTGTTTATTGGGAAGAAGTGATTTTCTTTGTTGTATTTCTTTTGTGGACATATATGGCAGGATTTCATCCGGCAGCTCATGGAACTGAAAAATATATGGATTTTGGTTTTATGAAGTCTATGATGCATAGCACAACACTTCCGTCAGAAGATATGTGGTATGCTGGCAAAGCTTTTAACTACTATTATGGTGGTCAATATTTTGCGGTGTTTCTTACGAAACTTACAGGAACAAAGGTAGAGATTACATACAATCTTATGCGTACCATGATAGCTGCATTTGCGTTTGTATTGCCATTTAGTCTTGTGCGCCAGATGCTTAAGGATAAATTAGGTAAAAGGGGAAGAGCATGGATAACAGATTTTGGAGGTATTTTAGCAGGTTTATCTGTATCCATGAGTGGAAACCTTCATTATATTATATATGGAAAAATTTTTACATTACTGGGGATAAGAGAAGATTACTGGTTTCCAAGCACAACACGATTTATAGGATTTGATCCACCTGTGACAGGGGACGAGACAATTCATGAATTTCCTTCATATTCTTTTGTTCTTGGGGATTTACATGCGCATGTGATTAATGTGTTTTTTGTTTTGGCAGTATTGGGGATTTTATATGCATGGATAAAAAGAAATTCCGGTAAAAGCTGGAAACAGAAAGAGATATTTCTGCTGGGACTGTTCCTTGGAATTTTCCTGTTTTCAAATACATGGGATTTTATGATTTATTATGTTGTAATATGTGGAACACTGTTTTTTGGAAATTTGAAGAGATATCTTAATTCTACAGATATGAGAACCGGTATAAAATGGAGCGTTGTGCAATGGATAGAACTTCTGCTGACTGCTGTGTTGATTTCGTTACCATTCCATTTACAGTTTAAAAGCGTTATGGTACAGGGAATCGGAATAGTGAAAATTCATACGGCGTTTTATCAGTTTTGTGTATTATGGGCTTTTCCATTGCTTATATGTGGATTATTTGTCGTATCTACGCTGATAAAAAATAGAAATTTTACAAATAAAAAAACCAGGAATTTATTTTACAAAATTAATGTTTCTGATTTATACGGAGTTGTACTTTCTCTTTGTGCAATGGGACTAATATTGATTCCGGAAATCGTTTATGTAAGAGATATCTATGAAAAAACAGCACCAAGAGCAAATACTATGTTTAAGCTGACTTATCAGGCATATATACTTTTTGCACTTATGATGTCGTATATTTTGGTATTTTTTGTGGCAGACAGAATAAAAATTTTGCAAGAAACTAAATTGGATAATAGATATGAGAAAAAGGTAAGATTATCAAAAGTGCAGATAACCGTTGGGGGAATGGCAATAATACTTCTTATATCTACCTGTGGATATTTCATAAATGCTACAACAAATTGGTTTACAGGTTTTCCTCTGAAAAATAAATACCAAACTCTCAATGCAACTGCTTATCTAGAAAATGCCATTCCTGAAGATGCGGCAGCAATACGATGGCTGAATAAAAATATAACAGGTCAGCCAACTGTTCTTGAAGCTTGCGGCGACAGTTATAAAGACTATGACAACCGGGTTTCTGCTATGACAGGATTGCCGACGGTATTAGGATGGTATGTTCATGAATGGTTATGGCGAAATAATCTTGATGAAGAAAACAAAAGAAGAACAGACGTGGAAACTATTTATACTTCAACAGATAAAAAAGAAGTACAGGAACTGCTTGATAAATATGAGGTGAATTATATTTTTATTGGAAGCTGTGAATATCAAAAATATGAAGGGGTTAATGTAGCACTTTTAAGTTCATTGGGAGAAATAGTTTTTAAAGAGGAAAATACAATGATTGTGAAGCTGTAATAAAACAGATTTCAAAAAGAAAACAGTCACATATTTGAGTGAATATCTTAATTCATCAGATGTAAGTGACTGTTTCTTTTTATTGCTATTTTTGAGGTAACTGTTTTGGGCAGATGATTACAGCATACTTATACTGTCGCTATTATAACGGCTATATTTAGCTTCCTCATATCTGATCATGCAGATAAAAGCGGGTTCAATATCTTTTACTGTTTGTGCAACATTACAGAAATATTGGAGAGGAATTGTGGCAAAAAACCTTATAAAAAACACACTATGTTTTGAAAAAACGAATTTCGCCAATTTATATATGAATTTCGCTGTTTCATAAAATTTTGCGACGAATGTGTTATCATTTAAATATAAGTAAGAAGAACTGAAATGTATCTGAAGAAAGGAGAAGTATCAAATGAAACATAGCAGAAGCAAAAACGCAGTGTTATTGATGATTATCTTTATTTGTAGTATTTGTTTGAATAATGTGTGGGCTCGTGAAACAGGGACGATGGATCAACTGGAAAAAGAGAATCCGGATGATGTAGATAAAATGAATAAAGTATTATATTATTATAATACTTTATTTTTTGAAAACTATACGGAAGAAGAATTGAAACAGCAGGAGAAATTTCAGAAAAGTATTCATTTATTGAATGAATTATATTTTGAATATGGATCTTTAGAAAATATTCCGATTTTGCCTTTTGACCCGGAAAATATCAGGGAGGGTGATTCATTATTTACGGAAGTTGTTGCTGTGATAAATACAGAAAATAATGAGACATATTTTGTAACAGAAAATGATGATATGAAGTTGTTAAAAAAATGTTTGGAAAAATTACAATATTACAATGGAAACTCTGTTACAAAATCAAATGAAGAACTAACGGAAGCAATAAAGAACTTTCAGAAAGAAGAAGGATTAACAATTGATGGAATAGCTGGAAACGAGGTATGGAGGAAAATAGATATTTTGATGCTGAACAAAATGATTGAAGATGATTGAAAAAGATAATCATATTATGTTGGAGGTGATTCCGATATTCCTGCATGGAATACGTATTAATTTTTAACGGAATTAAGTAAGTATGTTAGCCCACTTCTTCGGAGAAGTGTTTCTATGGGGAGGATAGAAAGCCCTACAGCGTAAGTATGGCTTCCATGGATACAATGGGTATGAGTATGTTCTCCCCATGAGTAGAATCTGCTAAAGAGAATAAAAACCTAAAATTTCGCGTACTGAAGGAGAATATCAAGAAAAATTTGGAACAATTGATGAAGGTGGAAATTTTGTTCCGGCAAAATCAGGTTCTTTTGGAGAATTGATAAATTAAAAGAAAACAGTCACATAACTGAAAGAATATATTGATATTCATTGGATACATGTGACTGTTTCTTTTTATTTTTTATGAGGTGACATCTCGTTCAATTCTAACTGCTGTCTGGTAATTCCTGTAATTGAGGTAGATAAATCTGATTAATTTGGTTAAATTACAGAGCACTTACTCCGTCATCATCATAACGGTCATATTCAGCTCCCTCATATCCGATCATTCGGAGCGTAGCAGGATCGATATCCTTTACTGTCTGTGCAACATCAGCAACCGGGATTGCTTTTCCCTTGCGGATGAACAGCGGAACCTCATTCAGGGCAACTTCTACATAGTGGTGGCCTTTTTCAAGGATTTCCTGAGAGATGGTTCCATCCGGCAGGAATTTGACGAACATCATTTCCTCTGGCAGATATACATAGCGGCCTTTTGCGTTCTGGGTATAAACAGGTGCGATCATAATTTCGTTTCCAAGAAGTAACTGATCTTCTACCTGAGTAGCAAAAGTATCGTCTGTATAGTCGAATGCCAATGGGCGGAACATCATATCATCGTTTAATGCAGCTTTCATGTATTCACTGTACAGATATGGAACAAGACGATATCTGACACCAATCACATGGCGGAAGTCTTCGATATTTTCAAACTGGTAAGCTTCCTGTTCTCTGGTTCCCAGAGCGGAGTGGTTTCTCATAAGAGGTGTGAATACACCCAGTGCCAGCCAGCGCAGTACCAGGTCACGTGTGGTATCTGCACCGAATCCGCCCAGATCTGCACCTGTGTAAAGGAAACCGCACATATTCAGGGATGGAAGCATCTTTAAATTAAGAAGGATGTGTGACCACCAGGATTTATTGTCTCCCATCCAGATTCCGCCGTATCTGTGCATTCCCACATAGGAGGAACGGGAGAACATCAGAAAACGTTTGCCAGGTGCGATTTTTTCAAATGCTTCACCTGCTGCACGGGTCATGTTATAGCCAAACAGGTTATGTACCTTGTCGTGGCGGATCTTCTGACCGTTTACATTGTGATAGAAGCGTTTGTAATCTTCCGGATTATTTGCAAGTCCTTTTACCTTTGCGTCGAGAACGAATCCAGATGTTTCTTCATTGTCCATGAAGTTGTCTTTGATGTATTCTTTTAATTCAGCAACGCCTTCCGGTGTGCAGAACATTGCAGGCTCGTTCATGTCATTCCAGAAACCGTCGATTCCTTTGGAAATGAGACGTTCGTATTTCTGTCCGAACCATGCTCTGGCATCTGCATTCAGGACATCAGGGAAATGAGTCCAGCCCGGCCATACAGCGGAAACGAAATCACTGCCGTCTTCACGTTTGCAGAAGTAGTTCTTCTCAACGCCTTCTTCATAAACATCATAGCCAGCTTCTACCTTGACACCTGCATCGATGATCGGGACAAGGTGGATACCTTTTTCTTTCATTTCATTGACATAGGCCTCAAAGTCAGGGAAGTTTTCCTGATTGACTGTGAAATCTTTGTAGTCTTCCATGTAATCGATATCCATGTATACCATATCGATCGGAATATTGTTTTCACGATATCCGTCAGCAGCTTTTCTGAAGTCATCAGCAGTTGTATATCCCCAGCGGCTCTGACCGAAACCAAATGCGAATTTAGGCGGGATATAGCTTCTTCCGATGATTTTACGGAACTGTTTTACGATATCGTAAGGGGTTTCACCCTGGATCACATACAGATAAAGATCTGCATCCTCACAGGTGATCTTTAACTGGGAAGAGAGTGTGTAACCGATATCAAACTTCAGTTTTCCGGGATAATCAACGAAGAGACCGAAAGTCAGTTTTCCGGAGATTACGAGGAAGTTGTGTGCTCCGTAGAGGGAGATTTTATCTTCTGTATGGTTTGGCTGGTCGGAACAGTTGCTTTCATAAACGTATCCACGTTTGTTGATTCCGCGGTTTGATTCGCCCAGACCATAGACAACATCGTTGTCATCCATGTCATAAGTAAAAGAGAAGCCGTTCTCTGTGGAGATAGTTCCGTATGCAGGAGTTCCCTCAGAAGCCGGGATGGAAGTTACGATGGCATCGGTTTCAAATGGGGTTCCGTAAGTATATTTCTGAATCATTTTGTCATATCCTCCTTAGGTTGAAAATGGTCAAGCGGATAAAATCATCCGCTTTGCTATGCGGCGCTACACCGAATAACTGAAACGCTTAAGTACTGTTAGAAAATACATAGGTGTTTTCCTTGATTTCATATTTACAATAATAGAGGTTTGAGTGGGGAAATGCTACTGAAATTATGACAAATTTATACGTTATTTTGACTTTTTAACCGAATCAAGTAAGTCCCCTGCTTCAATTACGAAAAGCAATGAGCAGTGGAGTGGATAATTTTAGCTGCTTGCTCTGGCAACTTGTTGTGCTTTAATGCTTTATCTTAATAGAATTTTTCTGTACATACGGTGAAAAAAGTGCTAAACTGTTATTATTACACGAAAGAAAGGTTTATTTAACATGCTTCAGACAATTGAATCCATCAATAACGTCGTAAATAATTTTATCTGGGGTGTCCCGGCTATGATCTGTATTATCGGCGTAGGGCTTTACCTGAGCCTGCGGACCGGTTTTGTCCAGATCCGCAAATTCCCGTATGCGCTTAAAACCACACTGGGAAGAATCTTTAAGAAAAAAGAGGCCTCTGACGGTTCCATGACACCTTTCCAGGCAGTCTGTACTGCACTGGCAGGTACAGTAGGTACGGGAAATATCGCCGGTGTTGCCGGAGCTATCGCCATCGGTGGTCCGGGCGCTGTATTCTGGATGTGGGTTTCCGCACTCCTTGGAATGTGCACGAAATTTACAGAGGTTACCCTTGCAGTACATTTCCGTGAGAGAAACAGACATGGGGATTATGTAGGCGGACCTATGTATTATATTAAGAATGGTCTGGGAAAGAACTGGAAATTTCTTGCAGTTCTTTATTCTGCATTCGGTGTACTGACTGTATTTGGAACAGGTAATGCTACTCAGGTAAATACCATTACAACAGCAATTGATACAGCTCTTATTAACTTTAATGTGATCTCAGAGTCTTCCACAGGCAGACTGAATCTGATCCTTGGAATTGTGATCACGCTGCTGGTTGGTATGGTACTGCTGGGTGGTATCAAGCGAATCGGAAGTGTTTCCGAGAAGCTGGTGCCGTTTATGGCATTGTTTTATATTGTACTTGCATTGGGCGTTGTGATCTTAAATATCGGAAGAGTTCCGGCAGTTTTCCATGATATTGTTTATGGAGCCTTTAATCCGTCAGCAGTGACAGGCGGTGTGATCGGAAGCTTTTTCCTCAGTATGAAAAAGGGTGTTTCCAGAGGTATTTTCTCCAATGAAGCCGGACTTGGTACAGGCTCTATCGCTCATGCCTGTGCGGATACAAGCAAACCTGTAAAACAGGGTATGTTTGGTATTTTTGAGGTATTTGCAGATACGATCGTGATCTGTACTCTGACAGCACTTGTGATCCTTGTAAGCGGCGTGCCGGTAAATTACGGTGCAGCGGCAGGTGCAGAACTTACAATTTCCGGATTTACTTCTACATACGGAGGCTGGGTTTCCATCTTTACGGCAGTTGCCATGTGCTGCTTTGCATTCTCAACGATTATCGGATGGGGACTTTACGGAGCACGCTGCATTGAATTCTTATTCTCTGCAAAAGTTATCCGCCCATTTATGATCGCCTATTCATTAGTGGCAATCCTTGGTGCAACTGTAAATCTGGGACTTCTCTGGAGCATTGCTGAGACATTCAACGGTCTCATGGCAATCCCCAACTTAATTGGTGTATTTCTGCTTTCAGGAACCGCCATTACACTTACAAAAGAGTATTTCGCACAGAAATGATAAAAACAGTCTGGAGAGTTTTCTTCAGGCTGTTTATTAGTTTACCTGATGCTTGATGTTAGGTTATTGTTCAGACCCTTGCATAGGGCATTAGTAAAAATGACGAATTTTAAATTTTTTTATTGATGTTATGTACTGTTTTTTATCCGTCATTTTTACTTTATCCACAACCACCCGGATTCGCTTTTTTGCGGCTTTTCCCTTATAATGTGTATATAGATTTCAACGATTTCAGGAGGGAAGTGAGTGGACATTGAACTTATTCTATTCACTTCCCTTTTGTATTTCATCAGGAGAAAGCAGGCATAGAATATTTTTACCATAAAAATGTGATGATCCAACTATGATCTGACAGAAAAATAACAGATTAAAATATAAATCAGCTGTTCTTTAAGTGAAAATGTTTTCAGTACTTCGTTCTTCCATACATCTTCGGGATAAACATCGCCCAGATAAGTATCCCGTCCACAGTACAGTCCATAAAGAAGCAGCCTTTTTCCCTCTCGGACAGCCTCCGGTTCCATGATTAGTCCCCAGCGAAGCTGATCCATCAGATGAAGATAAAGAGACACACATAAAACCAGATTGCTGTTTCTGTTTCGCGATAGAAGTATTCCTTCCAGCTCAGAAGCTTTCTTAAAACTAATATTGTATGCATGAAAAAGAATCTCATGCTCTGTATAAAAATCCCACAGAGTTCCCGGGGTGATTCCATATCTGCCAGTACGAACAAGAACCTGAAACTGTCTCGGACCACAGGCAGCTGTCTGTTTCATCAGGGCATGTTTTACTGCCATACGGACTGCCCTGCCAATCAGCTCTCCAAGCTTGGAATGTCCGGAGGCATCGGTAAGTGTCAGCTCTCCCTCCATAGCCGAGGCAATCACCATTCCGTCAGTACCAGAACCTGTCGCGATTTCTTCTGAATAACAGCTTCCAAGTAAGAGATGTGAAACGGCCGCTGCTTTTGCCTCCGAAGCAATCATCATTGAGCGGACCATGGCTGCCTCTGTAACATTCTGATTGATATAGATAAAAACATTGATCGTACCGGGTGGCAGCATCTCGTAAGCGCCGTTTCTTTCATAGTAAGAAGAAGGATCTCCCGGACACATTCCGTTTGAATCAATTCCCCCTGTAACAGCAGCAGTCACGGATAACTCCTGATAACAGATTTTCTCAACAGCACACAGTTCAGTCCATGCCGCTGTGCTGAGTGCGGTTGCTGTCTGCGGATCAATTCCCAGCTCTTTTGTATGAATGTTCAGGTCTTCCTCATAGGTGTTTCCAAGCATTTCACATTCATAGGCACCATTCATGCAGTTGATATTTAAAGCATGCGTGAGATGAGCAGTGATCCCGCCATTAAGAGGACTGGTGCTAAGAACCCTTGTTTTTCCCGGAAAAGAAAAAACAGTACATCCCTTCTTTTGAAAATAAGTAAAAGTATCATTCATAAACATTCCTCTTTTTTGTCTGTTCAATACAGATTTTGTTGTTATTAGGAAAAGTATTCTACTTTGAATCCTGACTGCTGGCAGTATCTGTCTACTTTAGAACCTTTATAACAGCGGATCGTAGCCGCTTTGTTGATGATCCATTCCCCGATAAATTCAGGATCATGGCGAATCTCCAGATACTGCAGGCGGTTACATCCATGAAAGATCCATTTTCCAAGGTATCTGACATTGGGCGGAATCACCACAGAGGTCAGATTACAGCACTTAAAAAAAGCACTCTCATCAAGAACTTCCAGCGAATCAGGCAGCTGCAGCGAATCCATTCCGCAGAAATAGAAAGCCTGCTTTCCGATAACCCTTAAATCTCCCCCCGGAAAAGAAATACAACTCAGTTTCTTACATTTATAAAAAGCCCTGTCATCGATTTCTTCCAGAGAGGCAGGGAAAACAACTTCCGTAAGAGTAGCGCATTCTGAAAAGGCATTCGGACCGATAAATGTCAGTTTGCTGTTCGGGGCGAACTCCAGACTGTTCAGTTTTCGGCCATTGTTAAATGCATTTTTTGGAATACTGGTAAGGCTGGCGGGAATTTTGACTTTTTTCAGAGAAATGCAGTCTGAAAATACCCCTATGCCAAGTTTTTGCAGATGTTCAGGAAGCTCTATTCTGCTTAACCGGGAACATCCCTGAAAGGCTTTGTTTCCAATCTGTTCCATTTCATAGGGAAATACCACAGAACGAATATCAGGTCTGTTAAAAAAGGTTTCTGCTGAGATAGAGCGGCAGTTTTGTGGAAGTTCCATATTCTTCTCAATATACTGTCCGCAGTTACGACGCGTAAGTGTCAGAGAATTTGACATAAAAAAATACTCCTTTGCTGATAGACAATGTTGTTTTCTCTGCATGGGAGTAGTATGGACTATGATAAAAATAACAAGGTACCGATAACTGCTGGTGTTCTATATTCCTTAAAAGGAACAGAGAAAACATATGTAAGGATGATACTTCTGTAAAAAAGAGAACACTAAAGAAGATCACCCTTCCATTTCCTATTGCGTGTAGTTAATGGCGGCAGTTTATAGCAGGTATTCTGACTCACGCAGTAACGCCATGTCTCTCCTTCTCGCATAACGATGCAATGGATATGAGATATGGCTGCACGTATACAGCAGCACGACTGTTCAGGATTCTGACCTGATTCCCTCTTAGCTGAAAGTCCGACATTTCTATACCGTGACTGACAGAACTAAAAACCGGTAATTGTCAATGAATGTTCGATTAAATTGTATTATACACTTTTTTGGAGAAAAGACAACAAATTTTTTGAGGGGGGGGGAGACAAAATCAGGGAGGGGACGCGCAGGGAAAGCGTTTCTTTTCTGTGCGCTGGTTATTGGATGTGTGGGGATTTGTATGATTTGCAGGTAATGTTTTTGGTTTTGAATAATTGCGCGTCGCATTCTCGTTACTTTAGGAAGAAAGTTATACCAGCCAGTGCAGTCCGCTGTCACCGGAAGTAGGGAAAA
>OLRF01004295.1_pt1 | contig 10233 bp, 10 predicted proteins | sample 1672061 | NCBI WGS metagenome assembly OLRF01 (sample SAMEA3136641, study PRJEB25190) | human gut metagenome | reverse complement strand
CCGCGTATGCTGATCGCCTTCCTGGAGAACCATCTGCAGGCCGACGGCAGCGTGACCATCCCCGAAGTGCTGCAGCCGTACATGGGCGGGCTGAAGGTCATGGTCCCCACCAATAAGAAGAACTAAAACTGCACCGGGTTTTCCACATCCGGACAGAAAAAGGTTGAAAAAAGCACCGCTTTCCGCACAGGGAAGCGGTGCTTTTTGCGTGGGAAGCGGGAGCGCCTGAGAGGGTTTTTGCTGCAAAACTGACAAGAAAACCTATATTTCAACGCACCTATGTAAATAAATTAAGAATCTCAAAAAACTGCAAATTTTTTTGAAAATATGTGTTGACAAAAGGGGCATCTATGGATATAATAATAAAGCACCGTTCGAGTGCAAGTTAAATATGTGGCGGTATAGCTCAGTTGGCTAGAGCATTCGGTTCATACCCGAAGTGTCACCGGTTCAAATCCAGTTACCGCTACCACGTTACAGAGTTTCGCTAAGATAAGGGGGACGGTCGTCCGCAGTAGTGGATGATGAAAGTCGGAGGTTTTAGCGAAGCTCTGTATTTGTAAGGCCCGTTGGTCAAGCGGTTAAGACACGGCCCTTTCACGGCTGTAACATGGGTTCGATTCCCGTACGGGTCATAAAAACGCCTTTGCGCAATGCGCAAGGGCGTTTTTGCTTTGTCCCGGATGGGAAGCCTAGCTACATAATACAGGATAGACTTTTTTCAAAAAATAAGATATACTTACGTTGAAAAGGTGGGATGTGTTATGCCAGAGATTAGTTTGTTTTGCGGGATACGGGTCACAATGTTCCCAAAGGTCTTGCAGGCTGTTGCGGGCGAGGACTTTACGGTGTACCTCTATTTCAACGATGGCTCTGTGCGTCTGTATGACGCAAAGCCGCTGCTTGCACTGGGCGGGGTCTTTGCGCCCTTGCAGGATGAAACTTTTTTCAAAAGCCGCCTGACCGTCCTGAACGACACCGCAGCATGGGATGTGACCGGTGACCGAGACCCGGGTAGCTGTGTGGACTTGGACCCCATCGAGCTGTACGAGTCCTGCCCTGTGGTGGTAGACCCGCTGGAATCGGCATCCTGAACCGCAAAAATACGCAAAAACACGGGAAGATCCGCAGATCTTCCCGTGTTTTTATTTATTTATTCTGCTCCTGCACATAGCGCAGGATATCCTCCGGTACCTCTGCCAGCGCATCCGCACCGGCGGCGGTCAGCTCGGCGCGGCTGCGGAAGCCCCACAGCGCGCCCATGGCGGGCAACTGGGCGTTGTGCCCGGTGAGGATGTCCACGTCGCTGTCGCCCACAAAAAGGGTAGCGGCGGGGTCTGCGCCCAGCTCGGTCATCAGGGCGTACAGCCCGGTGGGGTCGGGTTTGGTAGGTACGCCCGGGCGGTTGCCCCGCACGGCGTCAAAGCGGCCGGTGCCAAAGTAGTGGGCAATGATGCCGCCGCACAGGGCATCAGCCTTGTTGGAGAACACCGCGCACTGGATGCCCTCGGCCTTCAGTGCGTCCAGCAGCGCCGGAATGCCGGGGTAGGGCGCGGTCTTGTCCTCCTTGTGGGCGTCGTACCGGGCGGTGAACTGCGCCAGTGTCGCCGCCAGCTGCGCCGGGGTGCGGGCGTCAGCGGGGGAGAACCGCTCCACCAGTTTGGGGATGCCGTTGCCCACCATCAGCTTGAACTGTGCCACCGTAAAGGTGGGCCAGCCGTTTTGTGCGCACACCCAGTTGCCGGCATCGGCAAGGTCGTCGATGGTGTTCAGCAGGGTGCCGTCCAGATCAAATAATACAGTCTTTATCATAAAATAGTCTCCGTTGGTCTGTGATACAAAAAATGCCCCGCCGACCGTAGGTTCAGCGGGGCATCGCAAGTATACTTCTATATCTCCAGAAAATCAAGAGCCGCAAGCGGCACGCTGCGCACGGTGACCTTCTCTTTGCCGGGAAATACAAGGGTCAGATTGGCACGCTGCACCGTCACCGCCCAAGGGGATTGCAGCGCGGCAAAGCAGGTGTCCGGGTGGAACACGCACAGCTGGTGCAGATGGAACTGGTGCTGCCGACAGAGCAGCAGCTGTCCCTGCTGCTGCCATACGCCTTCCCGATGCCAGCCCACGGCGGCAGCGCCCAGCAGGGCGGCGAACACCCCGGTGGGGATGAGCAGCGGCAGGGTAAGGGCAGGCAGGGTGGTGCGGGACACCGCCGTCAGCAGCAGACAGAGTGCCAGCGGGATGCCCGCCGGTAAAAAGAACACCATGCTGCGGTCAGTAGTGTCGGCGCGGGTGTCCGGGGGCAGCTGTGCCATCTCGGGCAGCAGCTCCCGCAGCAGCGGAGTACCCTCCCGCCAGACGAACAAGGGCAGCTCCGGGCGGCACGCCCCTGCCGAGACGAATACCGGGCAGTAATGCAGCGCCCATGTGGCGGGGGAGCGGCGCAGGTCGGCATAGTTCAGCTGGCTGAGCCGCAGCCGCATCTCGTACCGGCGTACAAGCCCGCCCCGGCTGCCCAGCTGGGTATCGGTGCGCCAGACGGTGTAATGCACCGCCTGCAAAGCGCTGCGCACCAGACTGATGCAGAACAGGGTGCCCGCCAGTACCAGCAGCCACGCCGTGCCCAGCGGCAGCCAGCGGGCGGCAAGCGCCGCCAGCTGTCCCAGCTGCGCAAGGGCAGCGGTCTGGGCGTCCGGGGCGTAGTTCTGGGTCTGGTGGATGGCCAGCCACCACAAAAACAGGGTGGACAGGCCGTTGGCACCCAGCACCGTAAAGGCAAGCTTTTCGCCGCCCTTGGGTGCGTGCCACAGCGGGTCTGTCACCGGTAGCAGCACATCGGCAAGCTCCGCGGCCTGCTGCCGGGTAAGATATAGGGTAATGGTCTGTGTCTGCCCCACAGGGTACAGCACCACCCGGCAGGCACCGGTCAGCCGATAGACCAGCGGCTGCTCCAGCACCAGCGCCGCCAGACCCTCGGCGCGCAGGGCGCGGTCCAGCCGCACGCCAAGCCGCCAGCTGACGTGCACCGTGCCCTCGGCATCCACCTGCCAGCGGCCACCATAGTACACCGCCCAGCACACGGCGCTGATAAACACCAGCAGCACAAGCTCCTGCCGCAGCGCCGCACGCAGGGCGTCCCAGTTGCGGTCAAAAAGCACCTGTACCAGCGGCAGAAGGTACACAAGCAAAGTCTTGCGCAGCAGATGCAGCGCCGCCAGCGGGTGGAAGTGCTTTTCCCGGTTCATACGTTGCCCTCCATCAGTACCGCCGCCAGTGCGGTAGCCTGTGCGGCGGGGATGCCGGGCAGCACCAATTGCAGCCCCGGGCTGCGCACAAGGAGCACAGTGCACCCTGCCGCCCACAGCAGCGGGGTGCGCAGCAGCTGCACACCGGTGACCGCCCGGCGCGGGATGCGGTGCAGCACAGGGATAGCTACCCCGGCCTGCACCGTGACGCTGTCTGCCGTCAGGGCGGCGACAAAGCTGCAGCAGCGCGCCCGGACAAGCGCCACCAGCGCCGCCCATACAGCGCAAAAGACTGCGCCCGCCCACACGCTTTGCCAGAAGGCAAAAGGCGCACAGACCAGCCCGGGCACAGCTGCCCAGACGCAGAGCACCCGGCGGGCGCGGGGCGGCAGCACCAGCGCGGTGCGCAGCAGTTCCTGCTCGCTCATTTGTGGGAGGAAAGACCCCACGCATCCATCAGCAGATGCAAGGTGTCGTCCTGTGTCAGGCACAGCAGCCTATCCCACGGCAGCAGCACCGTGCTGCCGTGGGGGATGATGAACTCGGTATCCCGGGTGATGCTGACCAGAATGGCATCGCCGGGAATGGGGATCTCCTTGATCTCCTTGCCCGCGAACTGAAAGTCCTCCGGCAGCAGGATCTCGTTCAGGCTGGCAGTGCCGCCGCCCAGCGAAAGCAGCTGCCGGATGGTGTCGGTCTCGATCTCCCGCTCCAAGATGTGGCTCAGGTTGTCGGTGCCGCATACCACGGTATCTACGCCCAGCGTGTGCAGGATGTCCCGGTTTTTGGGGTTGGAGGCGCGTGCCACGGTGCGGTTCACGCCGAACTCCCGCTTGGCGATCTGGCAGGCCACCAGATTGGTCTCATCGGTGTTGGTCACCGCCACAAAGGCATCGCAGCTGGCCACGTCGGCGGTGCGCAGGGTGTCAAAACTCAAGGAGTCGCCGCAGATGACCGGGATATCCAGCGTGTCGGCAAGGGTACGGCACAGCGCCTCCTGCGGCTCGATGATGGTCACCTTATGGCGGTGGGACAGCAGGCTTTGGGCAAGATACATCCCCACCCGGCCGCCGCCGGCAATACAAACTTTCATATCATTACCTCATTCTACGGTCTGTAAAGCAAAAACAGGCTGTTTTACTTGGAAAGAGCCCGGAACACCGCCTGCTCAGTCAGCACGGTGGGGCAGATGGTCTCCAGCTCGTAGGCTTTGTGGTACAAGATCTGCAGGTGCGGGTCGGATACCCGGCAGATGACTTTATCCCGGCGGAAGATGTTCTTTGCCAGCTGCGCCGCCATCAGGTTCACCGAGTCCTCCTCGGTCACCGCCGCCACGGCGTCGCAGTTCTCCACGCCGCCCCGGCGCAGGGTGTCCGGGTCGGTAGGGTCGCCCACAAGGGCAGTGCCGTGAAAGGTATAATCGTCAAAGGCATCCAGACGCTTGAGCTGCTCAGGGTCCTTTTCCACCACCGAGATATCATGGCCGATGCGCTCCAGATCGCGGATCAGCGCCGCACCCACCTGATCGCAGCCGATCACCAGTATGTTCATGAAGGTTCACCTCGTTGTTCTCAGTGCTTTCAGCGTCGGGCGCAGAAAGCGGACAGACTTCTTATTTTTATAGTATAGCACATTTCCCGGGGTAGATAAATACAGCGCCCGGGGGAAAATTTCTATAATCTGTATGCACAGGGGCTCATAGTATGGTATACTGAAACTGCTTTTGAAAAAACTACGCATCCAACCGGGTGCTGCAGGAGGGATTTATTACGTTTTTCGAGATCATTAAAGCGATCCTGATGGGTATCGTGGAGGGCATTACCGAGTGGCTGCCCATCTCCTCCACCGGTCACATGATTCTGGTGGAGCAGGTCGTCAAGTTCAATGCCAGTGAAGAATTCATGTCCATGTTCCGGGTGGTCATCCAGCTGGGTGCCATTCTGGCCGTGGTGGTGCTGTTCTGGAATAAGCTGTGGCCCTTCGGGCTGCGGCAGGGCAAGGTCATCTCCAAGCCCAGCGTGTGGAACCTGTGGTTCAAGGTGGTAGCCGCCACCCTGCCGGTGCTGGTCATCAGCCCGCTGGACGACTGGATGGAGGAGCACTTCTATAACTACATCACCGTAGCCGCCATGCTGATCTTGTACGGCGTGCTCTTCCTTGTGGTGGAAAACCGCCGCACCACGCCCCGGGTCACAAAGCTGGAACAGATCAGCTACCGGGACGCGCTGCTCATCGGCGTGTGGCAGTGCCTTGCTATTATCCCCGGCACCTCCCGCTCCGGCGCTACCATCGTGGGCGGTCTGCTGCTGGGTCTCTCCCGCGCCTGCGTGGCGGAGTTTACCTTCTATCTGGCCATCCCGGTCATGGCAGGTGCATCCCTGCTCAAGGTGGTCAAGTTCGCGTTTTCCGGTACGGCCATTACCGGCACCGAGATCGCTGTGCTGCTGGTGGGCTGCGTTGTGGCCTTTGTGGTCAGCCTTGCGGCTATCCGCTTCCTGATGGACTACGTCAAGCGCCACGACTTCAAGTTCTTCGGCATCTACCGCATCGTGCTGGGTGCGATCGTGCTGGCTGTGGCAGCCATCACCGCGCTGGCATAAGAGAAAAGCTTAATAATGATAACAGGGGCTGCTGCACGGCATTCGGTGCAGCAGCCCCTGTTTTTTAGTATTAAAAGCTCACTCTTCCGCTTTTTTCACCTTTACGCGCCACTTGTGGGACATATACTCCGAGCGCAGCTTGTTGGTGACAAAGGTCTGGCTGCTGTACAGGCCGTGGTGGCCGGAGAGCATAAAGCAGATACCGCAGCCCAGCGCGATGAGCTCCAGCCCGGCGCCGCTGAACAGCTCAAAGCCCAGCAGGATGGAGGGGATCAGGACGTTGGTGGCACCGCAGAAGATGGACACCAGCCCCACCGCCGCCGCAAATTCGGCGGGTAGACCCAGCAGCGGGCCGACCACGCAGCCGAAGGTAGCGCCCACAAAGAAGCTGGGCACCACCTCGCCGCCCTTGAACCCGCAGGCAAGGGTCAGCGCGGTAAGGAAGATCTTGCACAGAAAATCCCACGGCAGTGCCTGTCCCTGCTCCACGGCAGCGGTGATGACGCTCATGCCCGCGCCGTTATAGCGCCCCACGCCGAAGAGATAGGAAAAGCCGATGACCAGCACGCCGCCCGCAAAGACCCGCACCCACGGGTTTGGGAGAAGCTTTGGCACGGTGTGCTCCATGAAGTGGAGGGTGTAGCAGAACAGGCGGGAAACGGCAGCGCAGGCCACACCCAGCAGGATGACCAGCAGGGCGGTGCGGACATTCAGCTCCGGCGCAGTGAGGGCAAAGTGGGTGGGCGCGATGCCAAAGACCAGCGAGCAGCCGTAGGCGATAAGGGCAGAGGTAAAGGCGGGAACAAAGGCAGAAGTAAAGGTCAGGCCAACATCCTCCACCATCATGGCAAAGCAGGCCGCCGCCAGCGGGGTGCCGAACAGGGCAGAGAAGAACGCAGCCATGCCGCTGATGGTGGCGGTGCGGCGGTCGTGGTCCTTGAGCCGCAGCAGGGTGCCGAGGTTCCAGCCGATGCTGCCGCCCATCTGCAACGCAGCACCCTCGCGGCCGGCAGAGCCGCCGCACAGGTGGGTGAGCACCGTACCCAGAAAGATAGCGGGCACCAGCAGAATGCTGACCGGTTCGCCGCTCTGCACAGCGCGGATAACGTTGTTGGTGCCCACACCCTCGCACTTTGTTACCTTATAAAGGGCGGTGATGAGCAGGCCTGCCACAGGCAAAAGGAACAGCAGCCAGGGCTGCGCGGCACGCAGCTCGGTGGCGTGCTCGACAGCAAGATGGAACAAGGTGCCCAGAAATCCGCAGAGCAGACCCATGGGGACCGCCAGAAAGAACCATTGCAGCGCCACCCGGACGGCGGCTACGGCTTCGCGCCGGAATGTATCAAAATCGTTCATAGAAAGTACTCCTGTATCTTGACATCCGTTCTGTTTTTTGGAACCGATATAAGATAACACCGCAGGGCAGGACTGTCAACCCCAAAATGGGCAGAGAAAAACGGCGCTGCTCCATTTTCTGTTTACACCGCTCGCCCGGGTGTGCTATACTGAAGGCAGTACCGCACAATTCCCGCCTGACGGCTTAAGCACCGTTCCGGCGGCTGCGGCACGGCATCTGCGTTGCCAAAATGCTCGATAATACACAAAGTATTATCTGCGCTTTTGGCTTAGCATCTGCCGCACCTCGCTCGCCGTATCGGCACTTGGAATCATGTGGTATTGCCTGAACAAAAGAGAGACCGCGCGGCAGACGCCGCCGGAAGGATATGGGAGGAAAAACACCATGGAAGCATCCAAAGTTTACTATACGGATTTCCGCTGTCCGGTGGGCACCAGCCTGCTGGAAAAGCTGCGCCGGGTGTGCATTGCCGCCGGCATCAAGGACATCGACATGGACGGCCGGTTCGTGGCCATCAAGATGCACTTCGGCGAGCTGGGCAATCTGGCTTTTTTGCGTCCCAACTACGCCAAGGTGGTGGCAGACCTGTGCAAGGAGCAGGGCGGTATGCCCTTCCTGACCGACTGCAACACCCTGTACCCGGGCAGCCGCAAGAATGCGCTGGAGCACCTGAGCTGCGCCCAGCTGAACGGCTTCTGGCCCATGACCACCGGCTGTCAGGTGATCATTGGTGACGGTCTGCGCGGCACGGATGAGGTGGAAGTGCCGGTGCCCAACGGCGAATATTGCAAGACTGCCAAGATCGGCCGCGCCATCATGGATGCGGACGTGTTCATCAGCCTGACCCACTTCAAGGGCCACGAGTCCACCGGCTTCGGCGGTGCGCTCAAGAACATCGGCATGGGCTGCGGCTCCCGCGCGGGCAAGATGGAGCAGCACGCTGCCGGCAAGCCCGCCGTGCAGGAGGGGCTGTGCCGCGGCTGCCACCGCTGCGCCAAGGAGTGCGGCTCGGACGCCATTACTTACAATGCTGAAAACAAGGCGGTCATCGACTACGACAAGTGCAAGGGCTGCGGCCGCTGCATCGGTGCGTGCAGCTTTGACGCCATCTATTCTCCCAACGACTGCGCCAACGAGCTGCTGGACCGCAAGATGGCCGAGTATGCCGCCGCAGTCTGCCACGACCGTCCCTGCTTCCACGTTTCTCTGGTGCAGGACATCAGCCCCAACTGCGACTGCCACTGCGAGAACGATGCACCCATCCTGCCGGATATCGGCATCTTTGCGTCCTTCGACCCTGTGGCGCTGGATCAGGCCTGCGTGGACGCCTGCCTGAACGCCGCCCCGCTGCCCAACAGCCAGCTGGGCACGAACCTTGCAAAGCCGGGCTGGAACTGCTACCACGACAACTTCAAGGACTCCAACCCCAACATCGAGTGGAAGGCCACCCTTGAACAGGCCGAGAAGGTGGGCATGGGCACCCGCCAGTATGTGCTGAAAAAGGTATAACGATAAAATGGGGCGCTGACCACACGGTCAGCGCCCCATTGCGCTTTAAAGTTTCAGGTTGCGTTTAAGCCTCGCCGTTCGTCTCCGGCACGATATCGTCCAGCACGCTTTGCAGCGCCTGCCAGTTTTTCAGGGTGCAGCCGGGCAGGGTGTCAGCGTCCAGCCCTGCGTCCGCGATGCGGCCGGTCATGCTGTCCTTATCGCTGAGCAGGTCCAGCGCGGCGTCCTTGATCAGCGGCCATGCCTCGGCAAAGCCCTCCTGCTGGTTGTCGGTCAGACCGTCGTACCAGCTGTAAAAGGCTTCCTGAATGGCTTCCGGGGAGCGGCTGGACATCCGCGCGTCCTCGGCCCAGTGCAGCAGCGATGCCGCCGCGATGACCGATTTCAAAGAGCAGCCGGATACGCCGGGCCCCCAGCCCAGACAGGGCGCAAAGGCGTTGGATGTGCCGGTGATGGAGAACACCGAGTTCTCATCAAAGTTGCCGGGGTTCAGCTCCCCAGTATTGGCTTCTGTGGTGGAAGAGGGCAGCTCACTGCTGCCGGAAGCGGATGCGCTGTCCGAAGCGGGCGCAGCGCTGGATGCGGGGCTGCTTGCAGAGCCGCCGCAGGCTGCCAGCAGGCAGCCCAGGAAAGCGGCGCACAGCAGCAGCGCAAGGGAGCGGATATATTTCGATGTCATAAGAAAAACCTCCGTAACTGGTGCCCCGGCAAGCCGCCGGAGCAAAGCGGGATCTACACCCTAAGTATACGTTCTGCGCACGGCGTTGTCAATCGTTCCACGCAGGACGAATTTCAAGCAGCACCTGTGCAGGATATACAAAAATGCAGCTTGAATTTCGGGCAGTTCAACGCATTGACATTTTCTGCACTGGCTCGTATAATCAAAAGCAGACAAGTGAATTTATCAGTGCGTGTAACTGTTCGATCAGGCATGAGCATCAGAGGGAAGGCGGCAACGGCATCCCTTTGGTTCTTGTGCCCTTTTCTTTTTCACAAGAGCTGCGGCATGGAAGCGGAGGAGTGCGGCGATGCAGGCTGTAAAGGTATTCAATAACAATGCGGTGTCGGTGGTCATGCCGGACGGCAGGGAAGCCATTCTCGTGGGCAACGGGCTTGGGTTTGGCCGCCGCCCGGGGGACGTGATCGACAAAAGCCGCGTTTCCAAGGTGTACTATGTGCAGAATGAATTGCAGACCAAGTTCCTCAAGATGCTGGATAACGTTACCCCGCAGGTGATGCAGGCCGCCGAGCGCATCTCGCTGGCGGCAGAGGAGCAGGGCATCCTGCTCAGCAGCAAAAGCACCATCTCGCTGGTGGACCACATCAGCTTTGCGCTGGAGCGTGTGGAAAAGGGTACTTTTCTGCCCAACCTCATGCTTTCGGAGACCCGGATGCTGTACCCGAAGGAGTACGCAGTGGGGCAAAGGGCGCTGGAACTTGTCCGGCAGTTCTGCGGCGTACAGCTGCCGGAGGACGAAGCGGGCTACATTGCCCTGCATCTGGTAGCCGGTGCGGCGGACGG
>OLRF01004292.1_pt1 | contig 10240 bp, 9 predicted proteins | sample 1672061 | NCBI WGS metagenome assembly OLRF01 (sample SAMEA3136641, study PRJEB25190) | human gut metagenome | reverse complement strand
CCCTTTGGAACTTCAAGGAAAAAAGCATTAACCGTTTTCTATAACACAGCCTTCTCTTTACGTTTTGGTGTACTGGCTTTCCCCCTCTGCCGCCGGGAAACCCTTCGTGGCCTGCGCAGCGCTGCGTACGGCTGGCGCTGAGGACGGACGGGAGGCGGCCTGTTCCATTGGAAGGGGAGGGCTTCCATGCTGTGGATATCCGCATGCTTCGGCAGCCCCGTGCCGCCGAGAGGGCTGGGGTGGGTTTTGCAGGCGCGGACGGGACAAGCATACCGGAGGGGCGGCGTACCGGGCGGATAGGGCCGTGAGTGCGGAAAAAGCCGGGGGATGCCGGAGCCGGGCAGGACCAGCCGCACGCACCGCCGCATGGAAGGGGGCCTCGCCGCCATTTTGTCCATGCAGGATTGCGGATCCAGCAAGGGGGTCCCCGTGTCTGCCGAGCCCCTCAAGGGCTTCGCCGAAACCGGGGGAGCAGCAAAGGGAGGCCGAGACGGGAATGGGCGGGATGTGCCGCCCGGCGTCGCGCGGAACGGGACGGATCGGGCAGCCGGGCCGGGCTTTGCTGTCCGTCCGGGCGGATGGAACCGGCGGGGATGCGGCGTCACGGGCGCGTCCTTGGTTCTACTCGTGTATGCCCAGCACGCGCTTGGCTTCCCGGACTTTCTCCGGATCGTCGTCGAAGACGTAGCCGCGTTCCAGCAGGCGCGTGGTGTAGACGCGGTTGTAGAGAAAGGCCCAGATGAGTGCGACGAGCCAGAAAGAGGAGGCGCTGAGGAGCAGCACGAGCACCCCGGTAAGGAGGTCGCCACGGAATATGGCGGGAAAAACGCTGAAAAACAGCGTCGTCCAACTGAATCCGTAAAATCCGGTTGTGATGACGCCGGACTGTGCGTGCCTGAGCCGAATGTTCTGGGCCATGCCGTCCCCCGGAAAAGAAAAGGGAAGGAATCGCTTCCTTCCCTCAAAAGCCCTCCCGTGCCCGCTTGATCGGGAACGGGAGGGAAAGCCGCGGGAGAAAGCTCCCCCGCAGCCGTTAAGACTAGTTTTCGCCTTCGGAAGAGGCCTGCTTGCCGGCGCCCTTCAGACCATACATGGTCGTGGAGCCGGAAGACCAGTATTCCAACGCCTCTTCGGACACGAGCACGGACAGGACGTTCTTGACGTCGCGGGTGCCCTTGGCGGGGAAGAGTTCGAGGAAGTCCTTGAAGTAGTACTTGGTCTTCGCGCCGGGACGGGACATCTTTTCCTTGAGGAAGTTGATGACGACTTCCTTGTCTTCGGCGGTGACTTCAGCGGCGGAAGCGGATTCGTGGGCTTCACCGCCGTGGGCGGCGAGGGCCAGTTCAGAGAACTTGAACTGGGTGCTCTGGCGCCAGGTGTAGTAAGCCGGATCGCGGAAGTCGTCGATCAGGTGGTGGGTGAACTCAAGGCCGGTCAGCTCAAAGAAGGATTCCCAGCCGATGCGTTCGGCCCAGTCGCCCAGACGTTCGTACTTGTTGGCGTTCTCGGAGTACACTTCCACGATGTGCTTGATCGTGCTGGTGAGGGTGTTCCAGCGGGGCGGTTCGTTGGGAATGTACGCCACGACCACTTTGGAGAACTTGGGCATGGAGATACGGTTGGAAACCTTGCCGCCGACCATCAGGGCGACGCCGTCGCCTTCGCCGTCGGAGATGGGCAGGGCGGGGCACATGGTGTAGCAGTTGCCGCAGTACATGCAGCGATCCTGCTTGATGGCCACGGAGTTGACCTTCTTGCCGTCATGTTCGGTCTTGACCGGACGCACGGCGGCGGTGGGGCAGGCGGCGACAGCCAGCGGGATTTCGCAGAGCTGGTCAACCCACTGGTCGTCGATCATCGGAGGCTTGCGGTGGATGCCCACGATGCCGATGTCGGAGCAGTGCACGGCGCCGCACATGTTGATGCAGCAAGCCAGCGAAATGCGCACGGGGGCGGGCAGACGCATGTTCTTGAACTCTTCAAACATGGTGTCCATCACAGCCTTAACCGGGCCGGAGGCGTCGGTGGCGGGGGTGTGACAGTGCACCCAGCCCTGGGTGTGCACGATGTTGGAAACGCCGGCGCCGGTGCCGCCGATGGGGAACTTGTAGGAGCCGGCGGCGAACTTGCGGCCCGCCAGATCTTCCTTCAGGGCCTTCAGGGTGGCTTCGTCGGTCACCATGAATTCGATGTTGTTACGGGTCGTCCAGCGAACGTGCCCGCCGCAGTACTTGTCGGCGATTTCGCAGATTTCGCGGATGTTGGTAACGGACATCGTACGGGTGCCGCCGCAGCGCACGGTGTACACCTTATCGCCGGATTCGGCGACGTGCACGAGCACGCCGGGTTCCAGGATTTCGTGGTACAGCCATTTGCCGAAGTTCTTCTTGATGACTTCAGGGAAGAACGAGTCGTATTTGCGGGGGCCAATATCGGAGATACGGCCTTCCATCGGCTTTTCAGGATTGTAGCCGGAAGAAACAAACGCCATGGTAATTCTCCCTTCTCTTTAGCGTTGATGTCTGGAGCGGTAAGCAGCCAGGTCACGGTTCCAGCCGCCGGGCACTTCTTCTTCCTTGAAGAAGATGTACGGGTTGGAGCGCGGTTCCTTGACGTGCTGAGCAAGAGCGGGGATTTCGGTGACTTCAAGGAGCTTCTGGAAGGACAGACGCTTCATGGTTTCGCCGAGACGTTCGCGGTTCTTGCCTTCTTCCATCCACCAATCCCAAATCTTTTCAATGATTTCTTTGAGTTCAGCGTAAGGAGCTTCAACCGGGACGAAGGGAACGAGCAGGGAGCCCATCTGAGCGCCGTCAACGACCGGGGCCTTGGCGCCGCAGAGGATGGACGCGCCGCGTTCGTCGCCGATGTGCAGGGCGCGGGGCATGGTGTTGATACAGTGCATGCAACGCACGCATTCGGCGTTGTTGATGAAGAGGCGGCTGCCGTCCCACTTCATGCACTTGGAGGGGCACAGGTTGATAACTTCGGCTTCGATGTCGAACTTGCCCCAGTCACGGCCGGAGTGGGCGCCGGCGTTGGGGGCGAATTCGCCGGCAACGTAGGCTTTCACGGCTTCCTGATCGATCTTGATGTCGTCCTTCCACGTACCCACGACGGCGAAGTCGGAACGGGCCATAGCGGCCACGCAGCCGTTCGGGCAGCCGTCGAATTTGAACTTGAACTTGTAGGGGAAGGCGGGACGGTGCAGTTCGTCCTGATAGTCCATGGTGAGCTGGTAGCAGGCGTCCTGCGTGTTGTAGCAGGCGTATTCGCAGCGGCTCTGGCCAAGGCAGGCGGCAGGCGTACGGAGGTTGGAACCGGAACCGCCGAGGTCGACGTCGAGCTTGTGGGTGAGATCGTAGAAGATTTCTTCAAGCTGCGGGGTCTGGGTGCCGATGAGCACGATGTCGCCGGTGGAACCGTGCATGTTGGTCAGGCCGGAGCCGCGGAGTTCCCAGATGTCGCACAGGCCGCGCAGGAATTCGGTGGAGTAGTACTTGCCGGAGGGCTGGGCCACACGGACGGTGTGGAAGTGCGCCACGCCGGGGAACATTTCAGGCTGGTCGCAGTAACGGCCGATAACGCCGCCGCCGTAACCGAACACGCCCACGATGCCGCCGTGCTTCCAGTGCGTTTCCTTTTCCTTATAGGAAAGTTCAAGCACACCGAGCAGGTCGTCGGGAGCGTCGGCGGGAACCTGGAATTCCACGTTGTCGGGGTTGGCCGCTCTGTATTCAGCTTCCTGCTTGATGTCGGATACGAAGCTGGGCCAAGGGCCAGTTTCGAGTTGATCCAACAAGGGAGTTGGATGTTTGATTGCCATTGCCTTACCTCCACTTGGTTTGGTTGGTAACCGCATTGTGGTGCGGCTGAAAGCCGCGGGATATTCTAAGATGGCCCGCAGCGCAAACGCACGGGCCTCATCTCAGTTATCTTACTTCTTGTTAAAAATACCATGCAGTTCTTGTTTGTGTCAAGGAAGGTTCGAGAAACCCGGTGTCATCAAAGGATTTTGTGCACATTTAGCCCCGCTGGGCCGTGAACTCGTGCAAATGGCGCGTGATTAGGGCACGATAGGGGATGGAGTGAATTTCTGCACCAGCCCTGAAAGGGCTTTTGGGGAGTTGAAAACCGTTTCCTGTTTTGTGTTTTTTATATGAAAAATATGTATGAACAATATGATAGGTGCTTGCAGAAAAAGTTGTGCAAAGAAGAACGAAAAAGATTTAGTGATTTTTTGAACAATATTCTGAGGCTTAAACGGCTTTTCCTTTTAGTGTCGGCTGATTATGCCGCCTTGCCGCAAAGTGTGGGCAAGAGGCGCCCGAAAAGGCTCCATGAAGGGCGGGGCGGTTGTCCAAAAAGGCGCGGTATGGAACCCCGAAGCCGACGGGCGCAGGCTGCACGGAAAGGCGCTGCGGGGGCGGCCCAAACCGCCGTCAGCGGTTGTTTTCGGCGACCAGCCTGGGGAGGCAGGCGACGCTGGCTTCAGTATGCCTGGCTCTGGCTTTGCTCAGGGCGCGCTGCGCATCCCGGTAGCGGGTGAAGGGGCCTTGGCCGATAAAATACTGCGTGCGGCCGTTGGGAAGGCGTTCCGAGAGGATTTTGAGTTCACCGGGCAGGCTGCGGGAAACCCGCTTGGTGGGCTTGGAGGCGCCGGCGGACGAAAGCGTTTTGAGCTTGTTTTGGGCGTCCTTGAGCGTGCGTGCGCCGGCCAGCCGCAGGTAAAAGGCGTTGTTCCGCAGAACCGGGATGCCCCGCTTGTCGGCGACGACCTCGACCTGGACGGGAATCACGCCGCGCCGGATCATGTTCAGCCTGCTGGCGGCGGCCCTGGAAACGTCGAGGATGAGCTTTTTCTTGCCCGGCCCGCGGTCGTTGATGCGGACGAGCAGGTTGTTGCCGTTGGAAAGGTTGGTCACGCGGACGATGGTTCCCAAAGGAAGGGAGCGGTGCGCCGCCGTGAATTCGTTTTTGTTGTAGCGTTCCCCATTGGCCGTTTTCTTGCCGTGGAACGAGTCGCTGTAAAAGGTGGCTCTCCCGGTAAAGACCTCAAGCATCGGCCCCGGAGATCGGCCTTCCGCCTGCGGGACGGCGGCCAAATACAAAGGAAGAGCCAAGAGCAGCAGGGTGATGGCTCGTTTTATCATGCGTATCCTTGGCGCTGCGGCCCATATGGCAGGCTTCCCGCGCTCGTGCGGGGGAAAAAGGGCCTTGGTTTACCTCGTGATGGAATGTGGAATTGTCATATATTTCGCCCAGACTACGGATTCTGTCAACCCGGCCTCCCGTGCGCCCCCAACAGGCCCTTCAAATCAGGGGGCATGCGCGTTTTTTGGGGCCCCGCCCCCGCTGTCCGGCCCGTTGCGGGCCTTGACCTGGCGCTGAGCCGGATAGTATCGTGTTTTCGGCCCCTTCGATGGGCTTTCACCCGCTCCCGCCCGCCGGACGTTTTTCCGCGCGGAGGCGGCGGACAACGGCTTACCGGGAAGAACTATGCTTGCCATCCTTGACTACAAGGCGGGGAACCAGACCAGCGTGCGCCGCGCGCTCGATCATCTGGGCATTCCCTGCGTCATCACTGCCGATCCCGCCGTCGTGGACAGCGCGGCCGGCGTGATTTTCCCCGGCGTGGGCGCGGCCGGACAGGCCATGCGCCACCTTCAGGATTCCGGCCTCGACGCTGTGCTGCGCAATGTCGTCTCGTCGGGCAGGCCCCTGCTCGGGATCTGCCTCGGCTGCCAGATCATGGTGGCCCACAGCGACGAGAACGATACGCCGACCCTCGGCCTTGTAGAAGGCCGCTGCGTGCGTTTCGACGAGCATCTGGAGGAAGGCGGGGCGCCTATCCGCATCCCGCACATGGGCTGGAATACGATTTCCCGCAAGCAGGAGAGCCCCATCCTGAAGGATGTCCCGGCTGACGCGGCCTTCTATTTCGTGCATGGCTATTATGTGGAGACGGCCCCGGAAAAGGTCATCGCCACAAGTCGTTACGGTACGGAGTTCTGCGCGGTGTACGGGCAGGACGGCCTGTGGGCCATCCAGTTCCACCCGGAAAAGAGCGGGCGGCCGGGATTGAAGATCCTTTCCAACTTCTATGAATGGTGCATGGCGCGCAGCGCGGGAGGCCGGGTATGCTGACGAAACGGGTTATCCCCTGCCTTGACGTGCGCAACGGGCGCCTGACCAAGGGCGTCAAGTTCGTGGGCAACGAAGACATCGGCGATCCGGTGGAAACCGCCCGGCAGTATTATGAGGCCGGGGCCGACGAAATCGTCTTTTACGACATCACGGCTTCCGCCGAGGCGCGCGGGATCTTCCTCGACGTGGTGGAAAAGGTCGCCTCGGAGATTTTCATCCCCTTCTCCGTGGGGGGCGGCATTTCCACGGTACAAGACATGCGGGCCGTGCTGCTCGCGGGCGCGGAAAAGATTTCCGTGAACTCCGCCGCCGTGAAGAACCCGGAAATCATTTCGCAGGGCGCGGACGCCTTCGGTTCGCAGGCCATCGTGGTCGGCATGGACGTGAAGCGGGTTCCCGCCACCCCGGAAATCCCGTCCGGGTATGAGATCGTGATTCATGGCGGGCGCAAGGCCATGGGAATCGACGCCGTCGAGTGGGCGAAGCGCTGCGAGGCGCTCGGCGCGGGCGAGCTGTGCGTCAACTCCATCGACGCCGACGGGACCAAGGACGGCTATGAGCTGACGCTCACCCGCCAGATCTGCGACGCCGTGCGCATCCCCGTCATCGCTTCCGGCGGCGCGGGAAGCCCGCAGCATATGGTGGACGCCGTGACGGAAGGCCGCGCTTCGGCGGCGCTCATCGCCTCCATCGTGCACTACGGCGAATATACGATTGGGCAGCTCAAGCAATACATGGCGGATCGCGGCGTGCCCGTCCGCCTGACGTGGTAGGCATGTCGGGCCTGACGACCGGCCTTGTCCGGCGCGATCTGCTGGATCTGGAGCAGCGGCTGCGGGACAGCCTGCACCGCGTGCTCCCGTTCGAGGCGCATGCCGTCTATTTTCCCCGCCAGACCCGTTCGCAGGAACCGGAATGGCTGCCGGACGAGGGAAAGCTTTTGCTGCCGCTCGTCCGGCACGGGGAACTCCTCGGCGTGTTCATGGCCCGTGTGCCCGACGCCGAGCGCGTGGCGGCGCTGCTGCCGTCCCTGCCCGGCATCGTCGATCTGTGCCTTGAGAATCTGGAGCTGTACAAGGCCGGGCGGCTCGATCCCCGCTCCGGGCTTGCGACCCATGAGGTGCTGCTGGAGCGGCTCACGCAGGAAACCGGGGCCATACAGTCGGCGTTCGCGCGGGAGTTCGGGCTGGAAAGCGGCGAAGGCAGCAGCCGGGGCGGTACGCTCGGCCTCATCGTCGTCCGGTTCGACGGCGTGCGCGAGGTGGCCCGGAACGTCAGCTACGGGTTTGCGGATCGGCTCGTGGGCAAGCTGGTGGAGGCGTTTTCCGGCCAGCTTCCCGATCAGGCGTTCGGCGCGCGCATCGGCGACAGCGCGGTCGCGGTGTTCCTGCCCGAAGCCACGCGCCCCGAATGCGAGAACCTTGCCGCCGCCATCCTGCGGGCGATGGAGCAGGTGCGCCTCCCCGATCCGCTGATCGGCAGGCCGTTCGGCGTGCAGCCCCATGCGGGCTATGCGCTCTATCCGCAGGATATGGACGGGACCCGCCAGCGCAGTTCGGAAGAGCACGGGCGCATCCTGCTGCACAAGGCCCAGCTCGCGGCGGAAGTGGCCCGCACGCGCGGCCCCGGCGGTTTTCAGGCGGGCCGGGTCATGGGGTACGGCAGGCTGCTTCTCGAAGGCGGGCACATCCGGCAGGTGATGCCCCTTTCGCGGGTCCTGACCTCGCTCGGCAGGAGCGTGGGCGCGCGGGAAGGCCAGCATTTCTCGGTCTGGTCGGTGAACTACGCGGTCAAGGGCGGTTCCGGGGACGAATCCCTCCAGCCGCTCTACAAGGGCGAGATCGTCCTTCTGGAAGTCCGTGAATCGGAATCCGTGGCGGAGATCCTGCACCTTGGCGATCCCGCGTGGCCGCTTGAGCCCGACGACGCCCTGACGCTGCTTCAGGAGGAGCAAAGGCTGAGCGTGCAGAGCGCGGCCCCCGAAGGGCAGGACGACGGCGTGTTCCACCGCCCCGATCCCCTGACCGGGCTCCTGCGGCACGGCGATTTCCTTGCCCATCTGGCGCGGGCGTGCAGCGAGTGCGAACGGTTTTCGCTGGCCCTGCTGCATGTGGACATGGCGCGCCGCGACGGTGACCCTTCCGGCGCGATCCAGCCCATGACGCAGCCTGAGCACATCATGGCGCAGGTGGCGGATCTCGCCCGTTCCGTATGCGGCAGGAAGGTGCTCGGCGGACGCTTCGGGCTGAACAGCCTCATCTTTTTCCATCCCGATCTGGAGGCGGAACCGCTCCGCGGGCTGTACGAAAAGCTGTGCGCCGACATCGCCTCGCGCCTCGGCGTGCGTGCCGGCGTGGGGCTGGCCTGCTGGCCCTTCCTCGATCTCCGGCCTTCGGACATGATCGAAGGCGCACGCAAGGCGCTTGAATATGCGCTCCTGCTCCCCGCGCCGCATATCGGGCAGTTCGGTTCCCTCGCCCTGAACATCAGCGCGGACAAGCGGCACTGCCGGGGCGACGTGTTCGGGGCCATCGAAGAGTACAAGCTTGCCCTGCTTGCCGATGAGGACAATGTGCTGGCGTGGAACTCCCTCGGCGTCTGCCTTGCCTCGCTTGGGCGCCATGCCGAAGCCCGGCGCTTCTTCGAGGAGGCGATCCAGCGTACCCCGGACGATCCCGCGCTGGCCTACAACCTCGGCGCGGTCTGCCAGAGCCTGCACGACAACGAGGCGGCTGCGGAACATTTCCGTACCTGCATCCGGCTGTCGCCCTCGCATCTGTATGCCCTGATCCGGCTTGGGCAGCTCGACGAGGCTGAGGAACGGCTTGAAGAGGCCCGCGCCCGGTTCGAGTCGGCGGCGGCCCTCGACACCGGGAGCCCGCTCCCGTACCGGCACCTTGCCCGCCTCGCCCTGCGGCTCGGCAAAGCGGATCAGGCCCGCGAGCATCTGCATCAGGCGCTGCTCCGCAACCCCCGCGATGTGGCCGCCCTCAGCCTCATGGCCGACCTCTACCTTGACGGCGGCGAAGACCCGGAGCTTGCGGAATCGCTGGCCCGCCAGAGCGTGGCCCTGCGTCCCGAATACCGGAATGGCTGGCTGGTGCTTTCCCGCGCCCTCGAAGTGCAGGGCCGTCTGGCGGACGCCCGCGAAGCCTTGCTGAAGGCCGGGGAGCTGTAGACGGTGAATGTTGGGGAGGGGGCCCTTTTCTTGAGAACGTTTCCCCTCCCCAGTTTGCTGTCGTGGCTCGCGTCCACCCCACCCCCACCAAAGGCGGTTGCAATAGCCTCTGGAGAGTGCTGTGCGGCGCAGGCGTTCCGGCTCTGACGCCCGTCTCCCGGTGCTGCGCGGAAAAGAGCCTGTTACGTGCGGAAGGCGGGCAACAGGTTGCTTCTCCCGGTGTTGTGCGGAAAAGAGGCTTGGTGTGCGGCGGCGTGCATCCCCCGTCATACGGCGGGGTATGGGGATTGCCGGAAGGATAGCCTGCAAAGACGGGGAAACGCACTGCGCCCGTTGAGTGCAGGGCCGTGCGGCCAGGGGCGGCTATTTCTTTGGGGCACTCATTTCGTCGGAAACGGGGCGTCGGCCGTCTTTGCCGGATCCTTTTTCCGCCCTCTCTTTCAATGTGTTGAAGAACGTGAACAGGGGGTAGGAGATGCTTGCCCCCAGCAGGGCACCCCATACGGCTGCGGGGAATATGCCTATATTCATTCCCCTGGAATAACAAAGTATCGGTAGAATGATGGCGCACAGGAGCGTGTCGAACAGCCAAGAAAGCCAGCCCCCGCAAGGCAGGAGCAGGAGGAACACGCATAGGAGCGCGCCCGGGATCATCCCCATCGCCGCGAACAGGTTCCGATCAAAGGGAATGCCGGGCGTAAAACGGTAGTATATGCTCACGCACACCCCAAGCACCGAAACGAGGAACACAAGGAAACACTTGCCTACCGGGGGCGTGCGTTTGTTGGAAAAGTCGGGAAAGCCGGAGGGGGCCATAAAACATCCTCCCATGATGCGGAAGCGTTTTTCTGTAAGGCTGTGTTATGGGAAGCGGTTGATGTTTTCTTTCTTGAAATTCCAAAGGAATAACGAATA
>OLRF01004290.1_pt1 | contig 10247 bp, 7 predicted proteins | sample 1672061 | NCBI WGS metagenome assembly OLRF01 (sample SAMEA3136641, study PRJEB25190) | human gut metagenome | reverse complement strand
TCGTACTGAGACTTATTCTTAGCCAATGGTTACACACTCCTCTAATTTACTAAAATGCTTGGGATCACTCGCTGAACTTGACGCCCTTGAACGCGGCATAGTCCGGCTCTGCGGGTTCCTCTTCCTCGTCCGCGCCGACAGGGGCCTGAGACGGGTCGAGCTTGATCTTGAGCTGGCTCTCGTCCTTCTCCCAGAAGTCCTCGCTCTTGTCGTCCTCGGCGGGGGCAGCCTCGGCCTCCGGCTGGGCCTGTTCGATCTCCTCGGTCAGGGCAGCGGCAGCGGTCTCCTCAGCCTTTTCTTCCACGGCGGGCTCGGCCTCGGCCGGCTCTTCCTTCTGGAATTCGGGCAGACGGCTCAGGGACTCCACATGGCTGCGGTAGAGGTTCAGCACATCGGACTTGAAGCGGGTCACTTCCAGACGAACGCGGTCATACTCGCGCTCCTCCGCAAGTTTTTTCTCATTTGCTTCGTTGATGATCTCATCCGCGCGGTCACTGGCCTTCTGCAGCAGCTCGTTGGCATCACGGATAATATCATCACCGTGCAGATTTGCGCGATGCAGGATCTCCTCAGACTTCTGGTTTGCCTCGCGGATGACATTCTCGCCCATCCGCTGCGCGTTGATGAGCGCGCTCTTGAGCATATCGCCGTCCGCCTCATAGTTCTCCATCTCTTTGTGGAGACGCTGGTTCTCCGCCGTCAGATCCGCGATCTGCTTGCGGAGTTCCTCTGCCAGCGTATCGTCCTGCTTGAGCTGCTCTTCGACTCGGTCCAAGAAGCGGTCCACATCTTCGGTGCGATAGCCGCGGAGGTTTTTTTCAAATTGAACGCTGCGCACGTCCTGCGGGGTCAGCATAGTAGTTTCCTCCTGTTATCATTCATACTGAAAAAACTCGATGATTGATCGGTCTTTTTTGCTTTTTCCGGGCAGTGCCGTCAGCCCGAAGCGGCCCTTGCCCCGCACGGTGAAGACATCCCCCTCGTAAACGGGCGCATGGACGCTCTCGGCGGGGAGATGGTTGATCTCCACCCGCCCGGCCGTGACCAGCTCCGCCGCCGCACCGCGGCTGCAGCGGAGCATCGCCGCAAGCACCGCATCCAGCCGCAGGGAGGAGACGGTCGCCGTTTGCAGCGTCCGCTCCGCCTGTGGGAACGCCGGAAGGGCATCCGGCTCCATGGGCGTGGTGGAAAGATCGGTGCGGCCCGCCTGACACAGCTCCTGACAGATGAGCTTCGCCGCCGGTTCCAGCGCGAAGACGTAAGCTGTACCCGGCGCATCGGGCGGCAGGACGATATCGCCCAGCGCCTCCCGCTTGAGTTCCAGCCCCATCAGGCTGCCGAGGTAGTCCCGGTGGGTGGGCAGTGCAGCCCCCGGCAGAGCCCGGCAGTCCAGCCGGACGCAGCACAGCGGGCTGTCCGTCCAACTGCCCTCCGGCTCGATGCAGAGCAGCTTGCGCTCCGCGCCGGGCCAGCCGCCCTCGAAATGATAGTCGGCCTCCGGCACCTCGGCGCGGTTGAGCGCCGCCTTGGCAAGATCCTGCTCCCGGTCGCTCAAAAAGCCGGAATACCGCGGGATGCCGCGGCTTTCCGCCGTGCGGGCAAGATCCTCGATGTGCCGCATGAGGTATCGTTCTTCATCGGTGCGCGCGGGGACGAACCCCCGCACGGCCTTTGGGGCAGGATCAATAGAACGCGCCATTGTTCTCCAGCTCGTCCAGCAGGTCGCCCATGATATCGACGTTGTAGGGGGTAATGATGAAGGTGCTGTTTGCCACACGCTTGATCTGGCCGTTGTTGGCGTAGGCGACGCCGGAAAGGAAATCGACCAGACGGCGGGAAACTTCCTTATTGGTGGACTCAAGGTTCAGCACCACGGTGCGCTTGTTGTTCAAATGGTCTGCAATGGTGCTGGCGTCCTCAAAGCGCTCCGGCTTGACCAGAACGACCTTGAGCTGGGTGGTGGCATGGATGTTGACCACCTTGTTCTTCTTGGGGGTGCCCTCTGCAGGGTCCTCGTCCTCATCATCTGCACCGATGCCAAGGCCGTTGTTGTTGTTCACCATCTGGGGGCCGTCGTCGATGTACTGATCGTCGTACTCGTCCTCGCTGCCGAAAAGCCCCTTCTTCAGACTATCCACAAAAGACATAGAAACTGCTCCTTTCATTCGGGCGGCTTGCGCTGCCTCGGCTGATTTTGCAAAGAGATGCAAATAGCTTCTACTATTATCGGATTTTTTGCCGCAGATGTCAATAACTACAAAAGTTTTCCATCGTATAAATTTTGTCCGGATACGATAATCTCGTCATAAAGGCGAACCTGACTGACCGAACCGGCCGTTCCACTGGGCAAAACGATGAGATGATCGCCGTCCTGCACCTGCGGGTGGTCGGCGTCCACGGGGTCGATCTTGCAGAAGCGGGCGAGGTTGCCGTACTTGACATAGACGCCGGGGATGTAATTTTCGCCCTGTCCCTCGGCCTCGGAGCCGTCGTCCTTGAGGTAATGGACGGCGGAGGCCGGGATGCGCAGACCGGTGCTCTCCCCTACGATGATCTGTGCGTTGGCCTTGTTCAGCCGCAGCACATCGCCGTTGATGACCTCGCACGAGAGGACGAAGCGGGTCAGGTCGTTCTCCTCGTCGATGTTCACCTCTTGGAGGGTGGCCTTGAGGGGCGTTTCGGCCTGACCGGGGAAGCGGATCTCAACACCGGAGCGAAGCGGTCTGCCGTCCGTTCCCAGCAGCTTCTGGCCCTCTTTGGCCGAGCAGATGCCCGCATAGTACCATGTAAAACCGGAGACGATCTTCCCCGCGCAGCCGTCCAGCGCGATCTCCGGCGAGGACTCGATGTACGCCTTCAGGTCCACCGCGCCGAGGGCAAGGATATCCTCCATCCCCGCGTTGAGGCGGCCGGAGCTGGACGAGCGGATGAAATAGCCGGTCTGCGGGGCCGTGATCTGGGTCGGAGCGCCAAGCTGGGCCTGTACGCTGGACATCTGCTGCACCAGCGCGGCGATCTGGTCCGAGAAGCTCGACACTTCCCCGGTGATGACCCAGAGCTTGTTCTGGGCCAGCAGGTAGTCCTCTTTTTCCGCGTCGGTATCCTCATAGTCGGCGGTATCCAGCGAATCCATCAAGTCATAGAGCGCAGCGGAACGGTCTTTCCGCAGCGTTTCCATCTGGGCAGAGGTGGTGTTCTGGGATTTTTGCAGCAGGTCGATCTGGTCGCCCAACTGAGTCAGCTGCTGGCGCAGCGCAGCCTGAGAGGCGTCGCTGTACACTTCGGCCACCGCTGTGCCCGCCGAGACGCGCTCACCGTCGGCCACCAGATACCCCAGCGTGCCGTCCCCTGCCACGTAGCTTTCGTCGAACAGGAGCATGCCCTCGGCGTCCACAGTGTCCTCCACCGTGGCCAGAAGGGCGGTCTCATAGGTGTTGGGCGGGAACAGCACCTGCCCCGCCTGATAGATCACATATCCCGTCGCCAGCAGCAAAAAGACGATCACGACACCCGCCAGCGTCTTCAGCGCACCGGGCAATTCGCGTTTTTCCTGCATCCTGCTCATCCTTTCGCGATAAATTCTTGGGTCAGCGCCGCCGCGCGGGCGGCAGCGTCCGGCGCAGAGGCATCCAGCCAGACCACGCCGTCCATATGGCGGAACCATGTCAGTTGGCGCTTGGCGTAGTTGCGGGAGGCCTGTTTCAGCTTGTCCACACAGGGCGTCAGTTCAGCCGCCCCCTCAAAGTAAGGGAAGAACTCCTTATAGCCGATGGCCTGTGCCGCCGTTTTGAAGCGGTCCCGGTTCGCATAAACGAGCTGTGCTTCCCGCAGCAGCCCGGCTTCCATCATCTTGTCCACCCGCCGGTCGATGCGGGCGTAAAGCTGGGCGCGGTCCGGAAAATCCAGCCCCAGCACCAGCGAGCGGTAGGGCCGCTCCGGCGGGAGGGATCCTGCCTTTTGTTCGCTCAGCTTTTTGCCGGTGGCACGGTAGTGTTCCAGCGCACGCAGCACCCGTACCTGATTGTTCGGGTGGATGGCCGCAGCCGCTTCGGGGTCGGCCTGTTTCAGCTCCTCGTACATGGCAGCCGGACCCTTTTCGGCCAGTTCTGCAGCCAGCTGCTCCCGCAGCCCGTCCGGCGTTTTTTCGGCGGTGAACCGCACCCCATACAGAAAGCTCTGGACATACAGCCCTGTGCCGCCCACCAAGATGGGCAGCTTGCCGCGGGCGGAGAGTTCGGCTTCGAGCCTCGCCGCCAGCGCCGTGAAGTCCGCCACGCTGAAGGTCTGGTCCGGTTCCAGAAGGTCCACCGCGTAGTGCGGGATGCCGTGGGTCTCTTCGGGGGTCACCTTGGCGGTGCCGACATCAAGGCCCTTATAGATCTGCATGGAATCCGCGCTGATGATCTCGCCGCCAAACCGCTCAGCCAGCGCGACGCCCAGCGCCGTTTTGCCGGTGGCCGTGGGGCCGACCACCGCGAGGACAGGATGCTTTTTCTCAAACGATTCGGCCAAACTGCTTTTCCAGCTCCTTTCGGGTCAATTTGAGGACGCAGGGGCGGCCATGGGGGCAGAAGGGCGGCACTTCGCCGGACAAAATTTTCTCGGCCAGTGCCATCAGCTCCTGCGGGGAGGTATGGTCGCCCGCCTTGATGGCCGCGCGGCAGGAAATGGAGTGGAGCACCCACTCAGTCTTTTCGTTCAGCGCGTCGCGGCTGCCCTTGGCCAGTTTTGCGGCCAGCTCCACCAGCAGGTCCTCCGCGCTGCCCTGCTCCACATCCGCCGGAACGGAACGCAGGAGGACCGTACTTCCGCCGAAATCGTCGATCTCAAGGCCCGTGCTTTCCAGCAGATCGGTGTTGGCCAGCAGGGCGGTCTTCTCCTCCGCCGACAGCTCCACCACCACCGGCTCCAGCAAAAGCTGGCTGGGAACATCGCCGTAGTTGGCGGCCAGCTTCTCAAAAAGCTGGCGCTCGTGGGCGGCGTGCTTATCAATGATGCAGACCTCATCGCCCCGCTCGGCGAGGATATAGGTCTTGAACAGTTCGCCCACATAGCGGAGGGCTTCCGGCCCTTCTTGGACATCGAACCCCATCTGCTCCGGCGTCCCGGCAGGTGCCGCGCCAAAGGAATCGGCTTTCACGGCAGCTCCTTCGGCCGGCGCTTCCGGCTGCGGGGCCGGAGTCCACGCAGCCATGTGATCCTGCGCGGCGGGCTCTTCGCCCTCCATCTCAATGTCCAGCTGCGCTTCGCTGGAAGCGGCACGGAAGGTCGGAGCGCTCTCCAAGGCCGGCTCTTCCTCTTCCGGCTGCTTCGGGCTGTGGAGGCTGACGTCCGGGTTCAGCGGAGCCGAGGATGCAACCGTTGTCCATGTATGAGCCGGGGCGGAAGCGGAAGTGTTCCCGGCGGCCGGGCGCACCGGCGGGGTCAGCTGAGAAGTCCTTGTGGGTGTCGATGCTGCGGCAGGGGCTGCCGGGGCGGTTTCGTGGTGATGTTCCAGCGTTCCGGGCTCTGCTTGGCCCGGAATGATGGCGGAAAGCCTTGTAAAGTTGTTCTTCTTTACAGCATTTTCTGTCAAAACGTCGTTGTTTATAGAATTGTTGGATTTTTCGTTGTTTTTCTCATTTTTGGGTTCGTCGAAGGTGAACAGCCGTTCGCCGGTACCCGGCTGGGCCAGCGCGAGCTTGGTCGCATGGTAAACGAGGTCGAAAATATCGTTTTCGCGGGCGAAGCGGACTTCCGTTTTGGCCGGGTGAACGTTCACATCCACAAGGTCCGACGGCATTTCCAGAAGCAAGATTCCTCCGGGGAATTTGCCCTGCATCGTGGTGCCCTTGAAGGCCATTTCCATGCCCGCCATCATGGTGCGGTTGCGGACATAGCGGCCATTGATATAGAAGTACTGCATACTCCGGCTGGCGCGGCAGCTCTTGGGCTGGGTGATGAGGCCCCACACCCGGTAGACGCCCTCCCGGTTGTCCAGCTCGATGAGGTCACGGCTGAACTCCCGGCCCAGAACGGCATAGGCCGCACTGCGCAGCTGGCCGTCACCGGGGGTGACGTACTGCAGTTTCCCCTCGCGGACAAATTTGAAGCTGACCTCCGGGTGGCTGAGGGCCACATGGGCGACCGTATCGGCCACGAAGGTGCCCTCGCTGGAATCCTTTTTCAGGAACTTCATCCGGGCGGGGGTGTTATAGAAGAGGTCCTTCACCCGGATGGTAGTACCGACGCTGCGGGCACCCGGCTCGATGGGGGCGGCATCACCGCCCTCGATACGGTAGATCGAGGCGCATTCGTCCGCCTCGGTGCGGGTCAGCACCTCCACCCGCGCCACGCTGGCAATGGAAGCCAGTGCCTCGCCGCGGAAACCGAGGGTATGGATATGGTTTAAGTCGTCCTCCGTCTGAATTTTACTGGTGGCGTGGCGGATGAAAGCCGTGGGGATGTACTCCGCCTCGATGCCGGAACCGTTGTCGCTGATCTCGATCAGCTTGACGCCGCCGGATTCGATGGTCACAGTGATCTGCGCTGCACCGGCATCGATGGCATTTTCCAGCAGCTCCTTGACCACCGACGCGGGCCGCTCAACGACCTCACCGGCGGCGATCAGTTCCGCCGTATGCTTGTCCAAAACGTGAATGACTGCCATAAGATCTCCCTCCCCTTTTTATCGTGTTCGGGTTCAGCCGTTCAGGCTGCCCTTCAAAGTCTTTTTGAGTTCGTACAGGAAATTGAGCGCCTCGATGGGCGTCAGCGTCTCCACATCCAGCGTTTCCAGCTTTTCCAGCACCTCGCTGGGCACGGCGGGCGAAGTGTACTCCTGCAATGCGTCGAAGTCCATCTGCTCCACCTTGTTCTTGGGAGCCGTGGCTTCCAGTGCACGCAGCACCTCGTGGGCGCGGCGGGTCACGCTGCCGGGCAGACCAGCCAGCTTTGCCACCTCGATGCCGTAGCTGTCATCGGCGGGGCCGCGAACGATCCGGCGCAGGAACGTGATATCTTCGCCGCGCTTCTTGACCGCGATGTTGTAGTTCTTCACCCCGTCGATGGTGCCTTCAAGGTCGGTCAGCTCGTGGTAATGGGTGGCGAAGAGCGTTTTGCACCCCAGCCCCTTGGCCGGGTCTGTGATGTGTTCGACCACGGCGCGGGCGATGCTCATGCCGTCGAAGGTCGAGGTACCGCGGCCGATCTCGTCCAGCACGACGAGGCTCTTGGCAGTGGCATTCCTCAAAATTTCCGCCACCTCGGTCATCTCGACCATGAAGGTGGACTGACCGGCGGACAGATCATCCGACGCGCCGATGCGGGTGAAGATGGCGTCCACCACACCCACCCGGCACTCCTTAGCCGGGACGAAGGAGCCGATCTGCGCCATCAGAGCGATCAGTGCATTCTGGCGCATGTACGTGGATTTACCGGCCATGTTGGGGCCGGTGATGATGAGGCAGCGATCCGTCGAGCAGTTGAGGGCAGTGTCGTTGGGGACGAAAAGGCTCCCCTTCAGCATCTGCTCGACCACCGGATGACGCCCCTCCACGATGGTCAGTTCGTCGCCGTCGTCCACGGTGGGGCGGCAGTAGTTGTTTTCCGCCGCCACCTGCGCCAGCGCTGCCAGCACGTCCAGCTCCGCAACGGCATTGGCTGTGCACTGGATGCGGTCGAGCTGGGCGCTGATGCTTTCCAGCAGCTCGTCAAACAGGCGGTGTTCCAGCGCGATGAGCCGCTCATGGGCACCCAAAATTTTGCTTTCCAGCTCCTTGAGTTCCTGCGTGATGTATCGCTCGCCGGTGGTCAGGGTCTGCTTGCGGATGTAGCTCTCCGGCACCATATTTTTGTAGCTGTTGCTGACTTCGATGAAGTAGCCGAAAACGTGGTTGTAACCAATTTTCAGCTTCGGGATGCCAGTCTCCTGCCGCAGCCGGGTCTCCAACTGGGCCAGAATGCCTTTGGTGTTGTCGCGGATGGCGCGCAGCTCATCCACCTCGGCATGGTAGCCCTTGGCGATGACGCCGCCATCTTTCAGCGTCGAAGGTGCTTCCGGGTCCACTGCGGCATAAATCTTGTCTTTGATGTCGGTCAGCGGGTCGATCTGAGCGGCCAGTTCTGCCAGCTCCGGGCAGTTGCAGCTTTCGGCCTGACGGCGCAGCCCCGGCAGACGCTCGCAGGTCTGCGCCATGGAGAAGATCTCCTTCGGGGTGGCGGAACCGTAGACCGTGCGGGTCATCATACGCTCCAGATCGAAGATGTAGTGCAGCTCCTCGATGAGGTCGCCGCGCTGGACGGTCTGGTTCACGAGGCTCTCCACCGCGTTCAGGCGGCGGTTGATGAGGGAGCTGGACACCAGCGGCTGTTCGATCCAGCTGCGAAGCATCCGCTTGCCCATGGCGGTGCTGGTCTTGTCCAGCACCCAGAGCAGGGTGCCCCGCTTTTCGCGGCCGCGCAGGGTCTCGGTCAGCTCCAGATTGGCCCGCGTGACCGGCGACAGGCGCATGAACTGCGCTTCGTTGTAGCTGAGGACCGTCTTCAGGCGCTCCACGCCCTTGATCTGGGTGGTGTGAAGATATTCCAGCAGCGCTGCCATGGCGAAGCGGACATTGCCCTTTTCGCTGATGCCGGTCTTGGCGGCCCAATCGCGGCCGAACTGGTTTTCCAGCGCAATGGCCACAAGGCCGGGGGCATAGTGTTCTTCCTCCACAAGTTCAACGGAGCAGCGCATATTCTTCTTCAAGTAATTGGTCAGCTCCCGGCAGTCGAGGCTGCCGGGATTCATCAGCACTTCGCTGGGGTGGTAGCGGCACAGCTCGGTGATGACGGCGGGAACGATCTTTTCCCGCTTGAGTTCCGTGATGTGGGCCGTGCCGGTGGAGACATCGGCAAAGCAGAGGCCCGCCTGATCACCCTTGATGAAAACACTCGCAATGTAGTTGTTTTTGTCGTCTTGAAGCATACTGCTCTCAATGACGGTGCCCGGCGTGACCACGCGGATGATATCCCGCTTGACAAGACCCTTTGCCTTGGCTGGGTCCTCCATCTGCTCGCAGATGGCGACCTTGTAGCCCTTGGCGATGAGCCGGGCCACATAGCTTTCGTAGCTGTGGAAGGGCACGCCGCACATGGGGGCCCGCTCTTCCAGCCCGCACTGCTTGCCGGTCAGCGTCAGATCCAGCTCCCGCGAGGCGGTCAGCGCATCATCGAAGAACATCTCGTAAAAGTCGCCGATGCGGTAGAACAAGATCTCGTCCTTGTGTTGATTTTTGATTTCCAGATATTGCTGCATCATGGGCGACAGTTCGGCCATGGTAGTCCACCTTTCTTGCATTCCGTTGTTGTTGGGGTTTGCAGCGAGTAACCGCTTTTGCAAGGAAAACGCGGCCTGCAAAAGCGAAGCCGCGTTTTCCGTTTCACATCTGGCTCAGTGGCAGCCGCCGCAGGTGGAGCAGCTGCCGGTGCAGGAGGCGCTGGGTTCCTGTACCGTCATGGGGTCGCCGCCGTTCATGGCAGTGTTGATGATGGCGTCGATATAGTTGACGAGGTTCTCGCAGTCCTTCTTGGCTTCGTTGTAAGCCGTCATGCCCTCGTCGGCCATGATCTTGCCGTAGAGGTCATTGACCTTCTCGTTCAGCTCGGCGATGCGGGCATCGCTGCGCTCGGTCTTGCCGATCTCGTTGTTCAGGTCCATGCGGGCAAGGTTGAACTCGCCGATCATGTTCTGCAGCTCTTCGTCTCTGTCGTTGAGCTTGCGGGCCTGATCGAGGGCGAGGTAGCGGGGGTCGGTCTGAAGTGCCATAGCAGCACGCTTGAAGAGGTCGATGCAATCCATAAGAATGTTCTCCTTTGATGTTCGTTTATATTTTGAGGTGCAGCAGCCGGTTTTGCTGCCGCAGCGGGAAAAGCTCAGGCTTCGAGTTCGCCCAGCAGGACGGTAGCGCGGGCACCGGTCAGGCGGACCTGCGCATACTGGCCCATCAGGCCGGGGTCGGCGATGAACTCCACGGTCAGGTTGTTGTCCAACCGGCCGGACAGGGTACCCTCGTTGCGGCCGTAGCCCTCCACGAGGACGCGGACGGTCTGGCCTACCTGCGCCTTGACGAGATCCATGGCGATCTCGTCCTGAACCTTGAGCAGCCGGCTCATCCGGTCCGTCTTCTCCTTGCGGGGGGTGGGGTCGGGCATTTCTGCCGCCTTGGTGCCCGTGCGCTTGGAGTAGATGAAGGTGAACAGCTGCATGTAACCGACCTTCCGGATCA
>OLRF01004270.1_pt1 | contig 10292 bp, 9 predicted proteins | sample 1672061 | NCBI WGS metagenome assembly OLRF01 (sample SAMEA3136641, study PRJEB25190) | human gut metagenome | reverse complement strand
CTCTGGAGGGGGATTTCCAGAAAATAGGAAATCATCTATGGACTACAGTGGTTCCTGAATTATAAGAATTCTGTCTTGCAAATCAGACAATGAAAGGTGAAAGGTAGCTTAAATCTTTCCGACTTGACATTGATTGGAAATCGTTTTATACTAACTCATGTAAATAACAGGGGAGCTTGTGATGGCAGGCTGAGAGGAAGTCTTCAACTTCGACCCTTATACCTGATTTGGATAATGCCAACGTAGGAACGTATAAGATGAATTTACGGGAGATACTTTGGTGTATCTCCTTTTTTATTGGATGCGGATGTTTTTATCCGATTGAATACGTAAGATCAGGATTTACAGGGAAGGGATCAAGAGCGAATGCTTTTAACCCCGGTATCGACAATTGAATATTGGGAAATTTGAGAGTGAACTGAGTTCATGAAGGGGTGCACCACCGCGGGTGTATTTCTTTGTGAACTCTTTTTTATTGACGAATAGCTTTTGAAGTTTCCGGAAAGGAGAGATCATGATCACAGTAAATGGTGAAAGCAGAACATTGGAAAAGCCGGTGACAGTAACAGAATATCTGGAAGCATGTAACTATGTTCCGGTGCAGGTTGTAGTAGAGCTGAATGAAGAGATCATTAAGAGAGACACTTATGATACAACAGTACTGAAAGATGGCGATGTTGTGGAGATTCTGCAGTTTATGGGCGGCGGAAGCTGCTGATGTCGCTATAGAGATAAAATTAGGTATATATACCACGGCAGTAACTGACAGATAAGTTACTGAAAAAATGCAGATGAAGAATGATCTGGCAGAAGAAGGCGCTGGTTATAAATCGGTGGAAATATTTTCTGCAAACAGACATAAAGAAAGGTGGACATAAAAAATGACAACAGCAAACACAAATGAAGACAAACTGATCCTGGGAGGCCATGAGTTTACTTCCCGTTTTATCCTTGGTTCCGGAAAATTTTCCCTGGAGCTTGTAAAAGCATGTATTGAAAAAGCAGGAACTCAGATCGTAACACTTGCCCTGCGTCGTGCAAATGAGGGTGGGCTTGCCAATATTCTTGACTATGTGCCGAAGGATGTTACTCTTCTTCCGAATACATCAGGAGCCAGAAATGCAGAGGAAGCAGTCCGTATTGCAAGACTTTCCCGCGAGCTTGGCTGTGGAGATTTTGTAAAGATCGAAGTTATCCATGATTCCAAATATCTTCTTCCGGATAACTATGAGACCATCAAGGCAACAGAGATCCTTGCAAAAGAGGGCTTTGTAGTTATGCCATACATGTATCCGGATCTGAATGCAGCCAGAGATCTGGTGAATGCAGGAGCTGCCTGTGTAATGCCACTTGGCTCTCCAATCGGTTCCAACAAAGGAATCTGTACAAAAGAATTCATCCAGATCCTTATCGACGAGATCGACCTTCCGATCATCGTGGACGCAGGAATCGGCCGCCCGTCACAGGCATGTGAGGCTATGGAAATGGGTGCTGCAGCAGTTATGGCAAATACAGCCATTGCAACTGCAGGAGACGTCCGTGTTATGGCGGAAGCCTTTAAGAAAGCTATTGAGGCAGGAAGAAGTGCATATCTTTCCGGTATGGGAAGAACTCTGGAGAGAGGTGCAAGTGCATCCTCACCACTGACCGGATTTCTTCATGAGTAAAATTGATAAATGAATGATTGAACGCAGAACACTAAGCGGGGGACAGGCACGGCCTGTGTAGTGAAACACAGGTATTGTCTGGTTTCAATCGAAATTGAGTTTACAGATATGCAGCAGTGAGGACCAGAGTATTGCTGCAATATATGAGAGGAGCGACATAAGAGTAATGGCAGAGACAGTACAGGCCAGTCAGCAGGACGGCCATTTTAATGAAAGTATCGTAAATGAAGAAATTCTGGAAGATATGAAAAAGAACCGTATCGATCACATGAAGTACCTTCCGGATATGGAACAGCTGGAAGAATCTGATGTAATGGATCAGGTTATTTCCGCAATGAACGCATATGATTATGATAAGTACACAGAAGCGGATGTACGGAGAGCGCTTGTTCATGACAACCGTACACCGGAGGATTTTAAAGCACTGCTTTCACCGGCAGCGCTGCCTCTTTTGGAAGAAATCGCACAGGCTGCACGGATCGAAACAAGGAAACATTTTGGGAACAGTATCTGCATGTTTACACCGATCTACATTGCAAACTACTGTGAGAACTACTGTATTTACTGTGGATTTAACTGCCACAACAAGATCCGCCGCGCACAGCTGAATGCAGATGAGATCGAGAAAGAGATGGCAGCTATTGCAGAAACCGGACTCCAGGAGATCTTGATCCTTACCGGAGAGAGCAAAACGAAATCTAATGTGGAATATATCGGAAAGGCTTGTGAGATCGCCCGGAAATATTTCAAGGTAGTCGGTCTTGAGGTGTATCCGATGAATTCTGATGAGTACGCATATCTTCACAAATGCGGCGCAGATTATGTGACAGTTTTCCAGGAGACTTATAATTCTGATAAATACGAAACTCTGCATCTGGCAGGCCACAAGAGGATTTTCCCATACAGGTTAAATACACAGGAGCGTGCACTGAAGGGTGGCATGCGAGGTGTTGGTTTTGCGGCACTTCTGGGACTGGATGATTTCCGCAAGGATGCTTTTGCAACGGGATATCACGCATATCTTCTGCAGAGAAAATATCCACACGCAGAGATCGCTTTTTCCTGCCCGAGACTTCGTCCGATCATCAACAACGACAGGATCAACCCGAAGGATGTCCACGAACCGCAGCTTCTCCAGGTAGTTTGTGCATATCGTCTGTTTATGCCGTTTGCAAGTATTACTGTATCCACCAGAGAGTGTGAGCGTGTCCGTGATAATCTGGTGAATATCGCAGCAACCAAGATCTCTGCAGGTGTCAGCACCGGAATCGGAAGCCATGTGGATGATATTGAGGATAAAGGTGATGATCAGTTTGAGATTTCCGACGGAAGGTCTGTGGACGAAGTTTTCAACGCCCTGAAAGACCACGGCCTGCAGCCGGTGATGAATGATTATATTTATCTGTGAGATGAAGGCGGCGAAAGAGGATCACACAGACTACCGAGGATAACTTCTGTGGAATATGTGGAAAACCATTCGCCCGAAAGAGCGATTTTTCAGGGTGAGTGTGGATAACTGTTTCGGAAGAATGAATGCAGAAAGATTTTTGGCAAACAGAGGACAGTGCTGGAAGAATTTGTCGTCAGAACAAGAGTGATTTTTCAGTCCGGGTTTGATAAAATGGATATAACCCGGTTTATCTTAAAGAGAAAAATGCAGATGAGGTTTTTGTCAGAATGAAAGAAAAGCAGCTGCATGGAGAAGAACTGACCAAAGAAGATCTCAAACGTGCTGTCAAAGATGAAGCTTACCGCAAAAAAAACTCCTGGAAGAGCTGAATTCACAAGGTTGATTGCGTTTTCACAAAATCTTTCAACGGTGATGAAGAATATGCAAAAAAGAGTGCGAAATCTATGGATAACAGCTAAAAATCAAACATAAAAACCTGTAAAATCCGCAAAAATATCCCTGATTTCGAAAACTACTGAAAACGGTTTCCAATCTAATAGTTTTCATAGGTACTTACTCATGTTTATAATAGCCCCAACAACAAAACACGAGGCAAAACACAGGAGGTAAGTATTATGAAAAGAAGATGGAAATCAGCAGTAGCAGCTCTTGCAGCAATAGCAACAATTGGAAGCCTTACAGGCGTAACCACCTATGCGGCGGACAGTGTCAGCATCACCAATGTATCTTATGATCCGACCAGAGAGCTTTACGAGCAGTACAACAAGAGCTTCCAGGAACACTGGAAGGAAAAAACAGGCCAGGATGTGGAGATCACACAGTCCCATGGTGGTTCCGGCAAGCAGGCACTTGAGGTTGCCAACGGACTGGAAGCAGATGTGGTAACACTGGCACTGGAGTATGATGTAGATGCGATCCAGGATGCAGGACTCATCGATGACGGATGGGTGGACGAATTTCCGGAGGACAGCGCTCCCTATACTTCGACGATTGTATTTCTTGTGAGAAAAGGAAATCCGAAGAATATCAAAGACTGGGACGATCTGGTAAAGAAAGACGTAGGTGTGATCACACCAAACCCGAAAACCTCCGGCGGAGCAAGATGGAACTATCTGGCAGCCTGGGCCTATGCAAAAGATAAATATAACGGAGACGAGGACAAAATTAAAGAATTTATCGGAGATCTTTACAAAAACGTACTTGTCCTGGACACCGGAGCCAGAGGCGCAACGACCTCTTTCGTGGAAAACGGACAGGGTGATGTACTGATCGCCTGGGAAAATGAAGCCTATCTTTCCGTAAAAGATTATCCGGACGACTACGAGATCGTAACACCAAGCATCAGCATCCTTGCACAGCCATCTGTAGCAGTAGTCGATAAAGTCGTAGACAAAAGAGGCACCAGAGATGTGGCAGAGGAATATCTGAATTATCTCTATTCCGATGAAGCACAGCGGATCGCCGGTGATAATTATTACCGTCCGTCAAACCAGGATATTCTGAAGGAATACTCCGATGTGTTTGACCTGGACATCAATCTTGTCACCATTGATGATTTTGGCGGATGGAAAAAGGCACAGGAAACACATTTCTCAGATGGAGGGATTTTTGATCAGATTTATGAAGGATAGACAGCAGAAGATATAGTTGGACACAATAACACAAAGAAGCTGCAGAACAGTGAAAAAACAGAGTCTGCAGCTTCTTTTATATAAATATTGTGAATTACAAGGGATCAGGCATGGCTTCCTTCGGTCAGGGAACAGCCGTCCATTATACGGATCCCGTTTATGACATCCAGATAAGTGTCATACATTTCCTTCCATTCATCAGAGGCGTCCTTGGAGTACTGGCTGATGGTGGACAGAAGATCGTATTTTTTGCCGTCGACGGTTTCGATACGGCCGAGATAGCCCTGCCATACACTGTCCAGAGGCTGGTCTTCGCCATCGTAATATCTGGCTTCCAGAGTCAGTACAGGAACATCCTCATTGTAATAAGTCAGTTTATATCCACCATTTTCGGTTTCGGTTGTTTCATAATGGCAGAGATATTTCCAGCGCTCCGGAGTGAGGACCTGGAAGTAATCCGTCATGGCCATATCCACACGCTCTGCGTAAACGAAATCTATGGATTTGATCAGCTCTGTGGCTTCCTTTTCGGCGGCCTTATCATAGGTGTCTGACGGAGTCAGGACAAAAAGTCCGAATGTATAATCGTCAGTCTGGCATACAAGAGCATCTACATTTTTTTCTTCTTCGTTGACTTCGGTTAAGTATTGATATTTCGTGGCAGGATAAGATTCAAAGGTAAGATCCTTTTTGGTGATGATCTCACCCTTTACCGGATAGTATTCTGCCAGAAAACCCTTCAGGGAAGAATCCTCCAGAGAGGAATTCGGTACTTTTAAAACAAAGGCAGTGCTTTTTCCGCCATTTACGGAACGCTGCTCGAAATAACCTTCTTTTTCGGGCATGGATTCTCTGATCGTATCATCGGCAGGGAATCCAACCCGCATATGAAGCTCGCCGCGCTTTTCCGATTCGGAGGAATCTTCCGTGTTTGTATCGGAAGAGGAATTTGGGTATGAAGAATCGGAATCCTGCGAGGAGGAGTTTCCACTGGTATCGGAGGATTCTTCTGAAGAATCTCCGGAGGAGGAATCAGTTTCAGAATCGGAATATTCCTGAAGATTACCGTAGTCATCAATATAATATTTATCTCTGGAGCCAATATATGTGGTTCCGGTGGCATCTTCCAGCCACACACTGCCGTCCTCATAATAATAATGAGGCTCAAAATAACCGTCCTGTTCGGTCCAGCCGGCATCGTTGCCTTCCATCAGTTCACCGGAATCCGGGTCAGGGGCATAATTACCTTCCCCGATATATTCATCCTCGGAACCATTGCGGTACCAGTAATCTCCGTTTTCATCCTGCCAGATGTACTGACCGTCATCGGTTGGAGGGTCAGAAGCGAGGACCGGGACTGCAGATATGGAAAGAGCGATCGCGCCTGTTAAAAGAACTGAGATTTTTTTATGCATAGGCACCTCCTGATAAATTGCGCAGCAGTTAGCTGCTTACTATTCTTTGATCATAAATTTTTACAAATAAAAAAGATCTGTCTGTTAAGTACATTGTAACAGACAGATCCCGATATCCGGAAATGTGAAGAAAAAGAGACATTTACGGAAAGCTGCGTACAGGTCTGGAAATATGCTATCCAATCGTGAAAAGGCCGGCTTACCGGCAGGTAAAAAGATATCCCTTCCCATAAACCGAGACAATGTCATACTCATCGGTATCTTCGGCACCGATCTTGGTCCGGAGGTTAAAGATATGCCGCCGTACCGTGCTGGTATCTGTTCCTGCACAGCTACCCCATACCGCTTCGTAGAGCTCCTTTGCAGAAAAAATCTTCTCCTGGTTTTCTGCAAGGAGACGCAGCAGAGAGAATTCGGTCCGGGTAAGGCCTGTGTCGGCATTATTGAGATATGCATGGCCGTCCGAAAGATCCAGCCGCAGGCTGCCGATGGTGATCTGACGGGAGGACTGAAATTTTTCTTTTATTTTTTCTTCCATTCGTTTCTGGCGTTCCAGAAGCATCTGGATCACGGCCAGAAATTCATCGAAATTATAAGGTTTGGTGAGATAATAGTCGCCTCCCTGCTGAAGTCCTTCTACCCGATCCCGGATATCACTTTTTCCGGTGAGAAAAAGAACCGGATTCATGGCTTTTTCGCGGAAGCGGCGGCAGATATCCAGACCGTTTCCGTCCGGAAGCATAATGTCCAGGATAAGAAGATCCGGCAGCTGTTCTTCAAGCTGATGATAGGCTTCGGCGGCTGTCTGTGCAGTGTGGACATCGTAGCCACGGCGCCGCAGCATCCGGCAGTTGGTATTCAGCACCTGTTCTTCATCCTCGACCATAAGGATAAGTGATTTCTTTTCATTCATTTATGATTCCTCCTCCGGAAGTGAGAAGAACACCTGAGTTCCCTCGCCTTCTTTACTTTTCAGCCATATTTTGCCGCCATGGGCAGTGATGATCTGATGACAGACATAGAGGCCTATGCCGTGCCGCCAGTAATCCTTATCAGCGGAAATATAACCCTTGAGTGCGTTTTTTCGCATTTCTTCTGACATGCCGGTTCCGGTGTCGGAGACGCAGATGGTCTGCCAGCCCGGTTCGCCGGTAAGAGAAATGGTGATGGTTCCGTTTTGGGTGTGACGCTCTGCATTGGAGATCAGATTGGTGACAACCTGGATCAGCCGTTCCGGATCAGCAGAGATTTCCGGGAGTCCGGATTGTGTCGTAAGGACCAGCTGATTGTTCTTTAAGCTTGGATGACTGCAGTAGTCTTTTTTTACAGAATACAAAAGACCGGACAGATCTGATGGGACAAGGGAAAGGGCAAGTCGTCCCTGCTCAATGGAAACCGTATCCATCAGATCCAGCACGATCCGGTCGATCCGCATTACCGACTGTTCAATGGTGCGGAGATTTTCCTGCATAAGAGAGAAATCCAGAGGCTCTTCCTCAAGGAGCTCGGAGGTGTCCCGCGCGTGGAGGGAAATGGAACTCAGAGGATTTTTAATCTCATGGGCAACGGTGGTCAGGAAGGTGGACTTGGCATTATCAAGGGAGCGCAGTCGCAGATTCTGTTCCTCCAGAAGGAGCTGCTGCTGGTTATATTCCTTCAGATGAAAATAGAGAACACTGCCGCAGACAATACTTACAGAGACAAACGCCAGAAGGATATCTGCCAGCCGGTCTGCTTCCGTGGCAAAAGGAGTTACAGTGTCCGGGAAATGGTATGCAACCAGACACAGTCCCATATAAAGGAGGATCTCCAGCAGGGAAACGATCAGAGCGCGTCTTTTTTCCAGCATCAGCACGGTAAAAATAATAGCAAACACAAAGAATGCCGGCATGCCGCCACGATAACCGCCGCTGGTAAAAAACATCACCGGAAAAACGAGCAGAAAGATCACGACAATGGTGATCAGGTAGCAGCGCTGATATTTTCCACTGTAATAGGAATAAAGAAAAAGCCCTCCGGAGATTGCAACCAGCGCAAAATTGATCAGTACATTTCTCCAGGAACCGGTCCCGAGACTGAGAAAGGCCATGATCAGGCTGATCACAGTACCTCCCAAGGCGAGGATGTTGAACAGCCGGACGCGGAAATCAAGGGTGGGACTGAATAAAGAGTGAAAAATATTCCGGAGCTTCGGGTTTATATTGATAGGGATCACCTCCTGTTCTTAATGTAGGTTTGTATGCCTGCGGGCATCTTTCTTTTGGTGCTGTAATTATCGTAACTGTTATAATTGTATCATGCTGTCGTATAGTTGTGTACACAAAAAAATACATTTAATCCCGTTTTCCTATTGACATACTATGAATAGTAGGTTAATATAAGTGTCAACAAAAGAAAGGGAAGAGGCTATGAACGAATACGGCTTTAATACAGGGCTGCTCCACGGCACCAACGAGAAATATCCACAGGGTGCAACACAGGTTCCAATCTATCAGAGCAGCGCATTCCGACATGACAGCGCGGAAGACCTGGAGAAAATTTTTGACAATAAAAAAATGGGCTTCTCCTATACAAGGATCAACAATCCTACGGTAGAGTCCTTTGAGAAGCGAGTGACCATGCTGGAGGATGGGATCGGCAGTGTGGCCTGTGCATCCGGAATGGCAGCGCTGACCAATGCGTTTCTGAACATTCTTCAGGCAGGAGATGAGATCGTGGCAGCCTGCGGACTGTATGGCGGAACTGTGGAATTGTTCGATGATCTGAAGCCTTTCGGGATTTCCGTAAAATATGTGAAAGAGAATAAGCCGGAAGCTTTTGAGGCAGAGATCACAGAGAAGACGCGACTTGTTTTTGCGGAGACCATTGGCAACCCCAAGCTGGATGTTACCGATATCCAGGCAGTTGCGGAAGTGGCACATAAGCATGACGTACCGCTGATCGTAGACAACACGGTGGCAACCCCGTATCTGATCCAGCCACTGAAGCTTGGAGCTGACATTGTGGTTCATTCCTCTTCCAAATATATCAATGGAAGCAGCGATGCCATCAGCGGTATTCTTGTCTGTGGTAAGGGTCTGAAATGGGACCCTGACCGATATCCGGGACTTGCTCCATACCGGAAATTCGGACCATTTGCATACATCGCCAAGCTTAGAAACGGACTTTTCCGGAACACTGGCGCGTGTCTTGCTCCGCAGAATGCTTTCCTTAATAACCTGGGACTGGAAACCCTGGGACTTCGAATGCAGAGACAGTGTGACAATGCACTGGAGCTTGCGAGATTTTTACAGGGCCTGGGTGGTGACATTGAAGTAAATTATCCGGGACTGGAAGAAAGCCCTTATCACGAAATTGCGGAAAAGCAGTTCAGGAATGGCTACGGAGCTATCGTAACTGTAAGAACCGGAAGCAAGGAGAAGGCTTTTTCCATTATCAATTCCCTGAATATCCCGCTGATCATCTCCAACATCGGAGATACGAAGACTCTGGTGATCCATCCGGAATCCACCATCGCGGCACACATCTCCGATGAAGAGAAGCTGCAGTCCGGAGTATTCGAGGATCTGATCCGCATCAGTGTGGGAATTGAAGATATTGAAGATTTAAAAGAAGATTTCAAACAAGCGATAGAAAATAACCGATAAAATCTAAGAGCTGCACCAGCAGAGAAATGGAGAGTTCGTTATGGCAAAAGTAGATTACGCTACATTAAAAAAAGGTGGTTTCATGAGACAGAAGCAGAAGAATAATTTTTCTCTTCGTCTTGCCTGTGTAGGCGGTACACTTACCGCAGAAAACCTTAAGAAGATCGCAGAGGTAGCTGAGAAATACGGTGACGGATATGTACATCTTACTTCCAGACAGGGAGTTGAGATCCCGTTCATTAAATTAGATGATATTGATGATGTAAAGGATGATCTTGCAAAAGGCGGATGCAAGCCTGGTGTCTGCGGACCGAGAGTTCGTACAGTTACAGCCTGCCAGGGCAACGCTGTCTGTCCAAGCGGAAATATCAACAGCTATGACATTGCAGTGAAATTAAATGAAAGATATTTCGGAAGAGAGCTTCCTCATAAATTCAAATTCGGTGTTACCGGATGTCAGAACAACTGTCTGAAAGCAGAGGAGAATGATGTAGGGATCAAGGGAGCAGCCCAGGTCAGCT
>OLRF01004240.1_pt1 | contig 10341 bp, 5 predicted proteins | sample 1672061 | NCBI WGS metagenome assembly OLRF01 (sample SAMEA3136641, study PRJEB25190) | human gut metagenome | reverse complement strand
GATGAACCCCCGCATCCAGGTGGAGCACACCGTCACCGAGATGGTCACGGGCATCGACATCGTCCGCGCCCAGATCCTGATCGCCGCCGGTCACCCCCTGAGCGACCCCATCATCGGCCTGACCTGCCAGGAGGACGTGAAGATGGACGGCTACGCCATCCAGTGCCGCGTCACCACCGAGGATCCCGCCAACAACTTTGCCCCCGATAACGGCAAGATCACGGCCTACTCCTCCTCTGGCGGCTTCGGCGTGCGTCTCGATGGCGGCAACGCCGACGTCGGCACCGTCATCTCCCCCTACTACGACTCTCTGCTCGTCAAGGTCACCAGCTGGGACCGCACCTTCGCCGCCGCCTGCCGCAAGTCGGCCCGCGCCATCAACGAGGTGCGCGTGCGCGGTGTCAAGACGAACATTCCCTTCGTCACGAACATCCTCGCCCACCCCGCCTTCATCAACGGCCAGTGCCACACGAAGTTCATTGACGAGACGCCGGAGCTGTTCGACATCACCGACTCCCGCGACCGCGCGACCCGCGTGCTGAAGTACATCGCCGAGATTCAGGTGGCCGCGCCCAACGCCGAGCGCCACCAGTACGACATTCCCCGCTTCCCCGAGGCGAAGCAGCCGCTCGGCCCCGGCCTGAAGCAGATGCTCGACGAGAAGGGGCCCGAGGCCGTGAAGCAGTGGGTGCTCGACCAGAAGAAGCTCCTGCTGACCGATACAACGATGCGCGACGCGCACCAGAGCCTGCTGTCCACCCGTATGCGTACGCGCGACATGGTCAAGGGTGCCGACGGTGTGGCCGATATCCTGCGCGACTGCTTCTCCCTCGAGATGTGGGGCGGCGCGACGTTCGACGTGGCCTATCGCTTCCTGCATGAGTCCCCGTGGGAGCGCCTGCGTCTGCTGCGCGAGAAGATCCCCAACATTCCGTTCCAGATGCTGCTGCGCGGCTCGAACCTCGTCGGCTATTCCAACTACCCCGATAACCTTGTGCGCGCCTTCGTGCAGGAGGCTGCTGAGCGCGGTATCGACGTATTCCGTGTGTTCGACTCCCTGAACTGGATTCCCAGCATGGAGGTCGCCATGGACGAGGTGCTCAAGCAGAACAAGCTGCTCGAGGCCACCATGTGCTATACCGGCGATATTCTCGATCCCACGAAGGACAAATACACGCTGGAGTATTACGTCAACCTCGCCAAGGAGCTCGAGAAGCGCGGCGCGCACATGCTGGCCATCAAGGACATGTCCGGCCTGCTCAAGCCCTATGCCGCCAAGAAGCTCGTCTCCACCCTCAAGCAGGAGGTCGGCCTGCCCATCCACCTGCACACGCATGACACCACCGGCAACCAGGTTGCCGCCCTGCTCATGGCCGCCGAGGCCGGCGTGGACGTCGTCGACGTCGCCAGCGCCCCGATGTCCGGCCTGACGAGCCAGCCCTCCCTCGACGCCGTCGTCGCCGCCCTGCAGCGCAGCGAGCGCGACACCGGTTTCGACCTGCAGCGCGTGCAGGAGCTGTCGAACTACTGGTCCGACGTCCGTCTGCGCTACGAAAGCTTCGACAATGGTCTCAAGAGCACCACGACCGACATCTATCGCTATGAGATCCCCGGCGGCCAGTACACAAACCTGCATCCGCAGGTCGAATCTCTCGGCCTCGGCGACCGCTTCGAGGATGTCAAGGAGATGTACAAGACTGTCAACGACATGCTCGGCAACCCCGTCAAGGTAACCCCGTCGTCCAAGGTCGTCGGCGACCTCGCCATCTTCATGGTGCAGAACAACCTCACCCCTGAGAACATCGTCCAGCGCGGCGCGGCGCTCGCCTTCCCCGACTCCGTGGTGTCCTACTTCAAGGGCATGATGGGTCAGCCCGCATGGGGCTTCCCCAAGGATCTGCAGAAGGTCGTGCTAAAGGGCGAGGAGCCCATCACCTGCCGCCCCGGTCTGCTGCTTGACCCGGTCGACTTCGACCAACTCAAGAAGGAGGTCAGCGAGTTCCGCGACGACGCTGAGCGCAAGGATCTGATCTCCTACGCCATGTACCCGAAGGTATACAAGGACTTCTGCCGCCACCGCAAGGAGTTCGGCTACATCACCCGCATGGGCAGCCACGTCTTCTTCAACGGCATGGCCCTCGGCGAGACGAACAAGATCAACATCGAGGACGGCAAGACCCTCGTCATCAAGTATCTGGGTCTGGGCGACCACAACAGCGACGGTACGATCAACGTCCAGTTCGAGCTCAACGGCATGCGCCGTGAGGTCGCCGTCCGCGACCCGAACGCCTCCGAGCAGACCCGTCAGGCGGTGCTGGCCGATGAGGACGATCCGAAGCAGGTCGGCTCCTCCATCCCCGGCATGGTCTCGAAGGTCAATGTCCAGCCCGGCGACAAGGTTGAGGAGAACCAGGTGCTCCTCATCATCGAGGCGATGAAGATGGAGACCGCCATCACCGCCCGTACCGCCGGTACGGTCAAGAAGGTGCTCATCAAGGAGGGTCAGCCTGTCAAGGCCAAGGAACTCCTGATGGAGCTGGAGTAATCTTAATCAAAAAGAGATGGGCCGAAGCTTTTGCTCCGGCCCATCTCTTTTTGCTCATTCCAAAAGGCCAGAGCATAAAGCTCCGGCCTTTTTCTGTCTTATTTTACCCTTTATTCCGGATGGCCAGCAGTCTTGCGCCGCAGAGCGCGGAGCCTGCCGCGAGCCACAGGAACGAATAGTCCCGCACATCGCCCGGATCGACGAACACGAGCAAGCACAGTGCGGCAAACACAAGCAGCACCACGCTGAACGCGGTGCACAGCACCCGCTGCGCCCGACTCGCCGGGGCAGCGGCGTACTGCCGCGCCTTTTTCATGCAGAACCCGCCGAGCAAGGCGAACACCACCGTCAGAATCAGGAACGTCGGCCAGTCATGGCCGATATCCGGCGAGGTCAAAATCGCGCCGAACAGCATGGTAAACAGCACCGAGACGCCCGCAAGCCCCCGCCAGCCGAAGCGCTTGCGCTGCTCGGCCTGTGTCGCCTGCACAGGTTCGCCGCGCAGCCGGTCGAGCCGCTCCTGCGCGCCCTTGACGCCCGCCTGCGCCGCGCGGCTGTAGAGCTCCTCCGCGCGGGCGAGATCTTTCGGGACGCCCGAGCCCTCCTCATAGTGGGCCGCGAGGTTCTTGCACGCGAGCGGCATCCCGCGGTCGACCGCGGCCTGATACCAGCGGACGGCCTCCTCCTGATCGGCCTGCACGCCCAGCCCCTGCTCATAGCAGTAGCCGAGGTTGTTGCAGCCGACCTCGTCGCCGTCCTGCGCCGCACGCTCGTACCACTTGAAGGCCTCCTGCGGGTCGGCCTGCGTGCCGATGCCGCGCTCATAGCAGTAGCCGAGCTGCACCTGCGCGCCGGTCTCGCCCTCCTCCGCCGCCTGACGGTACAGCGCAAAGGCCAGCACGGGATTTTCCTCCACGCCCCTGCCGCTGAAATAGAGGTTCGCAAGAAAATATTTTGCCGTCTCGTCGCCGTGGTCGGCAGCCAGCTGATACAGCTGCGCCGCGCGCTTCATGTCCTGCTTGACGCCAATGCCGTGCTCATAGCAGACGCCCAGCGCGCGCTCGCCATCGGGATACTCCTGCTCGGCAGCGAGGGCGTACATCTGCGCGGCCTTTTCCTCGTCCTTTTCCACGCCGCGCCCGGCCTCATAGCTCAGCCCGAGGAAGAACTGCGCGCGGGGATACTCCTGCTCCGCCGCTGCCTGAAACAGCGTAAAGGCGCGCTTGTCGTCGCGCGTGGTCCCCGCGCCGCTGCGGCAGAGCACGCCGAGGTTGCACTGTCCCATCGCGCTTCCGAGCTGCGCCGCGCGCTCATAGAGCGCGACGGCCTGCTTCAGATCCTCCTGTACGCCGCGCCCCGTCTCATAGCAGAGCCCCAGTGAGCAGATTGCGTCCGCGTGGCCGCGGTCGGCGGCACGGCGGTAATAGGAAAACGCCTTGTTGAAGTCGCGCTCCGTGCCGTGCGCGTATGTATAGCAGAGCCCCGCCTGATAGAGCGCATCCGGGTAGTCGCCCTCCGCCGCGGAGAGGTAGCACTTGAACGCCTGCTCGTCGTTTTCCTCCACGCCGTAGCCTGCGTCATAGCTCTTGCCGAGGAAGTACCACGCGCGCGGAAGCCCCATGTCGGCAGCCTTGCGGAAGAGCTCCGCTGCGCGCTTGTCGTCCTGCGCCGTGCCCTTGCCGAGGTGGCAGAGAACGCCCAGCGCGCACAGGCCGTCGGCGCTGCCGCCGCGGCCCGCCTCCTCATACAGCTGCGCCGCCTTGTGCGGATCCTCCTCGACGCCGTTGCCGAACTCGTAGCACAGGCCCAGCAGGTGCTGCGCGCGGGGCAGGCGCTGCTCGGCGGCCTCGGTGAAGTAGCGCGCCGCCTTGTCATAGTCCCGCTCCACCCCGGCGGCGAAGTAGTAGAGCGCACCGAGGTTGCACTTGGCCATCGGGTAATCCTGCTCGGCCGACTGCTTATAGAGCTCGATCGCCATGTCGAGATCCGGCTCGGTGCCCTGCCCCGTCTCGTAGCAGACGCCGAGGTCGCACTGCGCCGGGGCATAGCCCATGTCCGCAGACTCCTTGAACAGTTCGAACGCGCGGTCGCCGTCGCGCTCGACGCCGGTGCCGTTGTCATAGCAGACGCCCAGCCAGTAGCGGCCGACCGGATCGTCCGATGCCGTCTGCGAGAACCACTCGAAGGCCTTCTTCCCGTCGCGCTCGACGCCGTGCGTCCCGTAGATATAGTGCAGTCCCATCTGCACCTGTGCCTGCGAGTCGCCGTCCTCCGCCGCCTGGCGGCATGTCTCCAGCTCCTCGGCCTTCTGGCGGCGTCTGCGGTCGGCCATGGCCAGCACCTCCGGCGAGAAAACCACCACGTCGGACGGCTTCTGCTCGCCGCGGCTCTCCCGGTTTTCGATTTCTTCACTCATCGGCTCTCGCCTCCTAAATCCTATTTACTCACCCGAAAAGGCCGGCGGTCTTTTCGGATGAGTAGATCCCGCTGCGCTCCGCGCCTTGCCCCGCCATAGGCGGGGCTGCGACACTGTGCTGCGCGTAAAGTGTTTTTTGCGACGTACACGCCGCCGCAAAAACAATTAAGCCTTATTCGCGGCTTCCGAGCCGCGAACTCTGTGAGACTTTTTCTCTGCTCAGCGGGCGGCGCAGCAAACACTGCACCGCCCGTTTCTGTCGATTCGTCTCCCCGCTCAGCGCATCAACTGCTGCAGCTCCTCCGCCGAGACAAGGCCGATGGAGGTGCGCGTCACCTCGCCGCCGTCAAAGCGCATGAGCGTCGGAATACTCGCGATGCCGTAGCGCATGGCGAGATTTCCGCACGCGTCGACATCGACCTTCACGACCTTGCAGTCCGGGTTCTGCTCCGCGGCCTGCTCCAGCAGGGGCGCGAGCATCCGGCACGGGCCGCACCACGCCGCCCAGAAATCCACCAGCACGGGCTGCTTGCTCTCGAGCACTTCACGGGCAAAGCTCTCCTCCGTTGCATGTACAATCGCCATTTTGATGGCCTCCTTTGTGTTTCATTTTCCACAGCATACCGCTTTTCGCCGCGATCGGCAGTAGTTTTTGCAACAGCCGCGCCAAAAATACACGTTATTTCTGGCGGCTGTTGAGTTTGCCAAGATAGCGGTAGATGCTGGCCTCGGAGCTGTGCAGCTCCTTGGCGACGTAGCTCACCGAGCCCTTGAGCAGGAACACGCCCTTGCGGCTCAGCGTCTCCATGATGTCCATCTTCTCATCCTGTGTCAGGCGGTCGACCTCCACGGGGTAGTTCGCCACGACGGAGGAGACGATGCTCGCCGTCGCGCCCGCGATGGACGTGGGATAGGCCTGCGCCGCGGGGCCGGCGCTCGGCAGCTCGCGGTCGACGATCAGGCTCGTGCCGCTCTCCGTGCCGGGCATGAGCTTGCCGCCGCAGAGGTCCATGACCTTCCCCGCCAGCTCTTCATAGCGGCTGCTGTCGAAGTTGATGCACAGCAGCCCCGCCAGCTCGCCGTTTTCGCCGCGGATGAACAGTGAGTTTGAGCACATCTTCTTGCCCGTGACGGACGTGCTCTCGAAACAGAGGACATAGTCCTGCGTCTCGTACAGGCGGCTCGTCAGATACTCGAGCATCTTGTTGCTCAGGGGTGAGCCGAGATGCCGCCCCGTCAGCTCGCCGTTGGCGATGGCGATGATCTGGTTGGAATCGTCCTTCAGCTCGTGCAGCGCAATCTCATAGTCCGGGCCGAGAATGTGCCCAAGAAACTCCACGAGCAAGCTATAATGCCTTTTCAGTTCTTGTTCCATGGCTTAGTTGCCGCCTCCTTGCACCTGCGCCTCAGGCTTCTGCTCCGCCTTGAGCTTGGCCAGCTCCTCTTCCTCGAGCACGCGGTAGGCTACCTTGCCGACAAGCGTCTTCGGCAGCTCCTCGCGGAACTCGATGTCATAGGGCATGGCGTATTTCGCCACATGCTTGCGGCAGTAGGCCAGCAGCTCCCGCCGCGTCTCATCCGTCGCGGGTACGCCTGGCTTGAGCATGACAAAGGCCTTGACCTTCTGCATCTTATACGCGTCGGGCACGCCGATGACGCAGCTCATCTGGACGTTCTCGTTCGCGTCGAGGATGTTCTCAATCTGGCCGGGATAGACGTTGTAGCCGGAGGAGATAATCATCCGCTTCGCACGGCCGCGGAAGTAGATAAAGCCTTGCTCGTCCATCGTGCCGAGGTCACCCGTGTAAACCCACGTCAGGCCGTCGTCGTGCCTGCGGAGGGTCTGCGCCGTCTCCTCGGGCTGGTTCATGTAGCCCTGCATGACCGTCGGGCCGGCCAGCAGGATCTCGCCCTCCTGCCCGTAGGGCAGCTCCTCATCGGTGCCGGGCTTGACGATTTTAATATAGGTATCAGGGAACGGAAGGCCGATGGAGCCCTCCTTATAGATATGTGTCGGCGTCAGGCAGCAGGCCGTGACCGTCTCCGTCGTACCGTAGCCCTCGCGCACCTGCACGACGGCCTTGTGGTCATAGAGGAACTTGTCGAACTTCTTCTTCAGCTCGATCGACAGGCTGTCGCCGCCGGAGAACACGCCCTTCAGGCTCGAGAGGTCGGCATTCTCCATGCTCGGCAGGCGCAGCAGCGCCTCGTACAGCGTCGGCACGCCCGCGATGAAGTTGCAGTGGTACTTCACGATCTGCTTGGCGTAGCTCTTGGCCGTAAAGCGTGGGATCAGGATGCAGCGGCCGCCGTTGGCGAGCATCGAGTGGATGCACACGCCCAGACCGAAGCCGTGGAAGAGCGGCATCGCGGCGAGCATCTTGTCGCCGGGACGGAACATCGGGTTCGTCGCGATGATCTGCTGGGCGAGGGCGTTGAAGTTGCCGTTCGTGAGGACGATGCCCTTCGTCGTGCCGGTCGTGCCGCCGGAATAGAGGATCACGGCCGGGTCGCCCGCGCGGCGCTCGACGCGGTAGTTCTTATAGAAGCAGTAGCGCGCCATGTCCATGAACTCGCGCCAGCGGATGACGGGCGCGTCCTCGGGGATCTTCTGGATCTTGCGCCCCTCGGTGAGCATATAGCCCGCGCGGATGGGGCGGGAGAGCTCGTCCTTGACGGAGGCGATGATGATGTTGCCGATCTTCGTGTTCTGGCGGATGTACTCAAACTTATTATAGAACTGGTCGAGCGTGATGGCCGTGACGGACTCGGACGCGTTGAGATAGAACTCGATCTCCTTCTCGGCCGAGAGAGGATGGATCATGTTGGCGATGCCGCCGACGAGGTTCACCGCGTAGAACATGAAGATCGCCTGCGGGCAGTTGGGCATGGCGATGGTGACCTTGTCGCCGGGACGGATGCCCAGCACCTTCAGGCTCTTGGCGCAGCGCTCAACCTCCTGCACCATCCGCCGGTACGTCGTGGACCGGCCCATGAACGTAAAGGCGATGTTGTTCGGATAGGCGTGTGCAATGTTCTCGACGGCCTCAAACATCGTCCCCTGAAAATACTCCAGGTGCATCGGCACGTCGCCCATATAGTCCTTCCTGGGTGTTTTGACTTCACTCATAGTCGACTTCCTCCTTGATAGGCTTCTCCAGCTCCTCCGGATGCTCGAGCAGATACTTGAGCAGGCGGACAGACTTGGAATAATAGTATCCGTCGGCCAGGCGCTCATCAATCGTGAGGCCGAGGTCGAGGGTTTCCCGCATGGTCATGGTGCCGTCCTCGTCGAAGAAGGCGGTCTTTTTCTTTTCGCCGATGATGCAGAACATCGAGCAGGTGCCCCAGTTCGTCAGGTGGTGGTAGCCGCACTTGAGCTTGATGGAGCCGAGGTTCGAGATGACGACGGAATTATAGTAGGGATCCGTCGCGATAATGTCCTTCGGTACCCAGCCGTGCTTATCCAGCCACATCAGGATGCGGATGGCCGCCTTGCTGATAAAGCGGGGGATCTTGTTCAGGTAATCCATCACGCCGGTCGTCGGGTCGATCTTCTCGCTGCGGCACTCCTGCACCTGCGAGCGGATGTACTCGTGGACGTCCGCGACGGTGAAGTCGTCCTTCCCGTGCAGAACGGCCAGCGCCTCGGCGCCCGTGTCGGAGAACTGCTTTTTCACGACGAACGCGGCGGAGACCTCGTTGCGCTGGTAGAAGTTGGAATTCACGATGAAGCGGTTCATCTTCGGGCGCAGCGTGATCGTCTTGAGCAGGGCGGCCACGATGAGATGGAACATCGTATAGGGGAAGTCCTTCTCCGTCTCGTTCTTCCGGGCGAGATATTCGTTCACGGCCGTCAGGTCGATGCGCAGCGAGACATACGCCTCGTTGTCGCAGCGGTTGGGGTAGATGATGCCGGTGATATAGTGCAGCGAGTCCAGCTCACGCAGCAGGACTCCGTCGCGGCGGTCGCCGCGGCGGCGTTTGGGCTGATCCATAGTCATAATCTCCTTGTTGTATACACGCGCCTGCGGCGCGAGGTCTGGCATTGAAATAAGGCCGCCTTTTCAAAAGGCAACACTACAGTAAATTTTATTATAACAAAAAAAATCTCGCATGACCAGTGTGTTTCATATAAATCTCGCACTTTTTCGCGTTTGGATTCCGGGAAATCTCTCCAAAAAAAGACGTGCAAACCAAAAGGTGGCATGAACGCGCCCATTAATCCTATAAAAAGTCTCACAGAGTTCGCGGCTCGGCGCCGCGAATAAAGTCCAATCCGTTTTTTGCGGCGGCGTGTACGTCGCGAAAAACACTTTGCGCGGAGCGGAGTGTCGCAGTCCCGCCTACAGCGGGGCAAGGCGCGGAGCGCAGTGAAACCTCTTTGCCAAAAAGGCGATGCTTTTTGGCAAGTTAAAAAGAGGGCGCAGCTGCGCCCTCCTCATGACTATTTATTGCAGCATAATCCCGCGGAACGCATCGACCTGCGCCTGCGTCACGCCGGTGTCGAGCAGGAAGGCCGTCACGCGCTCCTGAAAGCTCGCGCCGGGATAGGCGTCGATGACGTCCATATAGTCGCCCTGCACGCGGCTGATGGCGCGGCTGCTGCCGATGTTGCCGAAATTACTGAGCAGGTAATCCCGGTTCGCGTCCTCCTGCGATACGCCCAGAACGCCCAGCGCCAGATACGCTACAAAGCCCGTGCGGTCGGTGCCAATGCTGCAGTGGTAGATCAGTGGGTAATTGCTCTCGTCGGCCAGCACCGCGAACACCTGCGGCAGCGCCGCGCGGTTCGCCGCGAGGAGCGTCCCCTCCGTGCCGTCCATGGGGCACTGGACATACCGCACCCCCTCGAGCACGCCTGTCTCCGTCAGGCCGCCGACCTCGTTCGTGTCGGCGCGGCGCAGGTCGAGCTCCGTCCGGATGCCCAGCTCCCGCATGACGGCGCGCCCGGCGTCCGTGATCGTGGGCTGCACCTCGCTGACGCTGTTCGCATTCAGGCGGCCGCAGCGGTAGAGCAGCCCTTCGCGGACGGTCTTCCCGTCCTCTGTGACCCAGCCGCCGCAGTCGCGCATGTTCGTCACTCCGGGGCAGTAGATCATGCGCGGCGCGCCCGCCGCCGTCGTGAAGCTGCCCGTCTCACTCACGGCGGTCTTTCCACCGGAGAGCTTCGTCGTCACGGCCCAGTAGTACGTCGTGCCGGTTTTGCAGTTATAAAGGTCGTAGGCCGGCTCCGCCGTCTCATATGTCAGCGCGTCCGCGAGGTCCTCGCGCTCGCCCACGCGCAGCTCATAGCCCTCGGCCCCCTTGCCGCTCACCGTCCAGCTCAGGTGGACGGGCTCGGGGCGGCTCGCTTCCTTCACGCCCATGCCGTAGCGGG
>OLRF01004236.1_pt1 | contig 10352 bp, 10 predicted proteins | sample 1672061 | NCBI WGS metagenome assembly OLRF01 (sample SAMEA3136641, study PRJEB25190) | human gut metagenome | reverse complement strand
GCGTAATATACACCTTACAGCCAAATACCAGTATGGCTGACAGGTGTATATTACGCGTTCCTCGCATCAAGTCAAGAAAAAATGCCTCTTTGTTGACTGACCAAAATTCGTCAAAACAATGGTGCGAGGAAATCACTGCATAAGGAGGGAGGAAGAGCCAAAAGGCTGCTTTGGAAAAGACGACACCCTCCACCGCATAAGAACAGGTTATGACATGGAAAGATCGTTTATATTGCCCATGTTCAGCGGCGCATAGCCTGACGGGGCTGTATGGAAAATTCACCTACTGCCGATGACGGGGGAGCCATGTTCTCACAGAGCTTACCGCGACAAAAGCCCATAAACCCTTTTTAGGATCAAAGGTAACCCAAGCCAATATTTAATAAAAATGCGGATAACCATTGTCATGATTACCCGCACTTTTTATACTAATTCAGTAAGTTTAGGATATTTTCTCAATATAGCGCACTCTCAAATGGACATCCATATGTTCAGGTCTTTTTTTACCTCCAATTTCACCTGTTATGCGGACTGTATTTTCTGGGGTAACTTCAACTTGTCCAAAAACATGTGGAGGAATATCAATCACCATTGTTCCTGTATTGTCAGAAAACTCATATCTGTTTCTTTCAAGATGCTTTATAATTTTCCCTTCTAAAACACAGGTCGTTGTCTCACCAGAGGAGATTGCCTGTTGCACATTGCCGACAGGCATACTGGATTCACTCGGCCCATTGAAACCTGCGAAAGAAGTTCCATACATCAATAAAAAGAACAGAACAAGGCTTGTAACAATTTTCATTGTTTCCTCCTTATAGAATAATAAAGAAAAATGCTACAGTCCCTAAACTCGCTCTTAGAATAAACAAAGCATGGTGAATATGACATTTTATCCCGTGGAACAATCGTGATTTATGTCTCATCAGGAGCAACCAAATTTAAAAATGGTAATTTGAGTGAATCCGCTATAGCGATTCCGAGCGCTTTTGTCAATAACCCCTATTTCCAGAAAGGTATCAGCCTGGCGGGAGTGAATAGATAAACACTCTCTGGAGCATATTGGAACATGCGGGGCCGCTCAACTAACATGACGTGCGCTTTCGGGTGCCCTTAGCATTCGCTTTCCATGCCTGCCACTCTTATGCTGCCGCTGGAAAAAATTCCCAAAGAGTTTTCTTCCCGCTCGACACACAAATATCCTGCTGTGAAGGAAACAAACTACAGGATGTCATAATCCAACACCATTGAACACGTAACAAGCACTCTACTTTGTTTTTTCAGATATACAATTCGTTCACTTTATTCTTAAGAGGTACATTTTACTATACTATAATATTAATATATTTGAATTATTGCTATCCATTTCCTTCCCTTTTAAAGGTTCAAGACATTTTACCCCATTCAATGGGCGTAATTCTTTAACCTTTTATAATAGGGGAGCGTCAATATGCTGAATTACAAAACAATGACGGCAAAAGAAGCAATCCGAACAGCCAAAGAGGAAAGCGGCCTTACCGCCGAACAAATTGCTCAACATCTTGGTGTGTCAATTTCCCTTATCCGGCGTTACCTCAAAGAAGATGACAACTATTTTCCAGGGTTGGAGATGCTGCCGCGCCTATGCCTTGCTCTAGGCAACTCATTACTACTGGATTGGGCAACGGCCCAGATCAAACAGAACGACGATGGGAAGAGAGAAAAAATGCTTGTCTCTCTAACAAACATTATAAATATATTGGAAGAAGCACAATTCCTTATTATGAAAGTAGAAACACTCACCTGCTGGGAGGAGGAAACGATACAAACAGCGTTGGATGAGGTAGATATGGAATGCCACAAAATAAAAGAGCTTTTACCACAGAAAAAATGCCGCTGTGATAAAAAGAAAAAAATTTGGTGCCCGCTGTGGAAGCTATGGCAAAAATGTTTTTATGGAAATCAAAAAAACTAAAGCGACAGCTCAGTTATTTTATATCTATGAACTTTAGAATATTCACCTAATAACAAATAATATATAAAGCTAAAAAAGACTGGTGAACTACCGGTTCTCCAGTCTTTATATAGTTACATCGTTATAATATTCCACAAATGCAGCGCCTTGTCGATAGCACCCTTAGGGGAAAGGTTAGGGTCTGCACCGATAAACCAACATGCCGCAGTAAGGATGCTCTCCTCTTTCTGAGTATTTTCAATATTGTACTGTTTAATCATTTCAGCAAGTTGACGTGCATCACCCACAGCATCCTCAAGGGAGAGAGATGGATACCTACAGGCAATTTCGCAAGCTCCCATCATGAGTTTTTTTGAAATGTTATCCATTTTTTCTCCTTACCTTTTAGAATAGGTAAAGAGAATATCATACCATGAAGCATCATTGCCACCGTGTTTTTTTATGTATGCAAAAAATATCATGGCAGAGAGTCAGTTGTAACCCATTATGGGGACTACCCCATTATATTCTATCTCAAATTAAAATATCAGATATTATTAGTGGTTACAATAAATTATAGATTTTTCACAGATAAACGGAACAGAAGTATGTCATAGGAACCTTTTGTTGGCTTTTTCTTCGTACACATACCATATGTAAAGTCCCAGAGAAGGATCTCCGGGACTTTTATCATGCTTCAAGTTGTTGAGGTCGCCCGTTTTGCTGTCCTTTTCAGGCTCTGCCAAGTTGCGCACTCAATTTTCCGACGCCCTTCAAAGAGGTTGTATCGTCAATCGTGCAGTTACCTCTTCGTTTCAGGAAGGTCTTTTAACCTTTTGATAGTCAGAATCACAATAAGAAAAATGCCGCCCGTAAAAGTACAAGCGGCATCATATGTTACTGGATATACAACTACATCAGTTTAGTGTCGTCTTTTTTGAGCTGGTCAATAAACGCCTGCAACGATTCCGCGTGGTATGCGGAAAGCGTCAGTTTCCGCAGGGCATTTGAATCAGATGAATTCGCAATATAGGAAGTCACGGATTGGGGGAGCGTTCCAAAACGGGCTTCCAGCAGATCCCGCAAGACCAGTCCTATTCCCTTGGCCTCACCTCTGGCCTCACCTCTGGCCTCACCTCTGGCCTCACCTCTGGCCTCGCCAATTATTACCCCTTGCCGAATGTATTCATCTTTCCACTGAGCTGCACGTTCTTCCAACATGGCGTCCACCTCCCGCAAATCCTGAAATTCGGGAATTTCTTCTGTTATTCCAGAGCGTTTAAGGACAACACGGCCCAACCATACTGTAAACGCCCGGCGTAAAGGCAGATATCCAGGCCCATGAAGCCGGGCTATCAGTTCCCTGACTATCTGCCGAACCTGTTCAGGCTCCTGCGCCCGCTCCAGTCTCAGGAGCTGTGCGACCAGGCCCTTGCTTTTATCCAGTTCTTCTCCCGGCACTCGGCTTTCGTCCAGCAAAAAATGCCGATGTTGAGGACGATAATACTTCAAACCCTCCGGCATTGGAGCGAACAAGGCCGCCACTTCCTGGGGCGCTTTCCATGCCTTGCCCCCATTGTATATAACAATGGGGAACACCGGAGGCAAGCCCTCGTTTTCACGTACATTTCCCATCTTGACGAGATCAAGCAGCAACAAGGTCGTATAGGACAGCGTCCTCAAGGCCATCCAGTGGTCGGGCGTGCTCTGGAACTCCAGAAGCAACGCCACATAGCACCAGGAACCCTTTTTCCAACCGACACGCCAGACAATATCGTCATGGCGTTCCCGCAGGTCGTCCGTCACATAACTGCCCGAACAGCGTTCAAGCGTCGAAAAATCCAGGTCGGCGATGAAATCAGCAGACACGAAATCCCTCAACAATGATTCCACCATTTTGGGATCGCTGAAAAACTGCTTATACGCCGAATCATGCGGCATTCGTTCTTTTCCCATGTGAATATCCTATCCGAGTAATGCCTGATGAGCAAGATGCTGAACACATGTTTTACCTGTTATTTCCTCATGCTATAAAACATAAGTCTCGTGAGGCAACGCTGCGGCACGATGCCGTGAATGAACCAGTTCCCTTGACAAAATAACTATGTATAATTATTATATGAAATATTTTTTTGACGAGAGGACGACTTCTCGTTTGATGTTCATGGGGACGACCCCGAAAGCAAACGAGAGGAATTTATGGCATGGGCATACCTTTTCGTCGCCGGACTCCTTGAAATCGGATGGGACATAGGTCTTAAATATTCACATGGCTTTACCCGTATCTTCCCGTCAATCATCACCATTGCTCTTTTTGGATTGAGCTTCTTTCTTCTTGCGCACTCCATGAAAACGCTCCCCTTGGGAACAGCCTATGCCGTATGGACAGGTATCGGTTCCGTCGGGGCCGCCCTGTTGGGCATCATTCTATTTGCAGAGCCGGTATCCGCCCTGCGTATTTCCTGCATCGCGCTTATTATTTTGGGAATCATCGGTCTCAAAATATCAAGCTGAGCTTTGTAAAACAACTTTGCTGTAATATATCAATATAACAAAGTATATTACAGATTCATTCTATGATACGTACATGTGGAGGCTATGCATGTTCTGTGAATTGCGCAGAAAAAAACAGCAACTTTCCGAACAGGAATGTACACAGATTCTTGATAAAGAACTTTCAGGAGTGTTGGCGACTTTTGGAGATGAAGGCTATCCCTATATTGTCCCCCTTAATTACTACTATGAGAACTCAAAAGTCTATTTCCACTGCGCGAAAACAGGACATAAAATAAACACCATAAAAAAAATAGCAATGTTTCATTCTGCGTCGTAAGTAAGGAAACTATTCTGCCTGAGGCATACGCAACATCTTTTCGGAGCGTCATTGTCTTTGGAAAAGTACGTATCATCGAAGACGACGAGCAAAAACGTGTTGCTATACGCAGGATTGCAAAAAAATATGCGCCTAAAAACAGCGAACAACGATTGCATGACGAAATCGCAAGGGACTGGCAATCCCTCTGCATACTTGAATTGACGATTGAACATATGAGCGGAAAGGAGTCTCTTGATCTTGCCAGAATGAAACGGGACGGGCAGAGGTCGTAATCTAGCGGGCAATCCTCTGAAAAGCGGTTTTCCTGCCGTATCACAAAGCCGGATAGAAGCCCGACATGCTGGGGTTCTGTCCGGCTTCATATCTTATCAATACATAAATTCAAAATCAGTCGGTTTATCGTAACCTCCCTCTTATCCGTTCTTTTTCCTTTATCCCTTCAATCTTCCTCCATAATTTCCGATGCTGTGCGTTTCGCTCCAAATCCCTGTCTCCTGCCGGGCCGAAGGCGTAATCCGCCGTGCGCTCGGCGTACCGCTGCCAGTTACGCCCGGTCGGGGAGTCCCGAATGGTCGGGGCACAAATACGGATGGTTTCTTCCACACTCTCCCGACTGTGACCGTTGGAGCGCATCCGCAAGGCAATCATGGCGTCCACGCGAGAATAGTCCTCAATGGTCAGATGCCTGCGGATATTTTCCAGATGCGTATAATAAGCGGCTTCCGGGTCGCCGGGCCTCACGCCCGGCATTGGGAATGTCCGACGCTCGGCCTGGCGCTTCTTGGCGGCCTCCGCGTACTCATGATCAATCCTTCTGGCCAGAGCAAGCGCCTTGCCGCACTCCCGGCGCTCCGCAAACAACAGCTTCACTTGCGGGAATGAGCCGTCTTCCCGCCGATGCTTCGGCTTGCGATTCTCGAAGCCGGGCGCACGATGCGGATGGATGCAGCCGCACAGCTTTTTGTCGCCGTATTCCCGGTTCAGGCGCTCCGTGATGCGGTTGCCCACGTCCCGGTCAAATTCCGTGCCCAGCTTGGGAATGGTCAAGAGGCATTGGTAATTGCCCGGCGAGCTTTCCAACACCACGGCGGGCCGGAAGCCGTCTTCCTGCAAGCGTTTCAGACTGTCACGGGTCATGTCATCAATGAGGATATGATGCCGGTCATCTGACAGCGGCGTGTAGTAGATATTTTCGCCGCGCCGCTGGAAGCGCAGCATTTCCGGCATGTGCGCTTCCAGTTCGCCAGGGGAAAAGCCTCTGGTCATGCCGCCCTTCCTGTCGAGGATGAAGGTCTTTTTCCCGCCGTCCTCATCCATTTTTATGCAGGTTACACGATAGCGGTCCGAGTTCACGGCAACGGCATATTTCCTGAAGTCTGTGATTTCCCGCATGACTTCCGCTCCTTTTTCCGGCCTTTGGACAGGCGGCGGGGTGTGTCTCGCCTGTTCCCATGCCGCGCGGTGTCGCCAGCGGTCGGCCTGTTGGAACAGTCCCTGCGTTCGCAACCAGGTTTCAAAACGCGGCTTGCCGCCACGCGCCTTTTTCCGGCCTGAACGCAGAGAACGCCATTCCGCTCTCTGCTGCGCCATCAGACAATGCCGGGCGATATTCAAAACAGGCAGACCGTAACGAGCCAGACGGGAGAGCGCCCTTTTTCGCTCGAACCTGTGCCGCTCCTTCATGTGGACAAGCCCGATACTCTCCCCTGCTCCGGCTTTTTTCGACGCTCCGGCGAACTCTTTCTGATAGGCTTTCCACTCTTCGAGATTGACGGAACTCACCGGCTCCGGGGTAATTTTCTCCAGAGCATCCGAGTAGCTTCCTTCTTCAAAGTCGCCCAACTTTTTGCACAGCTTTCCCATGCTGAACGCGCGATCCACTGAAGACGCCTTCACAGCGATTTCACCCACAAAGATGATGGCCCCAGAACCTTTCTTCTCGAAACGCAGACCGACTGCCGCCAACTTCTCATGCAATTCAGCCCACGATTTCGCATTCTTTATGACGCTGTGTCCGCGTTCCTGCGCGATGCGCTGCGCGGACTTTTCGCCGGTGGCGTGTTCAAAATCCAGCGCGGCCTGCCTTGGTTTTATCTCGCGGGCGGTTCTTCTTCGCACCAGTTCGCCATCTTCCAATACCGCGTACATAGAGTTTTCTTCACCGGCCCATCCCTGTTTGTGTTCAATGAACGCCACGATTTTATGCGCTTCCCGGATATCGAAACCTCTGTGCGGCTGCACAACTTTTCCGCTATCCGGGTTCATACGATTGACCGCAATATGGAGATGATAATTGTCCGTATCGTAGTGCAGCCCATAGACAGTCTGGTGTCCGGTCAAGCCCATCCTTTCAAGAAAAACATCCAGTGCTGTACCGGCATATTGCTGTGCGCGGACTCCCGCGCAAGGGCAATCATTTCCATCTTCTGACCGGTATGGGTCGCTGAAAGAAAACCTCTTCCGCCCGCGTATTCGATTTTCTCCTGCGGATTTCTGTTGTGGGGATAGCGGATGTAATCCACGAGGTCACCTATCTGCCATACTTTGGGCTTTTCAGCCTTCGTATTCTTGATTTTCTTGACAATCATAATGACAACGCAGCGAAATTTTCTGGATGGCCCATGTCAGATTTCGCAGGGCTTCCTCCTGCCTTTCAAAAACATCCGGGGGAGCCTTGGCCTGCCGGAGCGTCTCAAAATTGTGCTTGAGCAACCCGCCGATACGCCTCAATTCCGCAATGGTGTTCAAATCCGTATGGGCGGCAATCCTGCCTCCGAAAAAACGCCGCCTCATGTATTCCGACAGAGATAATCCGGCGATTTCCGCCTGCTCCGTGAGGCGCGTTTTTTCCTCGGCGGTCACTCGGAGAGTGAGCAGGATGTTGGCGGCATACCTGCCGCCTCCTTGTGTGCCTTTTTTGCCTCTCATGCCTTTTGCCTTTGAAATGCGAGAAGCGAAGCGCCGAGCATTTCGGGAGTCCAGAGGGCGTAGCCTTCTGGCAGGATGGTAGTTGTGTATTACAACTACCATCCTGCCACGAAGAACCCGCCTCGTGCAGTGGCCAAATTGTATATATGAAGAAATTTTCCATATACTGGCGGCACTTTTCCACAAGGAGGAAATACTATGGCCAAAAACGCAACTATCCGCCCTCAACAAATAGAACGGGCAAGGAAACTGCTTCAGGATTTGCCGGAGAAAGAAGACAGAAAAACACGCCCGGAGGCGGCGGAACTACTGGAGAGGGATTTCAGAAAGGCGAAGGAGAAAGGCTACAACCCCAGAGAACTGAGCCAAATGCTCAAGAACGAGGGCATCATCATTCCCGCGTATCTCATAAAACGATTTTTTTCGGAGGACGAGAATGTTTCCGCTCCTCAGAAAAAGGAGACGACACCTGTAAAAAAACACCCCACGGAAAAAGCATCTTTCATTGTCTCCGATACATCAAACGAGAATCTGTAACATGAACATGCCCATTTTTTATATTGGAATAAACAAAGGCATCGTCGGCAAGAATAAGCAGGCCTTCACTCTGATTGGCTATCTGCTCGATAATGGGAAACAGGCGCTTCTGCTGGAAAGCGATACCTCGAATCTCGATGTGTACAACAAAGAAAGTCACTCTCTGGTGCAGAGCTGTCTGGCGGAAAGCCCACCCCGAAAACAGCATATCCATGCATGCTGGCATGGGGAGCCACGGCATCTTTTTCACTGCTGCCTTATGGAAGTTTCCTGCTGTGGGTCGGCTTCCGGTTCAGCTCAGGGCAGGTGCAGCCGCCCGCCCTGTTACGGATGCCTGCGGGAATCATTCTGGCTGCAATCTGCCTCTGCTGCGGAATTCTTTTCGGGATATTCGCCGCAAAAAAGTTCTCCGAAGCAAATCGGGACCGACGTAAATTCCTGCTGGTGGCAATCGCCTGTATCGTGCTGGGATGATGCTTCACCGCGTTGACGCTGGTGTGATATTCTCCTCTTGTCCTCTGCATAAAAAATGCCGTGCAATAAAATTCTTTACACGGCATTTTTCCTTATCAAGAGTGGAAATTATCAAAAACTTTCACGGTAAGAGCATATATGGAACCAGATTCAAAAATATTTTTTCTTTTTTCCCAATCAGCTCTATATTGCTGAAATAAAAATCTTTCAACAGTGTGCAGCTTCGACAAATATATACAGTTCAATACAATAGGAGAAAAGTATGATGGAGTTCGTCCTTCTTTTCCCATGCGGAACCGGCACAAACGCCCCAATGCGACTCATACGAGATTGCCGTAGCTTTATGGTCCACCGTCAATCTTTTACCTGGAGAACGCCGCATGGTTCGCCGCCGTCCGTCAGTTTCCTCCACAAGCTCGCCGTCCTTGCCGGTCAAAAGGAACAGCGGGCAACCGGAGCGCGACACATTCAATCTTGATGGTTTTGTTTCATCCGTCTATCTGCCGCATATCCGGTTGCGCAAGCGAAGCTGGCGCGTGGATGAGCGCATTGCCCGACAACATCTGTCCCCGGTCTTCGGAGCGCGGGAACTTGCCGACATACAACGCCACGAAGTGGAAGACTGGCTGCGCGGACTGTCGTCCGGCGGTTTGGCTCCGGCCACCTGCAACCGTATTCTGGCGGTCTTCAAGACAATTTGCTCTCTGGCCGTAATGCGTGGTCTTCTGCCCACGGGACAATCGCCATGCGCGGGAGTCTCGCCCTTCAAAATCCACGCGCAGCGGGAACGCTACCTCTCGCGGGATGAGGCACAACGGCTCATGCGGGCGCTGGAAAAAAGCGGCCACCCAGAGGCCTTTGCCCTCCGGCTGCTTTTGCTGACCGGCGCGCGCAAGAGCGAAATCCTCAAGGCCCGCTGGGAACATGTCCGTCTGGATTTGCGGCTGCTCGTCGTACCCTTGTCCAAGTCCGGCAAGCCGCGCCATATCCCCCTCTCGGACGAAGCCATAGCAGTCATTCGCTCCATCCCGCGCCAGCAAGGGCTTCCGTGGCTGTTCCCCGGACATGCTCCGGGAAAGCCGCTTTCCGATCTCTATCTGTTTTGGAACAAGATCCGGCGGGAATTGGGGCTTGCCGACGTGCGCATCCACGATTTGCGGCATACCTTTGCCTCTTTTCTGGTCAATGCCGGGCACTCGCTCTATGAGGTGCAAAAGCTGCTGGGGCACGGCGATCCCAGAACCACCATGCGATACGCCCATCTGGGGCAGGCATCGCTGGTGGCGGCAGCCCAGACTGTGAGTGCCTATCTTGCCAGGCATGACAATGAAAACGCACGCAGGAAAACCAACCCTCCGATACCGCGTAGGGCATAGGCAAAAAGGCTGCCTGAACACAGCCGCGTTTTGAGGCAGAGAACAAGAGAATAAAAAGAATCAAAAATGACAAAAAGGAGGGGAGAACTGAGCTGTTGGCCGGCCTTGGATAAAAACGGCTTTGTCTTGCCTGTCTTTGACTCCAAATGAGAGGCTCATCGACAGACACACTGTCGATTTTGGCTATGAAAAAATGAGGGGGTATGGAAATAACAGAGTAATTTTATAGGGAATTTTGATAAGCGCAGAGTGAAAACTTTTTTCTTCGAGG
>OLRF01004216.1_pt1 | contig 10393 bp, 9 predicted proteins | sample 1672061 | NCBI WGS metagenome assembly OLRF01 (sample SAMEA3136641, study PRJEB25190) | human gut metagenome | reverse complement strand
TCTCGCCGCCGTCCCTGTCCTCGTCGCCTACGGAAAGGCGGGAGTAAAGGGCTGTAATTTTGCTATAATCAGTCATGTGCATAACCTCCTGTGCGTCCATGTATGTGTCATTTACACTTAAAATTATGCACTCCATCGGGCGCTGCCGTATTCGATGCCCTTGCGGTATTTGCGAGCGTTTTTGCCTTTGGCGTACACCGCCAACCGGACGATGATTGCCCCGGCGATACCTGCCAGCAGGTCCAGCGGATGCAGGCTGGGCAACCCAGAAGAAAACGCCTCCGTAAAGCCCAGGCTCAAATGCAGAAACTTTTCAGAGGCGTCAAGACCGGGCGCGAGGCGCACCGCCTGGCAGAGCTTATCAAAGAGATAGACAAACAGCAGATACGGGAGGTTGGGGATGAGAATCTTCTTCAAGTTAACCGTCATAATTCCACACTCCGGTCTTTGGTCTTGACCTTCTCCCGCTGGCGGTGCTGGGCTTTGGCCTGCTGCTTCGCCTTGTCCAGCTCCTTGCGGATGGAGGGCTTTTTCTCTTTCTCCAGGTTCTTTGCGGAGAACTCCCGGAAGGCCGCCGTGATGACATCGGCATCCCGGCCCTTGAAGAACATCAGGTAGCGGGGTATCTCGCCGCTGGTGTCCTTTTTCAGAGCGAAGTCAATGCCGTACTTCTTGGCGGTGGCGGAAAAGGCCCGGATGTTCTGGTCGGTGATCTCGATGTTGGAAACGCCGGTGTTGTGCTTCATCAGCTGCCGGAGGGTCTGCTTGCCGTGGCGCAGCTTCGTCTTGTGGCCGGTCACGCCCTTCTGCATCTCGTCCAGTACCTTTTTCATGGCCTGTTGCAACATCCCGGCGGAGAGCTTGGTGGCCTCCACACAGAGGGCAACGGTGCGCTGGGTGACTTCTTCCTGCATGGCCTGTCATCTCCTTTCTCTGCTGCCGTACAGGTCGTGGTTCACCAGAGACGCATAGTAGCTGTCAATGGTGGCCGGGGCGTTATACAGGGCAGCCAGCAGATATTTCTTGATATTGCGTACATAGGTGGTGTTCTCCCGCATACGGTCCAACACATACTCGATATGAGAACTGTTCAGCTTCAGGAACCGGGATTTGACTACCTCCGCCGGATAGTCGTCCCCGGCAATGCGGATCGTCTCCCTGCGGGAACAGACAGTATCCACCATGAGCTCCACCAACTCGTCCAGACGGTCACGGTCCATGTGCTCGTTCTGTACGAGGATGTCATACTCGATGTTCTCCAAAATCAATTCCCGATAGCCTTCTCGCTCCCGCATCCAGTCCCATCCGGTCCGGTTGGCCCCTGCGGAGGATTGGGGGCTTGATTGGATAGGATTTGATCCTTCCGTACTTAGTGAATCAGTATTTTGTTCTTCAGGATTTCTTTTCTCTTTATTTAATTGCGGCCGGTTTTCCAGACATGGGTTATCCATATCCGGGTTTTCCGTATCTGGACAAGCCGTATCCGGCTCGTCCTCACACGGCTGGCCCGTGTCCGGGGGATGGGGTGTTTCATAGATGACATACTCTACATCCACGATCTTGCCCTTGTTGTCCCGCAGACGGTTGCGGACTATGTACCCGGCTCGCTCCAGCTCCTTCAGGGCGGAGCCTATGCTGTCCGTACCCTCCTTGCAGATTTTAGCCAGGCCCCGGGTGGTGTAGTTCCAGTCCTCCGGCAAGGACAGCATCATGGAGAGCAGCCCTTTGGATTTTAGGGACAACCCCGAGTTGCGCAGGTGGTGGTTGGACATCACCGTGTAGTCGCGGGTTTTCTCAATACGAAATACCGCCATGTTATCACCTCCCTTCGGCGGTCTGGAAAAGTGTTGATTTTTAGAAATAAGGCAGCCTCTATGCCGCCCGGATACCCTGTAGGGGAAAATCTATGGGCGGTGGCCTTTCGACTGATTGTGGATGAAAAAGTACGGGATTTTTGACTCCTTTCGGGACAGTTTTAAATTAAAAAGGCGACCGTTATTGCTACAGTCGCCTTTGAGAACTAGTGAGTCGACAAAATTGGCATTTCAGAAAGAAAATTCGACAGGTTGTCCAAAAATATAATTTTAATCAGTTGCTTTCTAATGCGTTTTGTCCTATACTAATAATTAACCAGAAAATATTGGGAGCTATGGTGATTAATATGGATTTGGAATCAACAATTGTTACAATTAATAATTTGCTTAAACTAGATTTTGAAAGTAGCTTTAGTGACTTCATACAGCCTCAGAAGCAACTTATGGCAATTCCTGATTACCAGAGAGAATATAAATGGGAAAAATCCAAGATCAAAACATTTGTTGATAATGTAATGCAAAGAAGCAAGTTCTTGGGTATTATTACCGTAGAAGCGCCTATTTCAAATTTTTTATCTCTCGTCGATGGCCAGCAACGACTAACTACTATTATCCTGATGTTGGCTCAGTTATATAATGCGTGCGCCGATGAGGATGAAACTGAAACTCAAGACGAGATTGAAGCATTAATTACCTGTGAAATAAATGGACATCGGGTTTTAAAATTAGAGAATGGGAGTGTAGGCGAATATCTGCATTTTGTTAGAGAACCAGATAATAAACGAAGGATTAACTTAGATATTAATTCGGCAGTGGATATATACAAGCAATCGAGTAAATTTAAAGATGCTTGGAATATAATTGAAAAAGAAATATACGAAATGCGCCAGAGGAATCCAGATGTAACCTTAGATGTCTATAAGCAGCAGTTGCTTGATTGTAAAATACTTCTTTTTGCACAAAAAAACACAGCTAACATGCAACAAGGGTCATCTGAAGAGATATATATTGATATTAACGAGAAAGCTCAAAAACTTGATCCAGAGGATATTTTTAAGGGTCATTGTTTTGCGATATGTAAAACAGTTCAACAACAAGATCGAGTCAAAATATTGTGGCGATCTATCAAACAAAAATTCTTTTCCATGGATCAAATTTTCAAAAAAGCCGATATGGGAGTTTTCTTGCACTTTTATTTGCTAACTCAAGAAGCAACTAAAACACCCCGTCAAGATATTAAAAAAGATTTAACTATTAGTGGCGAAAATGTCATAACTCAACGTTACAATACTCCCACAAAAGTTATAAACCTGTTAAAAGATATGGAGACATATCAGAAAAATCTGTTGGACTTTGTAAGTAAACTTAGCATAATTCGCTACCAGTATGCTGAGATAATGAATGCCTCTGCTCAAGATCTTGGAAACAATGGTGATCGAATTAAAGAGTTTGCAAGTATTTTAACAAATATTATTACATGTAATCAAAACCTCTTCAAACTTCCGCTATTTTACCTTATTGACAAGAATTATAGGAAGGAGCCAGCCGATAAACTATCTTACAATCAATTGTCTGTTTTTATATATCTATATTATGTTTATATGTTTTTGTTTTCGCGTCTAGGTGGCTCCCGGAAAAGAGAAGACCTTGCAAACGATCTCATTTATAAGGTCCAAGCAAATGAAGATTTTCTAATTCAATTTATCAAAGAAATTAACGATTATGGTAACGGTTTCGAAATTGCTATTGATGAAAAAGCTCTAAAAGATGAGGCAACTCGCAAACAACTGTATAGTATTTTGGATTACTTTAAGCCTTCCTCTCAAAATACTCTGGCCACATGCGATGCGGATTTATCTGTGAAGTTTCAACTGTTTCCTGAAAACTACAACCTGGAACACCTAATTGTAAATCAGTCACATAATATACTGTGGAGATCTGCGGCATATGATGAAGCGCATCCAGATCCGAATTTTGAACATAGCTTTACCATGAACGATTTTAGGATGTGCCCTGCATGGGTTGGTCCTAATAATTGTTGGGCTAATTTCATATGGATCGATAAGGACTTTAATAGAGATTCTTTGAAAAATAAGGACATAATTAATAAAATTATAATTCTTAGAGGAACATATGTAGCTTCAGAGGCTCCGCATAACGGTACTTATGCTAAGAAACATTCACACATTGAAATTATTTGTCAACATATAATGAAGACCAATGGATATGGCGAATTATTGACGGCCTATAATAACAATGCGCCTCGTGCAGATGTATTAAGAAGGTACCAAACATTTATCAACAATTATTTTTCTGAAGATAGTTTGAAAGAGCTTCAGGACACATTAACCAACGAATTTGTTCAAAAACTTCAAGAGCTTTACCAAATGATTTAGTCAAATAAATATGGAAATGAGGAAGAGAACTATAGCAATCTCTTCCTCATTTCCTTTTATAAGTTACAATCAAGCTCTAAAAGGTTTTTATAAAAATGCATTCCGTATCTAGACTCATTTTTTAATAACTTGGCACCACGGTCCAAATGTGCTTTAACCAAAGTGGGGAAGAAATCTTCATCCGATAGAGGGGTCTTCTTTTCCATGGCGAGCAATGCTTTAAATAAAACCTCATATTCTCCGAATATGGTTTGCCTATTTAATTCAAGCCCCTCAGTGTCAGCGGAAAAGTCTTCATCTGAAAGAGAGCCAAACCGGATAGAGAGGGCGATTGCTATTTTTGATAGTGCAAAAGGCTGAAGCCCTTGGGAAGTTCCAAGTTCTTCAAAGATTTTCATAGTTTCCTTTGAGGTTCTTAATTTATAGATCAAGCAATCACCCCCTTGAAATAAGCCCCTCTACTCACAGATGTAGTGCCATCTTCTTGGTGTTCAATTAAATAGACATCAGAGATTTTGGAAGAGAGAACCGCCATCCCTTCATTATTAATCTCTTCATCGGTAGACAAGATAATGACTTGCCCTGGGAGCCGAGAGAAAAAGTGATCGAGAATGTTTCTTCTATGCTCACTATCAATACGTGCTAGAGGTGTATCAATAACAAACGGAAGTTCTGAAGTCCGAATTTCAGCAAGAGATTGATAGAGCGACATCACAAAGATCTGCTGCTCACCAGCGGAAAAATGTTGCTCAACTTTTATTGGTACAGTAATCTTTCCGTCACTGAATGAGCTATCTTTAATTATCTTATAAGCGCGTTCACCGATGTTGGTGAATACATACTCTTCGCCGTATTCTTGAACTTCTTTAAAAATTTGGGCAATATCAACTTCTTGCATCTTATAGGCGACCACTTCAAATGCAGAGTCGATATAAATCCCATCAATTAAATCTGTCTTGCTAATGAGATTATGGAAATTTCGAGAAAAAGCCTCTTCAACCTGTGAGATGTATTTAGCATATAGATTCTGTTTTAATTCACTAAATGCCAACAATGCTCTGGCAGCCATATCCGAAACGGATTTTTCTTTTAGCATAGCGCGATATTTTTCGTATGCCTTCTGATATGCTTTCTCTGCTGTCTGCAGAGCGATTTCTGCTTGCGACAAAGCATCTTTTTCCGCAAAAGATTGTTGCCTTACTGTATCCAGGTGCAAAAGTAGTTCATTCTTTTTCGCTAGATAATGATTAGAGTCAACGACTTCCTTTGAGTCCATTTGTGCGCGCAGTTCTTTTGTGCGCGACAAAGATTCTTCTAAAGATTTTTCTGCATCAATGAGACTTTGAATGTCGTAATTTTGATAGTGATGAATCTTTGCAAGCAATTCCATAGAATCATTTTCGGATATTCGCAAAAACTCCACTTCATGTTCAGATATGTCTTCTCGCAGTGTCTTATATAGGGCAAGCATAAATTCATCAGAAAGTTCAATCTGAGGCGAATCAGTCCCTACCTTCAGCTCCTGCTGTAATTTTTCCTTTAAGTTCGGATCGGAAAATTTGTCTTTGAAGAGGCGATTTCGCTTTAGTTTCCCTTCGACAGTCAATTGGTGTTTGAGTGCCTGCAATTGATCTTTCAAGATGATGAATGGGATTGCATCGTTAGCCGCTGCTTTTAGAATATGCCGTAGTTCTTCACGTTTGGATTCTTCCTCTTGAATTTCTTTCTCGTACAGTTTCCAATCGTCGTCCTCGACACCACCATATTTTTTCATATCTGCATCTAATATGGTAATCTGATCTTGAAGAGCATCAATTTCCGCTTGTGTTTCTTGAATTTTTTGGAGAGACGCAATGTGCGATTCTTTAGCCTCGGCCAGTTTCATCCTGGCCGTTGCATATTCTTCCTGAATAAGATTTTGTGAGTCGCCTTTTTTGGTTCGAGTGTTGTACTGCAGTTGTTCTTCGATCAAATCAAATGTATCCAGGCCGCAAATCTGTAAAAAGGCTTTCCGAAATGCTTGACCATTTGCACGATCAAACATGAAATTTGAAACTTTTTCACCATCAAAGAAATGGAAATTAAACAAAGCAGGAGGAATAATTTGCATCAAGTAATTATCAAAATCCTGCATTTGTTCCGGTGTAAGCAAATCCCCATCTTTATATACACACAGACTTTCTTTCAGAGTATTGCCATTTAATATCCATTCTCGGCTAATCTCAAAGACGCTATTTGCGTAACCATCTTCAATGAGAATCTGCATTGTGATTCCGGCCGTAGCCGGAGAGGAAGACCTTACTTTATCGTTAATAAGACGCTTAATTTTATTTGTGTAGGTCTGGCTGTTCTGCCGATAACCGTATAGTTTATACCCGTATAAACACAGACGGATTGATTCAAATAATGTGGTCTTACCGGCACCGTTGCGTCCACCGATTAGCACAATCTGTTTCTGCGAATTATCTGTTTGAAATAGAAAACTATGTTCCCCGGCAAAAGACCCGATATTGTTTAATGTTAGTCGCTTTATTCTCATGCTTCTTCCTCTGGCAAGCTATCTTGATGCAGCCACTCTTGATTGATAATTCTAGTGACTTCTTTTTTGATAACATTGCTTCGTGTATAGTGCTTGTTCTTGTCCACGGAGACAATGAGCTTTTCCATCAATTCGGGCTCTAGATTATATTTGCGTGCAATCTGCTCTATCTCTCCAACAATTTCAGGATGATACATAGGTACTTTGTATTCATCCCAGGGAAGCCGCTCACCCATGACATCATAGTAGGTGTCGACCAGATGGCGACGTTCCAAATCGCCATCCGCATCCCACATTTCGTCAATCACTTTCAATTCATCGATTGTAATAAGCTGCATTTGGGTTTCTTTCTGCAGTTCCAATAGCCTTTTTAGAATTATTCGACGAGCTTCCAATGTAAATGGGCCAAAGCCAATTTCACCATTAGATTTAGTATATACAGTTCCGTTTCTCCTTTTTGTGTCTCGAAAATCGGGGGCCTGTCGAATGCTAACCAGCCAATTTCGAAACTCACGGAGGGGCTTTAGTTCATCGGACCCCTTATTAATAAAACTTTGAAGTGACTTGTCCTCTTTAACTAATGTGCAGCACCAACAGCCGAAGCGAGAGTTTCCCGTAATGGGAATCTTTTTCTCGTCGATTTCTCCGAGTACACTTTGTTCTTCACTTAGGTCTTCACCCTGATAGAGAGAAAAAAGCTGTTTCATGCTGGTTCCCCATGGACTGATACCATTATCTTTCAGGAGATACTCCCAGACTAAGCTATTCTCAATTTCGGTTAATGGATTATAGACGTAGGCATTATTGATATTATTATGTGGGTTCAATAGGTATCCCGCAATTTCCTTTTCTGAAATGCTCCGTGAGCGGGCTGCACTTTCAGCCTTGCGGACACCAAGCAAGATAATGATTTCCCCATTTGTTTTGATACATTCTTCGACAAACTTGTTCATGGGATTTATCTTAAGACGCTCCGTACACCATCTAAAACCAGGAGGTTCCGGCGTTGGATAGCCCAATCCAATCACTCTAGCCCAGAAAGTCTGATGGATGTCGGGATATATGATCTCTGCTTGAATATTGAGTTTTTGAGCCTTGGATGCCGAAGAAATTTTCTCTGAAGATTCATGCATATACTTCTTCACAATAGGATTCTCTACCATTGTGTCTGAAGTAATCACATAGACTTTTTTATTCCTCTCATTCTCTGGAATTCTAGATACAGCTCGAAAAACCAACGAAACTAAAAGGGTAGAGTCTTTGCCTCCACTATATCCAATGAGCCATGGCCTATTGTCATGGCGATAGACCATCATCATTTCTTGAATGATGTCCTCAAAAATCTGGTAATCTGCGTTGCTCATAGTAGTTGTTTCTCCCTCGCGGCTTCCTCACTGTCAATTTCCAGATTGAGTAGCCGTTTTATCTGAATATAGGTTAGAAAGATTCCTTTCTCATTGCGATTGATGCGGCCTTTATCGGTAATGGCACGATTCTCCCAGCATTCCAAGTTACTTCTGGACCAATCGATTTTTGACAATCCAGTTAAATACTTATGAATATCATATTGCGGGTGGGAAAAGAAGTACGCGCCCAATTTACCAAACGCATGCAGGGTAATTCCTCGCAAAGAAATGTATGCTTCCCGTAATTCCTTTTTACTAAGTTCACCTTTATCCATATCATTCCAGTCGCTCATATTGACCACAATGGTAGTCCAGAAGTCAACAAGGAATCTGGTTTCTTCTTCAATATCAACGGGATTTTTAATAATGCGTTTATTAACATCATAAAACACATTCAGAGTAAACAGTTTGGCAGCATAATTTGCAAGGTTATCCTTCTCTTTGTCAGTATACTTCCGCAGAAATGGAACCTGTGCGACAACCTGCTTCGTCATAACTGCCATGGGGTCTTTTGAGTCATAGAGTGTATTCAATGACTTGGAGGTATTAACAGCATGTTTGTTTAAGTCGGTAAACATCTGTTGGCTCCGAGCCAAGCCCTTGTCCCGATAGAGAACCAGCGCAATTGTTTCGTCTTTTAAACTTTCATCAAATTCTATGGCTTCAATTATGGCTGCTTTTCTGTGCTGACCGTCATTGATTAGAAAAGTAGCAGTCATATCGACTTCCAGTTCCCCAATATTGCCTGACTCCCTTGTGGGGAAGAAAGTAACTTCTCCATCCACGGATGCAGCGAGTGCTGAAAAAACATACGAGTCCCTGTTATTTATAATATAGTCTCTAATCTCGGGGATTCTTTGCTCTTTCAGTTTCCGCTGTGCTCGAAATTCAGGTAATACATCAGAGGAGTCTTCGATAAAAATTTTTGAAAGTACGCCAAGAGGAATCATGCAGACAAAATACTCACTATTTGCCTGGATACCTCGCATGGCGGGAAATCGGTAGAACATACTTTCCTCCAAGTTATACTTAAGTATATACGTAAGTATATCACCTGGATAGGTTTTAGTCAACATGCAACCCTTCAAATAGAAGCGGAGGAACACCAAGTTGGTGTTCCTCCGCTTCTATTTGAAACATTTTAGACATTGAAATAATCCGTGTCTATCTTATAGATTTTAATACTCTGAGCAGGAAGCACGCCTACCTCATACCGTACAAGAAGATCTGCTAGAAATTCACCATCAATCAATTTGATATTTTTCTGCTGCTGCTTATTCATAAATTGCACGGCTTCTTTGGTGAAACCTGATGTCGTGATAAATACGCCCTTCTGGATATGCTCCATAGCTCCGATAAATGCTTGTAACTCACTTCGACCAATCTTGTTTTTGGGGGCATACCGCTTAGCCTGAATATAAATCAAGTCTAACCCCAACTTGTCTTCACTAATGATGCCATCAATCCCGCCATCGTGTGGCCGTCCGGTTACTACTCCCGCCTGTTTGCCGTAGCCATATCCCATTTTAAGAAGAAGATCTAGAACCAGATGCTCAAAAAAATCCGGGGAGTTGTTCAAAATGCTATCTAACACTTGCTGCTTTATGGAAGCAATATGCTCTTTTAATGCTGCACCTATACGCTCTTCGGGCAGTTCTTCAGCAATATTCTTTGTGGTTTTAGAATGCTGATCGTTGTCTTGAGGAATGGATTCATCATATAGAGCAAATTTGTTTTTGTTTCCACGATGGCCAGCTATCCTAAACACTTTAACCGGATATGCCGTAGGAAAGTCGAGCCCTGCACACCTTCTGCGGATTTGGCTATTTACTACACCCAGCGGATTTTTAGCGCCAAAGGAATAGAGGTTTTGCTTCACGATTTCATCATAAATCTCTTTAGAGGTTAGTCCGTCAGGCACTTGGTACAGTACCGTTTTTATTGCTTCTACAATTGTCATGCCCAACTCTCCCGCATATGTAAAAATTCCCATGTTCTTATATAACTAGTTTACACTAGCCTATTATAGAATTCAACTTCTAATATGCTTTATCGAGTTAAGCAGGGCAGTCCCAGAGCAAAATAAAACCGCTGCAATCTACTGCTTGCAGCGGTTTCATGTAATTATTCTGTTTCGTCGCCCAGCCCCTCCATCTTCAGCCAATCCTCAAAGGACTTCCTGGAGATGCGGATCATGTTGCCGATGCGGATCGTCTTGAACAATCCGGAGTTGGCGAG
>OLRF01004208.1_pt1 | contig 10403 bp, 5 predicted proteins | sample 1672061 | NCBI WGS metagenome assembly OLRF01 (sample SAMEA3136641, study PRJEB25190) | human gut metagenome | reverse complement strand
AGCGCCGATAATACTTGGCGGGAAGCTGCCTGGGAATGTAGGTCGTTGCCGGTTTTTATGGCCCCATGGTCAAGCGGTTAAGACATCGCCCTTTCACGGCGGTAACCCGGGTTCGATTCCCGGTGGGGTCACCATTACCATTTGTTTAGAGAGAGGAATCCCTTGATTCCTTTTTTTTTCAAATATTTGCTGATTTTTTGTGGACGGCACACAAATTTAAATAACATTTTTTATATATGCGCGATTGGCGGAATTTAAGTGAGAATCTGAATCTCTGATTCAGCTATTCGAACTTATATGGAGCCATGAATAAACGCTTGAAAATCTTATATGCGCGATTGGCGGAATTGGCAGACGCACTAGACTTAGGATCTAGCGGGCGACCGTGGGGGTTCAAGTCCCTCATCGCGCACCATCGAGAAAGAGATGTCAGATGACATCTCTTTTTCGATTGGTGTGCATAAGAACGAGAGGGACTTGAGTCGTAAGCATTAACCGGCTAAAGCCGGAATGCGCTGACATAAGACATTCCACGATTTGCAGAGCAAATCGGGACAGAGCTTTAACCCGGGTCGTGGAACGCAACGCGCTTAAGCGTTTTTTAATAATTTTTTTAATGGATAAAGAAAAAATATGTGATATAGTTGATAGAGTTAAGACAGAATAAATAGGTGAGAAAAAGTATATAAAGGTGTAGAATGTAGGTGAACTGTTTTATTTTATTAGTATTTAGCTTTCTGCAGACAGTGAAGCTAGCCTGGCGGAGTAAATATTAAATCAAAAGGAGTTTATCCGGGATTTATAATTACCTTTGCTGTCAGGACCTATTTCCCACACCAAAAAGGATACGTGTATCCCGAAGCCACTCTGGGACGGCTTGAGGAAGATAGATACAGCTTTAGAGGAATTTAGAGGACAGATTTATGTGGATTATATTTGCGTTCGCCTCGGCCTTGTTTGCCGGGCTTACTTCAATTCTTGCAAAATGCGGCATTCGCGCAACCGATTCTACGTTGGCTACAGCGGTTCGCACTATCATAGTACTGCTGTTTTCATGGCTGATGGTGTTTGTCGTGGGATCTCAGTCTCAAATTGTAGACATAAACGCCAAGACACTGACGTTTCTCATACTTTCCGGGCTGGCTACGGGAGCGTCGTGGCTCTGCTATTTCAAAGCTCTGCAGATTGGAGACATCAATAAAGTCGTGCCCATTGACAAATCGAGCACGATTCTTACCGTGCTGCTGGCATTCATACTTCTTCAGGAAAGCATAAGCGTTTACAGTGCTGCCGGCGTAGTTCTCATAGGCTTGGGAACCTTTATGATGATCGAGAAAAAAGACGTAAAGAGCAGCGGAAGAGAAGGCAGAGGCTGGCTGCTTTACGCTGTCGGCTCGGCTGTATTTGCCAGCATGACTGCCATTTTGGGAAAAGTAGGAATATCAGGAGTAGAATCCAACTTAGGGACAGCTATCCGCACCGGTGTTGTGCTGGTGATGTCGTGGATAATGGTTTTCGTAACAGGAAAACAAGGTGAGATGAAACAGATAGAGAAAAAAGATTTGATCTTTATATGTCTTTCCGGACTGGCTACGGGAGCGTCGTGGCTTTGTTATTATAAGGCTCTGCATGACGGTTTAGCCAGCATCGTAGTTCCCATCGACAAACTGAGCATATTGGTGACAATTGCGTTTTCTTATTTCGTATTTGGCGAACGGCTGTCCAAGAAGTCTGCCGTGGGCCTTGGAGCCATAGTATTGGGAACCTTTGCAATGATGATACCGACTTTGACCGGGCGATAGATTACGTTCTGCGCTGTGGGAACTCAAAAAAAAGATTACGTTCTGCACTCTGGAAATCATGAGCGCAGGCGGGAAACAGGAATTTCCTGCGCAGATGAGAATTGAGCGCCTCGATGAAACATGAAACGAATAATATATGAAATCGATAATAAATGATCCCACGTAAGCGGGATTTTTTATGCCGTACAGAAAGAAGCTGCCGACAGAGCGGAAACTGCATACAGAACGACACTGCCGGCAGAGCAGAAACTGCGCAGAAACGACGCCGCTGGTAGTGCCTCTCATTTCATATTGATTTTTTGCTCGGCAGAATGTATATTTAAGATAGTTTTATTTAAGATATACACGGCGGAGACGCTTTAAAAGGAGGACAGGCAAATGGCTATACTGGAACAATGTCAGAAGTGGAATGAAAGAGGCGAGTATCAGAAGATTATCGACGCATTGGAGGCGGTGCCGGCGGAGGAACGTAGCCCGGAAATGGACAGCGAATTGGCGAGGGCATATAACAATGCGGCTTCCGTGGAAGACAAAGAGCTTTTCAGAAAGGCTCTCGGTCTTTTATTGCCTCACAGAGAATATTTTCAAGGCGACCATTGCTGGAATTTTCGCGTAGCTTACGCCTATTTTTTCTTAGAGCAGGAAGGCAGGGCGCTCGAGTATTTTGAAAGAGCTTTGGAAGCACGGCCGGGAGATGAAGATACGGAAGAGTTTATCGACACCTGCCACCGGAGACTTGTGCTGCCTGAGTTTGAAAAGAATTTCCGTCAGCGTGTTGAAGAAGCCTGGGAAGCTTTTGAGAATATAGAGGGGGAACTGAGGCGCCTAATAGATGAAGAAAAGGAAGAGAAGAACGGCGAAGAATTAATTTCGATATGCCAGACCGCCATTGAGATCGCTTTGGAAGATCCTGCTTTTGAGCTGTGTATGAAGAAAAACGGCGATGATAAATATGAACTGATACTGAGCGCGGAGGGAATTAAACACAGTCTGTTTCCGCTGGTCTATTTTAAACGTCACGCACCGTCTTCCATTTTGGAAAATTGGGATATCATAATCGGCAGACAGCCTTCTGCGGAATTCAATATGCGTGCAGACGAAATCGAGCTTTCAGGGGAAGATGTGCTGGTTTGGGCAGAAAAACAAGGGAAAAATCAAGTTTCTCTGACACTTTACTGCGAAAAACTGCTGCCGCTTATGAAAGAAAATGAAGATAAAGTTTGGTGGATGCTTTCTGTTTTTACCGATCAGATATTGGGAGAAGTAGCGTCCATAGCTCTTATCGGAGATTTCAACATAGTCGATATGCCGGTGGAAGAGCAGCCTGTAACTATAGATAAACTGCCTGACGTTCTGCAGGAAATGGGAATCGACATTTGCAACGACGCTGAAGAATATCTGGAGAACAGTTATACTGCTTATGAGATGGAGCCTGTAAGCGATAAAGACGCCGATTACAGGCTGGATGTATACATAGGGTCTGCCCGCATTCCTGCGCTGATAAACGAATATCTCAGCAATGAAAACACGGCAGTCGATTCATATCATGCAGACGGTATAGCCGCCGGATTTATAGCTTTTCCGATAGAAGCCTTCGGCGGTGAGGATTCAGCGGCAAAAATATTGGATTTCCGTGATGATCTTGAAAAAGCCATCTTAGAGGCGGCAGGAGAAGATGCAGTATGTTTTATTGGAGGAGCCACGGGACTGTACTGCGGATATCTGGATTTCATAGCCTGGGATTTAAAAGCTGTGCTGGACGCGGCGGCAGACTTTCTCCGTCAGACTGAGCTTGAATGGGCATCGTTCCATTCTTTCCGCAGGGACGTAGGAGCTGTGTGGCTTTTGAAGCAGGAAAATGACTGGGAAAACACCGAAGCGCAGATCGACCCCGAGACAGGCTCGCTGCTCAGTCTCAAAGATATAGAGACGCTGGAATCTTTCGTTGAAGAGTCGCAAGGGTATTTTTACAAGATGTTCAGTTATATCAATGATTTTATCAACTCAGGGACAGATGCCGGAAGATTCAGTTATGTGCAGGCTCAGGAGGATCTTCAGCTGGCCCTGTGGTATGCTTATGCGTGCAATAATATGGATGAATATGAATATTATCACAGGGTATGCCAGTGGATGCCGTTTTCTGAAAAAAGCGCGGCCGGCTGCGGCACATGGTATTACAGATATTCGGTGGCCCTGACATACTGCGGCAGGCTGGAAGAGGCGCTTAAGTATGCAGAAAAAGGAGCTTTAGAGGAACCTGATTATCCGTGGATATGGCTGCAGGTAGGAAAGCTGAGGGCTCATGCGGGAGATAAAGAAGGAGCCCTTGAAGCCGTAAAACGCGGACTTGAACTTGAGCCAGGCGATTATGAGTTTACTACGCTGGGAAAAGAGATAGAAGAAGGAGCCTCCCTCGAGCAGATGGAATATCACTGGATAAATCCGTCATTCGACCTGGAGCTGCAGAAAGGATTGGCTAAAGATGCCGACGACAAGCAGAGAGCTGTTTCCTGTATAACCGTCAACGAAGAGGGACTGGAAAACTTTAAGCGTATTTTCGCCCCGGAAGAGGATTCTTACATAAAAGACTCCCCATACTGCATGTTCCCTTATATGGTAGGCGAAGACACAGTGGACCTGATATTCTGCATGAACGAGGCAGGACTTTCCAAAATGGATGCTTCATGGCTAAAAGCGCAGAAAGAAGCATTGGACGAGGGACTGTGGCTGATAAGGATCAATCAGGAAGACAAGGCTGGAGTGCTGGAAACAGTATTGTTCAGGCAGGACTATAGAATAAGTCTCATCTACAGAGTCAAAGGCGAGAGAGAGATGTTTTTCCAAATTTGGCTGGACGACGACGGAACAGAGGCAGAAAACTCCGACGACACGTCTTTTGGAAGCTTTTCTGTCCATGCGGCCGGCGGAGAAAGCCAGAGCGGACATGACGGCCAGGGCGCCCTGGAATTGTATGATGAAAAAGAGATGGAAGCGGTGGAAAATCATATCCAGAAATACTTCGGAGAATTCGGTAATGTTTTCCACGAACTGGTTTCCGAGGATATACATGTGGATATCTGCGTAATACCTCCGGCTAAAGGCAGGGACTATTATACTTTGGTGACAATGGGCATGGGAGCGCACGAGATGGACTTGCCGGAAGAACTTAAAGAGTATAAGCTGAAAAGGGCCGAATTGGCAATCTCGCTGCCTGCAGACTGGAAGCTGGACGAAAAATCTCTCGAGGATGAGAAATGGTACTGGCCTATACGTCTGCTCAAAGTTGCAGCAAGACTGCCGATAAACTGCGATACGTGGCTTGGCTGGGGACACACCATAGACCGTCAGGGATCGTTTGCTGAAAACACCGATTTCTGCGGAGCCCTGCTCATAGGAGTGCAGAATGTGGAAGAGGAAGCAGAAGTATGCGTTCTGCCTAACGGAGAAAACGTCAATTTTTATCAGCTCATACCGCTTTACCGTGAGGAGATACAGTACAAGCTGAAGCACGGCGCCGACGTACTGCTGGATAAGATGTCGGAGCTGAGCTTCGTGGTCCGCGTTGACAGAAAGAATTATATCATCGGACAGCCGGTTCTCAATTAGAATCGGGCGGCCGATAAGCGAAAGACCAATAAGCGAAAGACCGATAACCGAAAGACAAATAACCGGCTGACAAATTATATCAGGAGGAAATAAAGATGAATCAGAAACAGATAGATGCGGCGAGACAGGCCATGACAGAGTGGCTCGCTCATCCTCAGGAGCTGGGGAAAGCGCCGGCGAAGATAGAATACACAGAGACCTTTGAACTGCATGACATGCGCTACTATATTTTCCGCTATAAAAAGAGCATGCTGGGCAAGTGGCTTCTGGGCGTATGCGGCGGATACGAGGGAGATGAACTTGAACACTGCGGACATGTTTTCAGCGAGATGGAAGAATACGACGAGTCAACGGCAGTTGAAAGTGCGAAAAATATGGTGGAGATGATCCGTTCATACTGGATGCAGCAGGCTGAAGAAGCTGAAGAACGAAAAAAGTCCGCGGGAGTCTTTCTCGGATTTGCCTTGCTGTCTGATGACAGCTGGGATAAAGAGCAATTGATGTCAGATTTGAAAGAAAAGTGGGATATCATAGCTGAAGAGGACGAGGACAAAAGAGAGGATTCTCTGATATTTTCCTGTGGAGACATGCTGGCCGCGCTGAGCCTGATGCCTGCTCCCATACCTGACGGAGAAGCGGAAACCAACGCCGAAAACAATTACATGTGGCCTGAGGCGGTAAAGGCGGCGAGAGAGCATAAAGCGCATATAATGGTGTCTGTGATGGGCAATGAACAAAGTCTGATAGAAAAGGGCAAGCTTTATGTCAAGCTGCTGGCCGCGTGCTGCAGTCAGAAAAACGTATCCGGCATCTATTCGAGCGGAGTGGTATTTGAACCTCGTTTCTACGAGGCGTTTGCCGACATGATGAAAGACGGACGTCTGCCGGTCTTTAACTGGATATGGTTCGGTCTTTACAGAAGCGAAAAGGGCGTATGCGGATACACCTACGGAATGGAAGCGTTCGGCAAAGATGAGATGGAAGTGCTTGACGCTGATGATGAGCCGTCTGAGGTGCGCGACTTCCTCGCCGGCATTGCTTCTTATGTCCTTGAGTATGACGCTGAGTTCCTGGACGGAGAAACGGTGGGCTTTTCCGCAGAAGACAAACATTCGATAACGCGGAGCCAAGGCAGCGCTCTGCCGGGGAAGATGACGCTGAAAATAAGTTATGAAGGCTCAGTTTGATTATGAAAGTATTTTGATAAAACCTTTTGATAAACCTTTTGATAAACCTTTAAGGCCGGGTGAACTATATGGACAGAAGAAATTTACAGCCTGACATCATTCTCGACGTCTTTGAAGATATGTGCTGCTTTGTCATCACAGACTCAGAGGGGCGTTATATGTATGCCAATAAAGCATGGGCTCAGACCATGGGCATAGATTTTGAGCATGACAACGTTCACGGCCGCTATGTCAGCGAACTGATAAAAGATACTAAAATCGGCAGCGCTCTTAAGGAGAACAGAACGATATCCGGATACTCGACGATAGTCACGCGCCATGGAAAGGAAAAGAGAGCTTTCTCCATATATAACCCAATCCATGATGTTTCAGGAAAGATTATCGCAGGAGCAATCATAGCTATAATCACCGGCGACGATGATGATGAGGTAAACAGACTCATAAAGGAACTGAATTTTTATAAAAAGGAACTTACTAAACTGCGCGGCGCGAAATACAGGCTGGAGGACATCATAGGCAATTCGCCCCAGATTGCAAGGCTGAGGGAAGAAATAAGGCGGGCGTCAAAGTCCAACTCAACTGTATTGATTTACGGGGAGACAGGCAGCGGCAAGGAGCTGGTGGCTCATTCAATACATGCCTTGAGTTCGCGCAGAAATGAAAGCTTTATAAAAGTAAACTGCGCCAACATTCCCAAAGATCTGATGGAGTCCGAGTTCTTCGGTTATGAGGCAGGAGCTTTCACAGGAGCTAGCAGGAAAGGCAAGATAGGAAAGTTTGAACAGGCCAACAAGGGCAGCATTTTCCTCGATGAAATCAACCAGCTTTCTTATGAACTTCAGCCTAAGCTTCTGCGGGTCATGCAGGAAAGAGAGTTTGAGAGAGTGGGAGGAACGAGGAGCATAGATGTGGACGTGAGGTTCATAGCTGCGGCCAACGTGCCTTTGATGGAGCTGGTGGCAGATGGAAGCTTCCGTACTGATCTGTACTACCGCCTGAACGTTGTGCCTATCTGCGTTCCGCCTCTGAGGGAAAGACGTGAAGATATTCCTCTTCTCATCGATGATATTTTAAAAAAGCTCAAAGGAAAGATAGGCATACCGATAAGCGATATTTCAGAAGAAATAAAAACCAATCTGATGAAGCTGGATTACGGCTGGCCGGGAAATGTCAGGGAACTGCAGAATGTAGTGGAATGGGCCGTCAATATGGCATATGGCGAGCCCATGAAATGGAGTCACTTTGAGCAATACTTTTCCCTCAGGAGCAGCGGAAATGAATCTAACGGCGTTAGTTTGAAAAAACTGGCTGAGGTGGAAAAAGATATAGTGGCAAATGCGCTGGCCGAATATGAAACCAAGACTGAAGCTGCCGAGGCGCTGGGTATATCCAGGACGATGCTATATAAAAAGATAAAGAAATATGATTTGTGACAAGTTACCGGTGTAAACTTTGATTTACAAAAGATGCAAACTTTAGTTTGCATCTTTTTGTTTATTAGATTTTGTACAAGGTAAAAACGTTGGAATTTCAACGTTTGATTTTTTGGTATCATTTTTGCTCATACTAATTGCAGTCGATAAGTTTTATCTTAAGTTTAAGGACGGGAGGAAATCATGGAAAGAGAACAGAGAGAAATCGAGAAAAAACTGCAGGCTGCGATGGAAGAAGAAAACTTCGACGTTCTGCTGCTCACGAGGCCGGAGTCCATTCGCTATGCAACAGGCGTGACGAGCGCTTTTATGTACTTGAATATTCCTATAGGCAACGTGATAGGAATTGTACCGAGGACAGGAAAAGCGGCCGTGGTGATGTCGGAGTTTGAAGGCAATGCGGCTAAACTTGACAGCCCTGAAATAGAAATTTTAGGCTATCCAATCTTCGTCTACATAGCGGATTTTGACAACGGAGGCCGCGTAAAGGATTCTCAGCCCAACACCGACAAGGCGTTCAAAATGGCGGCGGAGTTCATAAAGGAAAGACTGGGAGAGGTCAGAAAAATCGGCGTCGAAAGGCCTATGTTTCCGTATGACAGAATGTTGTTCATGCAGGAACAATTCGGAACTGAGACAGTATGCGACTGCACGCAGCTCCTGAGAGAAGTGACTAAATTCAAGACGCCGTGGGAAATAGAAGTGCTGAGAAAAAACGCTCAAGCCTCAGAACGAGCCATGAGTTATGTAGCGAAGCATACTGAGCTGGGCATGGACGAGCAGGACATACTGCTTTTGATGAATCAGGGCCTTGTCAACGAGGGAAAAGGTTTCTGCTCCACGAGACAGTGCAACGTGGTAGGAGAACAATTTTCTCCCATATATCTGCCGCACACAAGCTATAAGCTGAAAGAGGGAGACACTGTACGGCTGGACGGAGGAATAAATTCCAATTCATATTCCTCAGACATATCGAGGACCTACTTCGTCGGACGGAAAGTAAAAGATGAGAGAGCCAGAATATGGAATATTCTCCACGACACTTTTGAAAAAGTCTTTAAGATAATAGGCCCTGGCGTACGCATCTGCGATATTTTCAGGGAAGCCGAGGAAAATGTCAAGACTGTGATTCCCGAATATCACAGAGGTCATTTCGGCCATTCAGTGGGCTGTTACGTATGGTGGGAGGAATACCCTACCATAAGCAGAAACGACACAGCCACACTGGAGCCGGGAATGGTCATGAATCTGGAAATCCCTTATTACAGCAGCTTTAACAATTCCTATAATTTTGAAGATACTTTTCTCGTAACGGAAAACGGAATAGACCGCTTCACGTGGCACAGCAGCGACATGTTCTGGAGGGATTAAGGGAGAAGATCAAGAAAGGAGAGCAGACAATGAATAAAGGAATATTGATTATAGTCTTGCTTTATATAGTCGTGCTTGCGTGCATCGGCGTATATTTCAACAAAAGAAACAGAAACAACAAGGATTTCTATGTTACGAGAGACAGGATACCAGGCTGGGCCATAGCCATATCAGAGAGAGCGACCACCAGCTCGTCGTGGATGATGCTTGGCGGCACCGGAGCTGTGTATACCATGGGTGTGTCGGGCATTTGGCTGTTTTTCGGACTTTATCTTTCTCTGATAATATATTGGTTTTGGTTTGCCAAAGCTTTCAAGAAAGAAAACGACAAAGACCCGCAGCTGACGCTCACCTCTTTCATCGCCGCCAGATGGGGCTCGCACGAAAAGGTGATAAGACTGCTGTGCGCTCTGATCATCGCAGGATTTTATATAATATACGCGGCCTCAAATCTGGTGGGCGCCGGAAAAACCGTCAACAGCTTGTTTGGATACGATACCGTACCGACGATGATCGTAGTTGCCGTCATCATCACGGCATACGCTGCCCTCGGAGGCCTCGGCTCCATAATCTACAACGATTTGATACAGGCTGTAATCATGTGCTTTGCTCTCGTGGTATTGCCTGTAATAGCATGGATACACGTCTTTCAAAGCGGAGGAATAGTTGAAAATTTGCAGGCAGCGGGACCTGATTACATGGCTTTGTTCGGAGGAATGACCACGGGCAGTGCATTTCTTCTCGTTTTCAACCAATCTTCATACGTGTGGGGAAATTTCGGCATGGATACGGTAACGAGAAAAATCATGGCGATCAAGAAAGACGAGGACATCAAATCGGGCCGCATAGCGGGGCTGATAACAGGATTCGTATGGTATTTCGGAGTATTTTCCATAGGCATAACAGGTCTTTGCCTGTACGGTTCCGGAACTTTCTCAGATCCTGAAACACTCTTTCCTACGATGGTGGACGATTTGCTCCCTGGAGGGCTTTCAGTTCTCGTA
>OLRF01004204.1_pt1 | contig 10414 bp, 8 predicted proteins | sample 1672061 | NCBI WGS metagenome assembly OLRF01 (sample SAMEA3136641, study PRJEB25190) | human gut metagenome | reverse complement strand
GGCGGAAGGTGGTTGTGGATTCGAAAGGTGGCTCTTAGAAACAGCCCAGTGGGCTGTTTCAACCACCGTGGCTTCCGTCGCAACGGAAGCGAATCCACCACCGGACGGGCAGGCACGCGTGTGGCAGTGCAACCATGGGCGGCAATAGCCAATCCCGGCAGGCGCACGCCCAATCCGAAAGCCAAACAAGCGCTCCGGTTTCATCACTTGACAAAACCCAAGCATATGTTATAATGAACGCAAGGGACGCTGTCACAGCAGTCAGACCCTTAACTGATCAACAACTAAAAGTCATTGACCGCTCCGGGGCCTAATCCGAGCGGTCAATGCGCTTTTATACAGAAAATGTACAGCACGATTACTGCACACACAAGGAGTTTCCAAGCCTTTTTCTGCACGCGCGCCACCTCCTTCCTGCCGCTGACCACGGGAAGGAATGTGGGTCTGACCGCTACTATGCAACAGCGTCCATCTGCATTATATCATATTCTGTCGAACCCCGTCAATTCAACGCCAACACGGCGTTTTTTCATTTTTACGAGCATTTTCACCCGTTAACCCCAAAACAGGCACACCTCTCGGTGTGCCTGTTTTCCGTATATTACTCTCTATCCTGCGACCCGCTGTCTCCTACCACAGAATCAGCAGATCGGATATTGTACTTGCCGCGATGATGACGATCCAGCAGACAAGCGGTGCTGCCCGCTCGAACCACCGCCAGAACAGCGGCAGGAACAGCCCGAGCGGAAACAGATGATACCGCGCTTTCTCATCCGACAGCCACTTCCGTCGTATAGGCAACATCACCGTCCTGTACAGACTCGACGCCGTTTTCCGCGTCCTTCTCCGCCTGTGCACGGTATTTCTCGATGATATCCTTCGGATAATCCTCTTCGGTGTAGCCTGCGCTTGCGTTCCACTCATCGCCCTTTTCGTCCGTGTAGGTCAAGCATACGCTGCTGCGGGCAAACTGCTGCATAATGCCATACGCCATCGCATCGCTGCCGTACAGATTCATTGCGTCAATGTTGACCGCATTCTTGAGCAGCGCGTCGATGTCTGCTCTGTCAGTCACCTGCACGCCCTGCCAGAAGTCTTTATCCGGCAGATAGATGCTCAGTGTAATCAGCTTTACGTTCTTCGCGCTGACAGCCTTGGGAACGATATTGGCGTACTTTTTGATGAGTGCAAGCGTCTTTACGTCCTTTTCGGTCACGCATACCGCACCCTCGCTGTAATAATCGTCGTTGTTCTGCTGCGAGAATTCCATGCGCAGCACCGGCATGGCGTCCCCGGTGTGGGTCAGCGTCTCTGCCTTGAGCGTGTCAATGATCTCCTGCGCCTTCTGCGAGTCGCTGAGTGTGCCGACGCCGTTGTAGCCGTCACCGTTGGTGTAGAAAACAATGTTGCGGTGATAACCCTCGTTGACCTCGCCGAGCGCAAACAGCGACCACGCCTTCTGTTTGTACTCTGCGGACTGGTAAATCTGCTTTTTGAGCGTGAACACTTCGTCTGTGGCCGGCAGCTCATACGAACGGCTCTTCACCTTGCCGTTCTTCAGCTTGAAGGTGACGGTGATGCACTCCTTCTGTGCATTTTCATCCGTATTATTCAGGCTTTCCACGCCGAGCGCCGCCAGCTGCCGCGCTGCCGCGATGTTTTCCGGCTCACTGAGCAGTGCCGATTCACCGACGTAACCCATCGGCGCTGCCGCTGCAATGCTGCCCTCATCCGGCAGCCATTTATCATAGCCGAATACATCCTTCTGCATCAACAGCAGACCAACTGCCAGCACCGCCAGAATGATAACCATCTGCAGCGGCTTGCGGAAGATGGCGCGGAAGTCGAACGCGTAGATAATCTCCACCACGCAGTGGAAAATGACCGTGCCGAGTACCAGACCGACCCAGAACCACAGCTCGGATTCGTAGCATTTTGAAAATCTCAGCGAACGCCGTACCCATAACCACGCAGATAATAATCTTGACGGGCAGCTTGATCGGGTTGAATGCCAGTGCCATGCCCGCCCGCTCACTCTTTCGGATGCGGAACAGGAACAGTGCCAGTGCGGTGATAACGATCGCCGCAACCGCATAGCCGATCAGCAGACCGATAGCACTCGGCTCCTGCAGCCCGGCGGAGTAATCCATCGTATAGACAGGCTCTACTGCCCAGTTATACATTTTCGTGCCGTTTACGCCGAAATACTGAATCAGCGGTGCAAACTTGTTGCCGAACAACAGCGAAGACATGGAAGCATCCATCACATAGGTCTGGAAGAACATGCTCTTGAGACTCTGCCACAGTGCAGTTACGAGTGTCGGTCCGAAGTACACCCACAGACCGAGCAGCAGCGTGATGACCGTGTTGCCGCACAGGATGGTCGTAACAGCCGCCATCGCGTACAGCAAGAAGAAGAAAATGACGTTGGACGCGATTACGCCGATGAGCGATGCGTTGACCACCTCACCGAAGCCCATCGCATATGCACTGACAATGCTCAGCGCATGCAGCACGAGGTACGGCACCAGCGCACACAGCGCACCGGTCGCGTAGTCCACCGCGAACAGGCGGCTGCGCGAAATCGGCAGGCTGTGATAGAAATCCACCTTGCGGCGATTGTGCAGGTACGCGAACATGCTCACACCGCAGGTGACCGCCAGAATGATGACGGCCAGCTTGACAAACACATTCTGTCCGCCGAGCATCTCACCGACGCTCTCCACATAGCCTTGCCAACTTGCCGCGGCATCTGCCGCACTCAGATTGACCAGATCCTGCTTATGTGCCGACAGGCTGTGCTGCGCCGTCATAATCACCGGCAGCAGCTGCGCCATAAAGAATCCCACCGTGGACAGCACGATGGCCCACAGGTTGCGTTTCATGCAATCCCGCACGAGACCCTTAGAACAGGAGTTTCTTGACATCATAGCCTGCCACCTCCGTTTCATTGATAAAGATTTCCTCCAGCGTCAGCGGGAGCATTTCGCAGAAGGTCGGGTTCAGCGCGTTCACCCTGGCGAGCAGCTCTTCCCGGCTGCCGCGCGCCGTAATAGTGTACAGCGAGCCGCGCTGCTCCTTGTGCAGAATGTCAAAGCCTTCCCACGCGGAATCCGGCAGCGGATTCGGGAAAATGCACTGCATTTTGTACATGCCGAGCTTCATGTCGTCCAGATCGCGCGAGAACAGGATGCCGCCGCGATGCAGCAGACCGACATGGTCGCAGATGTCCTCCAGCTCACGCAGGTTGTGCGAGGCGATGATGGGCGTCAGACCTCTGTCCGCTACATCCTCGGCAAACAGGCTCTTTACCGTCTGGCGAACGACCGGGTCGAGACCGTCGAACGTCTCATCGCAGAATAAGTAGTCCGTGCCGCTGCATACGCCGCAGATGACCGAAACCTGCTTTTTCATGCCCTTGGAGAACGTCCGCAGCTTGCGGTTTTCGTCCAGACCGAAGCCGTTCATCAGCTTGCGGTAGCGCGCTTCATCGAATTTGCTGTAAAAGCGCTTGTAGTAGTTTTTCATTTCCTTCGACGTGCTGTTCGGGAAAAAGAACTGCTCATCCGAGATGAAGAAAAACCGTTCCTTCATTGCAATGTTCTCGAAAATGTCCGCTCCGTCGATCTGCACCGTGCCCTCATCCGGCTGCAAAATGCCGGCCAGCATGCGCAGGAACGTGGACTTGCCCGCGCCGTTCGAGCCGATCAGGCCGTAGACCGAGCCGTCCTTGACTTCCGCGCAGATGTGATCGACCGCCGTGATGTCCTCAAACCGCTTGGTCGCATTGGTTGCCGTAATCATATTCTGCTCTCTCCTTTCCTCTCTACCCAGCCGCGCAGCTGCTCCTCGGTCGCCCCGAGCGAGCGCGCCTGACCGGCCAGTGCGGTAATCTGCTCACCCAGTTCGTTAAGCCTCTGGGAACGCAGTGCCGCTGCATTGTCCGATATAAAATTTCCCCGTCCTTTTGCGGCGTAGATCACACCGCGGCGTTCCAGCTCTCCGTAAGCGCGCTGTATTGTGTTCGGGTTGATCGACAGTTCCATCGCAAGCTGCCGTACACTGGGCAGCTGGGTGTCCGCTGGCAGTGCCCCACGCAGAGCCAGTCCCTCAATGCCGTCCACCACCTGTTCATAGATGGGTCGGGCATCCCGATAGTCGATTTTAATCACCTGACGCGCCTCCTTTCCTTTTGTTGATTTGAGAGTGTATCAACTGTACTGTGTGTTTTAGTACAGTTAGATAATAGCATACAGTTGACGAGGTGTCAAGGTGTAAATTAAGAATTGAGAATTGAAAATGGAGAATGGAAAATTGCGCTATCCTTGCGCGAGTTCCGTCCGCGCTGCGACAAGCGTAACCGTAGGGGCGAACATTGTTCGCCCACGCAGCGATAAACCATCATGTCAATGTTTTTTACCATCGCCAATCGTTTGATGCGGTGCGCCGAGGGCGTACTCCATGGCACCTTCTCTTGCGGCTGCGCCGCATTTCACCTTGCCGCACCCTGCGGTTGCATCTCTGCCATTCTATCATTTTTTCAACATTTTTATGCCTATGCAAAAGAAAAGGGCGCACAATGTGCGCCCTGCGGAGAACCATCCCTTCACGGTCATTCTCCATTTTCCATTTTCAATTCTCCATTATTTCCATTTCCACTCGCGGACTTCCGGCATATCCTCACCGTACTCGGTGATATACTGCTGATGCTGCACCAGCTTATCACTCATCTTCTGGTAGAGGTACGCGCCGCGGTTGCCAAGCTGCGGCAGGCGCAGCAGAACGTCCTTGACGAGGTGGAAGCGGTCGATATCATTCTGCACGCGCATATCGAACGGCGTGGTGATGGTGCCCTCCTCCCTGTAGCCGCGAACGTGCAGGTTGCGGTTATGACGGCGGTAGGTCAGCTCATGGACGAGCGTCGGGTAGCCGTGGAAGGCGAAGATGATCGGCTTATCCTTGGTGAACAGCATGTCGTACTCGGCGTCGGACAGGCCGTGCGGATGCTCCCGCTCGGGCTGCAGCTTCATCAGGTCAACCACGTTGACCACGCGAACCTTGAGTTCGGGCAGCTCTTCCCGCAGGATGGATACGGCAGCCAGCGTTTCGAGCGTCGGCGTCTCGCCGCAGCACGCCATAACAACGTCCGGCTCTGCGCCCTGATCGTTGGACGCCCACTCCCAGATGCCGATGCCCTGGGTGCAGTGCTGCACAGCCTGCTCCATGGTCAGCCACTGCGGGCGCGGATGCTTGGAAGCCACGATGACGTTGACATAGTTGCGGCTCTTGATGCAGTGATCGAAGCAGCTGAGCAGGCAGTTTGCATCGGGCGGCAGGTACAGACGGACAACATCCGCCTTTTTGTTGGCGATATGGTCAAGGAAGCCCGGGTCCTGATGGGTAAAGCCGTTGTGGTCCTGCTGCCATACGTTGGAAGCCAGAATCAGGTTGAGCGACGCGATCGGCTGACGCCACGGCAGGCCGTTGCAGACCTTGAGCCACTTGGCGTGCTGTGCCGCCATCGAGTCGATAATGCGGATGAACGCCTCATAGCTTGCGAAAAAGCCGTGACGGCCGGTCAGCAGATAGCCCTCAAGCCAACCCTCGCACATGTGCTCGGACAGCATGCCGTCCATCACGCGGCCGCTTGCGGACAGAAATTCGTCGGTGTCCAGACGCTCGGCGTTCCACTCGCGGTCGGTGACCTCGAAAATGTGGCTCAGGCGGTTGGACATGGTCTCGTCCGGGCCGAATACGCGGAAGTTGCGGCTGTCCATGTTCAGCTTGATGACATCGCGGACATAAGCGCCAAGCTCGATCATATCCTGACCCTCAACACTGCCCGGAGCCGGAACATTCAGTCCGTAATCGCGGAAATCCGGCAGGCGCAGCTGGTGCATGAGCAGACCGCCGTTGGCGTGCGGGTTTGCGCCGATGCGGTGCTCGCCGGTCGGCGCCAGCGCCTTGAGTTCGGGAATCAGCTTGCCATTTTCGTCGAACAGCTCCTCCGGATGGTAGCTGCGCAGCCACTGCTCGAGCATGGGCAGGTGCTCCGGGCTGTCCATCATCAGCGGCACCTGATGCGCGCGGAAGCTGCCCTCGATCTGCTTGCCGTCCACGTTCTTCGGACCGGTCCAGCCCTTCGGGGTGCGCAGCACGATCATCGGGTAGATCGGACGGGTCGTGTCGCCGGTCTCGCGGGCGTGCTTGCGGATGGCGAGGATTTCCTCGGTTACGGTGTCGAGCGTGTCCGCCAGTGCGCGGTGTACCTTCATCGGCTCATCGCCCTCGACGAAATACGGCTTCCAGCCGCAGCCCTCGAGCATTTTGCGCAGCTCCTCTTCGGGAATGCGCGACAGCAGGGTCGGGTTGGAGATCTTGTAGCCGTTCAGGTGCAGGATCGGCAGAACAACGCCGTCCGTCACCGGATTGAGGAACTTGTTGCCGTGCCACGAGGTTGCCAGCGGGCCGGTCTCCGCCTCGCCGTCACCGACAACCACGGTTGCGATCAGGTCGGGGTTATCCAGCACCGCACCGAAGCCGTGCGCCAGAGAATAACCCAGTTCACCGCCCTCGTGGATGGAGCCCGGGGTCTCCGGTGCAACGTGGCTGGCAATGCCGCCCGGGAACGAGAACTGCTTGAACAGGCGCTTCATGCCCTCGGTGTCCTCGCTGATGTTCGGGTAAACCTCGCTGTAAGTGCCCTCAAGGTAGGTGTTCGCCACAAAGAAGTTGCCGCCGTGACCCGGACCGGACAGCAGGATCATATCCAGATTATACTGCTTGATGATGCGGTTCAGATGAACGTAAATCAGGTTCTGACCGGGCACCGTGCCCCAGTGGCCGACGATCTTCTTCTTGATGTGCTCGGGCTTCAGCGGCTCCTTGAGCAGCGGGTTATCGAGCAGGTAAAGCTGACCGGCTGCAAGATAATTTGCCGCCCGCCAGTATGCGTCCATTTTGTTCAGCATTTCGTCGTTGATGTGTGCTGCCATAGCGTAATGCTTCCTTTCTGCGATTGACTGTATGCGTGGTTTTATTAGTCTATCCGTTTTAAAGCAAATAATGCGATAAAGCGTCCACCTGTTTTTTCATTCCTTATCACGCTGAGATAATAGCACATTGTTATTTACTTGTCAATATTACATTTGTCATTGATTCAGGCAGGAGTGAGGAGGCAGGCATAATTGAAAATGGAGAATGGAGAATGGAAAATTGCGGCATAGCCTCAAGAGAAGGTGTCCTGGGGTATACATTTCATACGATGATATCGCAATGCGAAGAAGGTTAAACCACAGCGTTCATTCTCCATTCTCCATTATTCCGAAAAAAGAACAGCGCCCCGCTCTATTCAAGCGGAACGCTGTAATTTCATTGCATTTTTATCAAATCTGCGAAGTAAACACCTTATAGCCATCATCGGTGAGGGTGTCGATGAGGCGCTTGGCGTGGTCAACGCCGCCGACCTCACAGACGACATGGATAATCGCCTCGCCGATCTCGAGGTCCGTCTGTACGCGGTCATGCTGGAACAGGATGATATTGGCATTCTGCTGTGCAACGATGTGCGAGAAATGCTCGAGTGCGCCCGGTGCATCCGGCATGAGCACAGAGAACTTCAGCTGACGGCAGCGGGTAATCAGGCCCTTTTCCACAATCTTGTGAATAAAGGATACGTCGATATTGCCGCCGGACAGCACGCATACGACCTTTTTGCCCTTTACATCCACCTTGTTGTTGAGTACAGCCGCGAGCGGAGCCGCACCCGAGGTCTCAACAACCTGCTTGCAGCGCTCGAGCAGCAGCAGAACAGCGGAAGCGATCTCGTCATCGGAAACCGTGACAACGCGGTCCACATACTGCTTGATATACTCAAAGGTCTTTTCGCCCGGGGTCTTTACGGCGATACCGTCAGCGATGGTGTGCACGGTATCGGACGGAGTGCGCTCACCGGTGCGGAACGAATTTGCGATCGCCGGTGCGCCCTCAGCCTGTACGCCGATGATCTGGATGCGCGGGTTGATCTGCTTTGCGCAGGCAGCCACGCCGGAGATCAGTCCGCCGCCGCCGGCCGGAACGAAGATCATGTCAACACCCGGCAGGTCGCGCAGGATTTCCAGCGCGATGGTGCCCTGACCTGCCATAACATCCTCATCGTCAAACGGGTGGATGAACTCTGCGCCGGTCTCCTCGCAGATCTCGCATGCCTTGGCATAGGCTTCATCGTAAATGTTGCCCGCCAGAACAACCTCGGCACCGTAGCCCTGGGTTGCGGAAACCTTGGCGATCGGCGCGGAACGCGGCATAACGATGGTGGATTTTACACCGGCAGCGGTTGCCGCAAAGGCAACGCCCTGTGCATGGTTGCCCGCAGAGGACGCAACAACGGCGTGCAGGTCGCCCTCAGCGAAGCGCTTCATAATCTTATTGTAAGCACCGCGCACCTTAAAGGAGCCGGTCTTCTGCTGGTTTTCGTACTTCAGATAAACCTCTGCGCCGGTCATGGCGGAGAAGGTGCAGGACGTAGACAGCGGAATGTTGTGGATGACGTTTTTCAGTCGGTCCGCAGCTGCCTCGAAATCTTTTAATTCTAACATTGAGCATCTTCCTCGTTTTTGCAAGATAGATTTATAATATCACTTTCCATTTTTGATTGCAAGATATTCGGGCACATTACCTTACATTATTATATCATTCTGTTCAATATGTACAAAGAATCCGCATTCCCCGCGGTGTGTGTGCATTGCGAGAATGATCGCATCGTGCAATCTTGTTCAATCGGTATCCCGCAGGGTGCGGCACGGTGAATTGTCCGCAAGGGCCAGAGAAGCCGCTCCGGCGTGCCCCGCCCTGCGGAACCGGTTGAACGATGCGTTAATTTTCCATTTTCCATTTTCAATTCTCAATTTTGTTGCCATTTCTACATGAATTTGTTATACTGTAAATTAGATTATTGTGGGAGGAACTGCAATGGACGAGCAAACCCGTGGATTCCGCAGTGCCATCTTCGGCGGCTTTAACCGCGAGGACGTAATGCATTACATAGAAGAAACCGACACGAAATACTACACCGAGACCGCCGAGCTGCGCTCTCAGCTGACCGAGGCTCAGTCCGCGATGAACGAGCTGCGCACACAGAACGAGGCGCTTACCGCAAAGAACGCCGAGCTGCTCGAGCGGCTGGGCGAAATGACGCTGGATACCGATAAAATCCGCGCACAGCTGGACCAGATCGAAAGCGGTTTTTCCCTTCAGGCGACCGAGATCGAGGCGCAGAACGCCCGTGCGGCGCAGCTTGCGGCGGAAAACGATCGGCTGACCTCGGAGAACGCTAAGCTGTCGGCCAAATGCGGCGAATACGATGCGACCAGAGAGAAGATCGCCGAGATGGAGCTTTCCGCGTACCGGCGCGCCAAGCAGATCGAGGAGGATGCCAAGGTTGAGCTGCAGAAGCTGCGCCGCAAGTCGATGGAGACTATCGAGCAGGTGCGCCGCCAGCTGGATGCCACCAAGGAGAACTACCGCACCGTGCTGGCACGCAACCAGCAGGAATCCGCCGAGTTGGCCCGCAAGGCCGGTGAGGTGCTCGGTGAAATTGACAAGATCAGCGCGTCGCTCGGCAAAAAGGACGGCGAGGCGCCCCATCCCGAGCCGGACAAGACAAAAAACGGACTGCGTGAGGTTCTGAACAATCTGCGCCCGAAAACGGAGGAATAAGCATGGCACACTACGATTTGAAAACCGAACAGCTCAAGGAAATGGCGCCGAAGCTGCGCGCGGGCGACACCGTAACGCTGACCGGCACGGTCTACACCGCGCGCGACGCCGCACACAAGAAGATCGTTGCCGCGATGGACGCAGGCGACAAGCTGCCGTTCGACCTCGACGGCGCGGCGATCTACTACGCCGGACCGACCCCCGCAAAGCCGGGTCAGGTCATCGGCTCGGTCGGCCCGACCACCTCCGGCCGTATGGACCCGTTCGCACCGCGTCTGCTCGATGCAGGTCTTGCCTGCATGATCGGCAAGGGCGTGCGGGGTCAGGGCGTGCAGGACGCAATGGCGCGCAACGGCGCGGTTTATATGGTAGCCATCGGCGGCGCAGGCGCGGCGAAGGCGGCATCCATTAAGAATGTCGAGGTCATCGCGTATGACGAGCTGGGCTGTGAGTCGGTCAAGCGTCTCACCGTGGAGAATTTCTCCGCCATCGTGTCGCAGGATTCGGTCGGCGGCAACCTCTACACCGAGGGCGTTGCAAAGTATAAGAAGGATTGAGCCAAAAGGCGGACGGTTGTCCGCCTTTTTCTTTTACCTGTGCAAGGCAGAAGTTAGGAGATAGGAGTAAGGAGTTTTCCTTATGATTTACCTATACCGTAGGGCGGGCTGCCCTCAGCCCGCCGCGTATATCATCTGCA
>OLRF01004202.1_pt1 | contig 10416 bp, 7 predicted proteins | sample 1672061 | NCBI WGS metagenome assembly OLRF01 (sample SAMEA3136641, study PRJEB25190) | human gut metagenome | reverse complement strand
CCAGCGGAGGCGCCGGTATCCAGGCAGACATCAAGACCATGACCGCCAACGGCGTTTTTGCCCTGTGCGCAGTCACGGCCCTGACCGCCCAGAACACCACCGGCGTGACCGACATTTTTGACTCGACCCCGCATTTTCTGGCGGAGCAGCTCGACGCAGTGTTTACCGACATCTTCCCCGATGCCGTCAAGATCGGCATGGTATCCTCGGCAGAGCTGATCGAAACGATTGCGGCAAAATTGAAGGAATACGGCGCAAAGCACATCGTCGTGGACCCCGTTATGGTCGCAACATCCGGCGCAAAGCTGCTGCGTGACGACGCCGTGACCGCGCTGTGCGAAAAGCTCCTGCCGCTGGCCGAGGTCCTGACGCCGAACATCCCCGAGGCGGAGATCCTCTCCGGCATGACCATCCAAAACGCCGCCGATATGGAGCGAGCCGCACAGACCATCAGCGAAAAGTACGGCTGTGCGGTGCTCTGCAAGGGCGGGCACCAGATCAACGACGCCGACGACCTGCTTTGGCGCGACGGCGCGGGTAAGTGGTTCAAGGGACGCCGCATCGACAACCCCAACACCCACGGCACCGGCTGCACGCTGTCCAGCGCCATTGCGTCGAATCTCGCGAAGGGCTATGACCTTGACACGTCGGTGGAGCGCGCAAAGGCGTACATCTCCGGCGCGCTGGCCGCTATGCTTGACCTCGGCCACGGCTCCGGCCCGATGAACCACATGTTCGCACTGAAGGGGGATTTTGTCGAATGAAAAAGACCTCTACCTTTCAGAACGGCCTGATTTGGTTCGGCGCGGGCGTCTCGCTGGCCGAGATCCTGACCGGCACCGCCTTTGCGCCGCTGGGTATGGCAAAGGGCTTTGCGGCCATTCTGCTCGGGCATATCATCGGCTGTGCCATGATGCTGCTGGCGGGCCTCATCGGCGGGCGCACGGGCCGCAGCGCTATGGAGACCGTAAAAATGAGCTTCGGCCAGAAGGGCGGCCTGCTGTTTGCGTTCCTGAACGTTTTGCAGCTCGTCGGCTGGACGGCCATCATGATCTATGACGGTGCACTGGCCGTCGGCGGCATTTTTGCGATTGGCCGCTGGGTCTGGTGCCTTGTCATCGGTGCGCTGATTATCGTGTGGATCGCCGTCGGCGTGACCGATTTGGGCTGGATCAACAAAATTACGATGGCTGCTTTGTTTATTCTGACGCTGGTGTTGTGCAAGGTCATCTTCTTCTCCGGCAACGCCATGGCCGGCATTGACGGCGAGAGCCTGACCTTCGGTGCGGCGGTGGAGCTGGCCGTGGCGATGCCGCTGTCCTGGCTGCCGCTCATCAGCGACTACACCCGCGACGCCGAGAAGCCGACCCAGGCGACCTGGGTCAGCGTGCTGGTCTACGGCGCGGTATCCTGCTGGATGTACGTCATCGGCATGGGCGCGGCCATCTTTACCGGCGAGTATGACATTGCCGTCATCATGGTCAAGGCCGGGCTCGGCATTGCCGCGCTGATCATTCTGGTTTTCTCCACGGTCACGACGACCTTCCTTGATGCGTGGAGCGCGGGCATCTCTGCCGAGAGCCTGTCCGCAAAGCTCAACGGCAAAAAGACCGCCATTGCCGTGACGGTCATCGGCACGGCGGCGGCCATCCTCTTCCCGATGGACGACATCACGGGCTTTCTGTACCTGATCGGCTCGGTGTTCGCGCCGATGATCGCCGTGCAGATCGCAGACCACTTTATTTTGCACCGGGACCGCTTTGCCGTGGCTGCCGACGCGCGCAACCTTGTTATCTGGCTCGTGGGCTTTATCGCCTACCGCCTGCTGATGGGCGTTGACACGCCGGTGGGCTACACGCTGCCCGACATGGTGCTGACCGTGGTGCTGTGCCTGCTGGCCGAAAAAGCAAAACCTACCAAGCAAATGTAAAAGTGTAAACCAACGAGGCGGAGATAACGGCGCCTGCGTAAAAAGCGCGAAGGACGCGCTGTAAACAGCAAAATAGCACCCTGTATTTTGCGAAACCTGTCCTGTTTTGGAGCACGGGCGGCAGCTATAATGGTAGCATCATCAGCAAGAAAACCCGCTGATGACGACCCTTATCGCTGCCGCTTTTTTTGCGGCCCAATGTGTTCTGAAGGAGGAACAAAAGTATGGGATTCATTATTGCTGCCGCTGTTGCCGCGGCCGTCATTGCCTTCTGCTTTCTCTGCTACAAGAAGGCCCCGCCGACCCAGGCCATCGTCGTGACAGGCTTCGGCCTCTCCCGCCCGAAGGTCGTCTGCGGGCGCGGCGTCTTTGTGCTGCCCATTGTGCAGCGCGCAGACCGCCTGAACATGCGCCTGTTGAAAATCGACGTGAAAACGCCGGAAACGGGCGTTAAAACCAAGGAGGGCGTCTCCCTCTGGCTCGACAGCGTCGTCACCGTCCAGGTCTACAGCGAAAACTCCACCGTCTCGGACGAGGAGGTCCGCAACGCCGGATATGACGACATCCGCAAGTACATCAATTCCCGCCAGCAGTCCGCGATCTCGAACTTCCTCGGCATGGACGAGGCTCACATCAATGAAAAGATCAACGATGTGCTGCAGGGCAACCTGCGTGAGATCGTGTCCGAGATGACCGTGGACCAGATCCTGACAAACCGCAAGCAGATGGCCGTCAGCGTCGTGGAGAACGCACGCCCCGACCTGGCCAAGATGGGCTTGGAGGTCGTGACCTTCAACGTGCAGGACGTCAAGGACGCCGTGGACGCCATGGGCCACAACCACGGCGTTATTGAAGCCATCGGCGTCGAGCAGGAGGAGCTTGTGAAAAAGCGCGCCTCCATCGCCAAGGCCGAGGCCGAGCGCGACGTCTCCTGCGCGAAGGCTGCCGCCGCCATGGCCGCGAACGAGAAGGAGATCGAAGCCCAGACCGCCATTGCCCAGCGCAACAACGAGCTGGAGCTGGCAAAGTCCAAGCTGAAGGCCGAGGCTGACAAGGCCGCCGCCGACGCGAACGCCGCCGGTATGATCCAGACGAACCTGCGCGCCAAGGAGGTCAAGGAGTCCGAGGCCGACGCCGAGATCGCCCGCCAGAAGAAAATGGTCGACCTGGCCGCCCAGGAGGCCGAGGTCCAGCAGCGCAAGCTGGATGCCGAGGTCCGCAAGCAGGCCGACGCCGAGCTGTACCGCCGCCAGAAGGAGGCCGAGGCCATCCGCCAGAAGGGCCTGGCAGAGGCCGAGGCGATGAAGCAGAAGGCCGAAGCCTACAAGCAGTACAACGACGCCGCTGTGGCCGAAATGATGATCAAGGTCCTGCCTGAAATTGCCAGAAGTGTCGCGCAGCCCCTGTCCAGCATCGACAAGGTGTCCATCATCGGCGGCGATGCGTCCGGCGTGTCGGGTGTCTCCGGCAATGTGCCGGTGCTGATGGCCCAGACGATGGAGGCCATGAAGGAGGCCACTGGCATCGACATGCGCGACATTGTCCGCGCCAACAGCATCGAGGCCAAGACGGACCGGAACATTACGATCAAGACCGAGGACGAGGAATAAACGGGAAGCAGAGCGGTAGGGGCCGCACACGTGCGGCCCGCAGCTTACCGAAAGGCGCTTGTATTCCTTACACAGCCGGGCCGGGCATGCCCGGCCCCTACTGAGCAATAAAAGAAAGAAACGGGATGTCACTTTTGCGGGCATCCCGTTTCTTTCTTTTTCTCTCACAGCTCAGGCAGCGTGCCGTCGCATATCGCAGCGTTTACGTGCTTTTGTCAACTGCCGGTATTTGCAAGCGGCGCGGAGGGTGTGCTATAATAAGGTAGATTTCTGAGACGGGGGAGTGGCAGCCATGCTGCATCTGTACTGGGGCGACGGCAAGGGCAAGACTACCGCCGCCATGGGGCTGGCGCTGCGGGCGCTGGGCCATGGCCGCAGGGTGGTCATCCTGCAATTTTTAAAAGACGGCTCCAGCGGCGAAATTGAAATGCTGCGCCGCTGCGGGGCAGCCGTCTACGCCTGCCCCAACGCGAAATTCACCTGGCTTATGACCGACGCAGAGCGCGCCGAGGCACGCCGGACGAACACCCGGACGTTACAGACGATTTTACAGGGCAGCTTTGACCTGCTGGTGCTGGACGAAGCCTGTGCCGCCTGCAAAAATGACCTTGTGGAGGAAGCTCTGCTGCGGGAGGCCGCCGCCCGCGCCGAACAGGGGGCAGAGGTCGTGCTGACCGGGCGTGAGCCCGCCGCCTGGATGCAGGACGCCGCCGATTACTCCACCGAGCTGCGCGCCGTCAAGCACCCCTACACCCGGGGCATCGCCGCGCGCGAGGGCGTTGAATACTGATACATACGGATATAGAAAAGGCCCCGCCGCTCCCTCGCCATGAGAGCGGCGGGGCTTTCCCGTCCAAAAGAGAATTACAGAAGCAAACAGAGGATGGCGTTTTTAAGCGGTCTCCTGCATCTTGGCCGTCAGCCTGCGGACGGCAAAAAACAGCGCCACAGCGGTCTGCTTTTTGTCATTCCGTCAGCACAACTGCCACATCGTTGACGTTTGTGCCGGTGGGGCCGGTCATGATCAGACCGCCAACGGCCTGTAAGGCGTGGTAGGCGTCGTTGTCGGCCAGCACACGGGGCACGTCCAGGCCCGCCGCAGTGAGGGCGGCTAAGGTTTCGCCGTCCGCGTAGCCGCCCGCGGCATCGGTGGGACCGTCGGTGCCGTCGCTGCCCACCGAGAAAACACAGCATCCGCGCAGCCCGGCCAGCGCCGGGGCTGCGGCTAAGGCAAGTTCCTGATTGCGCCCGCCCAGCCCATGGCCGGTCAGATGCACAACGGTCTCGCCGCCCGCGATAAAGGCCCACCTGCGGCCCTGCCCTGCGTGGGTGCGGGCAATGCTTCCCAGAAGGCTGCCGGCCTCCCGGGCCTCACAGCAAAGGCAGTCTGTCAGCAAAACCGGCTCGTACCCTTCGGCGCGGCAGGCGTCCGCAGCGGCACGGCACAGCTCCCGCACGCTGCCGGTGATTTTTGTGGTCACGTTGGGCAGCGTTTTGGGCGTTTCCTGCCGCAGCAGGGCCGCGGCAGCAGGGGAGAGCGCCAGCCGGTATTTTTCCGCAATGGCAGCAGCCTGCGCGCAGGTCGAGCTGTCCGGACAGGCCGGGCCGCTGGCGATCATATCGAGCGGGTCGCCGAGAATGTCGCTGAGCACCACGCTGTACACCGCGGCGGGCGCACAGGCCAGCGCGAACCGCCCGCCCTTGACGGCAGACAGCCGCTTGCGGATCGTGTTGATCTCAACAATATCGGCACCGCAGGCCAAAAGCGCCTGTGTGATGGCCTGCAGCTCCTCAGCGGGCAGCAGCGGTTTTTCAAACAGCGCGCTGCCGCCGCCGGAGAGCAGAAACAGCACGGTGTCGTCCGCCCGCAGACCGCTGACAAGCGCCAGCGCCCGCTGGGTGGCCGCAAAGCTGTTGTCGTCCGGCACCGGATGCCCTGCCTCGCAGCAGGTCACGCCGGGCAGCGGCCCCCTGACATGGCCGTATTTTGTGATGACGATCCCGCCGTCCACACGGCCCAGCACGGCTAGCGCCGCGTGGGCCATCTGCCACGCGGCCTTGCCCGCCGCCACGAGAAATACACGCCCCTGCGGGTGAAAATGCTCCAAAGCGCGGCGCACCGCCTCATCCGGCAAAACGGACCGGATGGCCGCTGTCCAAATCGATTCTGCGCGTTGGCGCAAGAGCTGCTCCATTGTGTTGCTCCTTTCCTTTCGTAAAAGCAGGGGACAGCCGCCCGGCCCACTGCGGTTTGTCGCGCCGGACGTTGTCAGGATATGCTCTGAATATTCTCTTATCCGCAGAGCATGACTTTGGCGGTGAAGATGCCATTCTGATAGGTAAAGGTACTGGTACCGCCGGTTTTCTCCGCAATATGGGTGACGGACTGGATACCGATGCCGTTTTCCCTCCGCTTGGAGGAGCGGAAAACGCCGTTCTTTTCGTTGATCTCGCCGTCAAACGCATTTTCAACCTCGATCAGCAGAATCCGGTCGGCGTGAACACAAGCGGTTATTTCGATCTGCCGCCTGCCCGGTGCGGTGCGAAGGCTTGCCTCCAGCGCATTTTCCAGCAGGTTGGAAAGCACCAGACACATATCGATCTCGTCAACCGGCAGTGTTTCCGGCAGGTCGAGTCTGGCGCGGAAGGGGATCTCATCGCGCTTTGCCATGGCGCAGTAATAGCCGACAACACTGTCAGCCGCACGGTTTTCACAGAAGCACATATCAAGATTCGGGATGCGGGAGACGGTTTTTGCAAGGTAGCTTTTCAGGTTCTCCAGGTCACCTGCCTCGGCCAGCGCAGAAATTTGATTTAATTGGTGGCGCATATCGTGCCGTGCCTGCCGCGCTTCCTCGATGGCGGTCCTGAGGCTTTCATAGCGCTGCTGCTGCATCGAAAGAAACTGGTTTTCCTGCTGCAGCTTCGCATTGCGGTTGAGACTGGTTGCCATCAGCAGGAAAACCGCATTGAAGCAGAACATAAAGACCAGAAGCGCACTGCTCAGCACAATATAGCCCTGCAGTACGCGGCCTGTCTGGAGCGTTGACTGATAGCGCGGGATCATGAAAAGGTTCAAAAGGATGAACGCCAGCGGCAGGACCCAGAACACATACCAGGTCTGGGCAAAATTGTCGTCCTCGACCATCGCACGCACCGTATGTGTCGCAGGATAATACGCGGCCAGCACGATGACCCAGCAAACGGCGTTATAGAACACGCAGGCACCCAGGCAGAGCCACGGTCCGTCCGGCGGCAGCTGCAGATGCCGGATGATCGCGGCGCTGACGGCACGGGACAGGCTGTTCACGCACGCGAACACCGCGCAGACGGACAGCGCAATCGTGCCGGATTTCCAGAGGGATATGGTAAGCGTTCCGGTATACAGGCAGATCGCAGCCAGCGCGACCCCCGCAAGGGCAAAGACCGTGGAAGCATGAAGCCGATAGCAGGCAAGCCCGCTGCCGATGCACAGGCACGCCATCAAGGGAAAAAGCCAGGCGGCCAGCCTTCCGGGTGACTGCTTCAGATAGGTTTTTACAGGGAAATATCCAAGTAAAAGGCCGGGGAGTACGACGAGAAGCTCCAGAATCGGACGCAGAATATCCTTCATTTCATACGCTCCCTTTGCAGCAGAAATTCCATAAACGCCTGCCGGGCAGGCTTTAAAAGCTCCTGACTGACATAGACGCTGCTGCCGTCTGTCATGCAGAAGGCACCGTCCCGAAAATCCGCGGCGTGCTCTAAATTGACGATCATGCCTCTGCCGCAGACGAAAAAGCGGGGATCTTTTTTCAGAGGCTCGGTGAACACCTTAAAGCTCTGGCGGGTGACCAGCGTTTTCAGGGCAGTCGTGCGGATGTTGATCAGATGTGCAAAATGCTCTGCCGAGATAATGTCCCGGTAGCAAAGACGGACATCGCTGCCGCTGACCTTCACCGTCAGGACCGGCTCGGGGCGGGGGAGTCTTGCAAGCATTTCGGCAAGCAGGGCGGAAAGTTCCTCCTCGGAAAAGGGCTTCACGAGATAGTGGAGCGCACGGACCTGAAAGCCCTCCAGCGCGTGGTCGGTTGAGGTCGTGGTAAAAACCAAAAGGCAGTCTGCGTCCGTTTTGCGCAGCTCCTTTGCAGCGTCCATGCCGCTCATCCCGTGCATGTAAATATCCAGAAACGCGGCGGTAAAGCGCTGCTCTTTTTCTGCGGCGAGAAAGCTCTCGCCGCTTTCAAATTCCAATAGCTCCGCCTCGGCACCGCACAGGCGCAGCTGCCGCGCAAGGCGCGTTTTCAGCTGCGCGCGCTCGGTCTCAAGATCATCCACAATTGCTATTCTCATGCCGGACTGGCTCCTTCGGAAAAGATTCTATGTTAATTATACCACAACTGTCCGACTCCGGCACGGCGGAAAAACCTGATTTCGTGCCGGAATTGGGGCTTTCGTGCCAAAAGGCTTGAAAAGCCTGCACCGTTCCGTATACTGAAAGCAGAAACAGTCGACGACGGCAGAAAGGAGGCGGAGCGCTATGTACCACATTGCCGTGCTGACAAAGAGCGAAACGCAGGAGACCTTTTACAGAGAACAGCTTTCACGGTTCTGCGCAGAGCGCGGTCTGTTTCCCAGGGTGGACTGCTACCGCGGGCAGGAGGTATTCTTTGAGGTCGCGCGCAAAAATGCGCCGACTAACGCTGTAATTTCCCTTCCGGGCGTGGATGGGCTGAATGCAGTGGAGCACCTGCGGGCGCTTTTCCCGGAAACGCGCATCATCTGGTGCAGCGAGCTGGATTTTTCCCTGCATGCGTTCCGGCTGCGCGTAGACTACTTTCTGCTGGAGCCGATAACGGAAGAAGCATTCCGGCAGGGGCTTTATGTATGGGTAGAGAAAAAACAACCGTCTGCTTCGTCCCGAGCGGATCACAACCAACACAGCAAGGAGGATCACCGATGAAAAAGAGAAACCCGATTTATACTGCAGGCAGCTTCCTGCTGGCAGGAGCATTGACCCTGTCGATGGCAGCCTGCAGCGCAGCACAGACACAGGCAACGGCGGAGGCCGCGCAGACGCCTTCCGCCACTGCAACACCGGCTGCCACAGCCGCACCTGCCGAGGAAACGGCCCCTTCCGCGCCGGTATCCGGCACACTCCCCGTGAAGGCCTTGCAGCCCAAGCAGGTCGACGAAAACCCCTACATGGCAAAGAGTGATGCGAACATCCATCACGACGGCTATAACACCGATTCAACCGACGAGATCCTGCCGCTCGGCATCTATCCGGAGATCCATGTCTCCTATGAGACGACAAACGCGAATGCGTCTCCCGCCATTTACTTTGACAGCTACGGCCATGCAGTCGTTCCGCTGCTCGGCGGCATTGCCATCCGCGATCTGAATGCGGAGGAGACAAAGACGCTCGGGTATTTTTCCCCGAAGCAGCATGACGGCGGCAGCTACCTGATCCAAAGCTCCTACACCTTCCTGGACGCTGAAAACCGCATCGTCTGCCCGACCAGCAACAACCATGTACTGATGCTCCGCGCAACGGACGAGGAGGGCAATGTCCTTCCCGAGTTTGAAAAGGTGCTTGACATCGACATCAAGGCGGCGGCAGAGGCCGCGCTCGGCAAGGAGCTGACGCAGAATCTTCTTTCCGTGGTATTTGACTACGACGGGAACCTCTGGTTCGCCACCGGCGGCTTCCGCATCTATCCCGAGCGCCAGCAGCAGGGCGTTCTCGGTTATATCGCCCACTCGGCAATCGAAGCGATCCTCAACGGTGAGCAGACCGACCTGTCGAAGGCGGTTTTCGTCTACGAGCTGACGCCCGGCGAGGGCGCGGAGAACGGCATTGCCGCCTCCAAGGACGGCGCGGTCATTCTGACCAATAAGAATTGCTATCTGCTGCGCGCCAACAACGGTGTCGAGGCTGTCTGGTGTACGCCGTATGAGAGCGTCGGCGCGAAGGTCAGCGGTGAAGGCGACAAGACCACCGGCGGCGGTCTTGCGTGGGGCGGCGGCTGCTCGCCGACGCTGACGCCGAACCTTGTGATGTTCACCGACAATGCAGACCCCGTGAATCTTCTTGCGCTCGACATGAAAACCGGTGAGGTCGTGGCAAAAACGCCGGTGCTCGATGATCTGCCCGATGGCTATCAGGTGGCAATCGAGAACTCTGCAATCGTCTACGATGACGGCGCGGGCACGGTCAGCACGATTGTCTGCAACTGGTTCGGCGCGGGCAACGCAGGCCTTGCCGACCCCAACAACGATTCTTCGATCCAGAGCTACGCCAACATTTATGACCAGAACTGGCTGATGAAAGGCAATGCCATGATCGCCCCCGGCGTCGAACGCGTGGACACCGTGAAAACCGACAGCGGCTACGAGATGAAGAGCATCTGGACCCGAAATGATCTGAGCGACACCGCGATCATGAAGCTCTCCACCGCAACGGGCTATATTTACGGCTATGTGCAGGATCTGACCACGGGTATGTGGCAGTACATCATTCTCGACTTTGCAACCGGCGAGACTGTCTTTACGATGGATGTATCCAACAAGTACGGCTACAATAATATGGCCATCGGCATGTACACCGGCAACAGCGGAAATGCACTCTACTGCCCCACCGGCTATCTGGAGCTGCTTCGCCTGCAGGACCGCTTTGTCTACCTGCCCGAGCTTCCGTACCGCGAGGTCGATCTCGATCAGGCGGCAAGAAATGTGCTTACACAGGATCAGTTTGCACAGGACGGCGGCGAAGGTACGGTTGCAAGCTGGCGCAATACCGCAACCATCCGCAATGTGCATCCCAACACCACGGTGGCCTTCCGCATGAACAACCTGTCCGGCAGCGCCTCCGATTTGACGCTCTACGCCTATGGT
>OLRF01004200.1_pt1 | contig 10418 bp, 8 predicted proteins | sample 1672061 | NCBI WGS metagenome assembly OLRF01 (sample SAMEA3136641, study PRJEB25190) | human gut metagenome | reverse complement strand
AAGGGAGGAGGCGGGGCATGCCCCGCCTCTTACACCACATCTCTGCGCGCTACCCCGAGGCCGTGGTTTCGCCCTTTCTGCGCCGAAGCGATACACTGTTATCGTTTGATTTCTTCACTCAAGGAGGATGCGCATGCCGTGCACAACGATTCTGGTCGGTAAAAACGCAAGCTACGACGGGTCGACCCTGGTCGCGCGTAACGAGGACTCGTCCAACGGGGTGTTTGAGCCCAAGCGTATGCGCGTGGTGCATCCCGACGAGCAGCCGCGCGTCTACACGAGCGTCCTGAGTCACCTGACCGTTGAACTGCCCGATAACCCCATGCGCTACACGAGCGTCCCCGATGTTGTCCCGGGCCACGGCATCTGGGCCGAGGCCGGTTTCAACGAGCTCAATGTGGGCATGTCCGCAACCGAGACGCTCACCACCAACGAGCGCGTCCGCGGCGCCGACCCACTCGTGGACTACGTGCCCGCCAAGGGCAACGAGGGTGAGGACGGCTATGTGCCGGCGCAACCTGGTGGCCTGGGCGAGGAGGATATGGTGACCCTGGTCCTGCCCTACGCCAAGTCCGCCCGCGACGGCGTCCGTATCCTGGGCGACCTGCTCGAGCGCTACGGCACCTACGAGAACAACGGCATCGCCTTTAGTGATGTGGACGAGATCTGGTGGCTCGAGACCATCGGTGGTCACCACTGGATTGCCAAGCGTGTGCCCGATGACGCCTATGTGACCATGCCCAACCAGCTGGGTATCGACAGCTTTGACCTGGATGACGCCGAGGGCGCCCAGGCCGACCATATGTGCTCCGCCGACTTGCGCGCCTGGATGGCCGAGTGGCATCTGGACCTGACGCTGGGCGTCGAGGGCGACGGCCCGGCTGTGGTCTTTAACCCGCGCGAGGCCTTTGGCTCGCACAGCGACAGCGACCATGTCTACAACACGCCGCGCGCCTGGTACATGCAGCGCTGCCTCAACCCCAGCGACGTGTGGGATGGCCCCGACGCCGACTTCACGCCCGAGAGCGACGACATCCCTTGGAGCCGCGTGCCCGAGCGCAAGGTGACCATCGAGGACATTAAGTACGTGCTTTCGAGCCACTACCAGGGCACGGAGTACGACTGCTACGGCAGCAAGGGCACGCCCGCCACGCGCGGCGCCTATCGCCCCATCGGCATCAACCGCAACAGCCAGCTCGCCGTGTTGCAGCTGCGTTCCTATGCGCAGCCGGCCTATCGCGCCGTGCAGTGGATGGCCTTTGGCTCCAACTCGTTTAACGCGCTGGTTCCGCTGTACGCCAACGTCGAGACCATGCCCGAGTACTATGCCGACACGCAGGCTCGCGTGACGTCCGAAAACTTCTACTGGGCCAACCGCCTGATCGGTGCCCTGGCCGACGTCCGTTTCCATGAGTGCGGCCGCGCGGTCGAGGATTATCAGGAGAAGATCGGTGGCATGGGCCACAAGCAGATCCATGACGTCGACGCTGCCGTAGCCGCTCTGCCCGAGGCCGAGGTGCCTTCCGAGCTTACACGCGCCAACGAGGCCTTTGCCGAGCGTGTTCGCGTGGAGACCGATGCCCTGCTGGGCAAGGTGCTCTACACCACGAGCTGCGCCATGAAGAACTCTTTCGCGATGAACGACAACGTGAGGTAGGGATTTCCCGTCGATCGAATAGCGCTAAAACGCTTTGTCGCTTTCGCTCAATCTTGGGTACAAGAACGCCAATGCAGTTGTTTGTGATTGGAGACAACCATGGTTATGAAACTCGATCAGCTTGTTAACGGCGCCATTAACGTGGGCTTTGGCGCTGCCGCCGTTGCTGTCGAAGGCGGCAAGAAGGTCCTCGACGACCTTAACACCAAAGGCGAGCAGGTCCGCAAGGACACCGCCACCCCCGATATCGCCCGCAGCGTGTCCGACATGTTCGAGCAGGCCGGTGGCACCATCTCCGATCTGACCGAGCGCTTGGGCATACAGGGCGAGACTGCGGCCCAGCGCGTGCTCGACGAGCTCATCCTTGCCCGCGTCCGCGTTATGACCGCCCCTGAGCGCACGGCCTTCCTAGCCCATGTGCGCGACATCGTCGATTCGGTCGAGGACAACGTGACCTCGGTGCCCGTCGAGTCCGTTGAGCCCGACGATGCGAAGGATACCGAAGAGGCCGAGTAGCAGCGCAGATGGCAGATTCCACCACCGATTACAACAATCTAGATCCTTTGGGTGACGAGGCGGCGGTTGTCGATGAGGTCGATGCCGCCGTCTCGGGCGCTCGCAAAAAGCCGCGCGCTGTCGATATGGTGCCCGAAGAGCCCGACGCGATGGCGCCGGACGAGGAATACCAGCTCACGCCGGCGGGTCGTCGCGAACGCATCGGGCAGATTGTTCGCTTGGTCAAAAAGTACCGTGTGTGGGATAACCTCACGCCGGTTCGCTTGCGCCGCCTGCTCGAGGAGCTCGGCCCCATGTTCGTCAAGATGGGGCAGATTCTGGCCAACCGGTCCGAGATTCTGCCGCAGCGCTTTTGCGATGAGCTGCGCCGTCTGCGTTCCGACGTGGAGCCGGTGCCGTACGAGGTAGTGCTCCGCTGCTTGGAAGAGGAATACGGCCTGCGCCTGGGGGAGATGTTCGATGCGATCGACCCCAATCCGCTTGGTAGCGCATCGCTCGCGCAGGTGCACCGCGCTCGTCTGGTGACGGGCGAGGACGTGGCCGTTAAGGTGCAGCGCCCCGGTGCGCAGCAGGTTATGGCACAGGACATCGATATCATCCGCTCGGTGGTGCGTATCGTTTCCAAGTTCGTCAACACCGATCAATTCGTTGATCTGCACGGCGTAGTCGAGGAGTTGTGGACCTCGTTTCGCGAGGAGACCAACTTTTTGGCCGAGGCCAAAAACCTCAACGACTTCTACGAGTTCCATAAGAGCGTTCATGGCGTGACGTGCCCAAAATCCTATCTGGACCTGTGCACCGAGCACGTGGTGGTTATGGACTACGTCGACGGCATTTCGATCGCCGATCCCGAACGCTTGGTGGCCGAGGGCTATGACTTGGAAAAGATCGGTGCCGCGATTGTCGAGGACTACTCGACGCAGGTGCTCGATGACGGTTTTTTCCATGCCGACCCGCATGCGGGAAACATCATTCTCAAGGACGGCATCGTCTACTTTATCGACTTGGGCATGGTCGGACGCATGTCGAGTCACGATCGCGGTATCGTCAAGGATATGATTTTCGCCGTGGCCGAGGGTGACGTGCCCAAGCTCAAGGATTCGCTCATGCGCTTCGCCGTAACGCGTGGCGACTCGGCCGAGCTTGACCATTCGGCCTTTTTGTCCGATTTGGACTTTATCGTCGCCGACTTTGCGGGCCTTGACCTGAAGGATCTTGATATCGGCGAGTTTTTGACCTCGTTGTTAAACCTTGCGCGTAAGAATGATGTTGAGCTGCCGAGCGTGGTAACGATGTTCGCGCGCGGCATGGTGACGCTCGAGGGTTTGCTGACCGAGTATATGCCCAACGTCAACATGATCCAGATTATCCAGACGCACATCAAAAACGAGAAGAGCGCCTATGCGCGCGCGCGTGATATGGGACGCGATCTTGCCGCGAGCAGCTATCGCGCGGCAAAAGGCTCGCTTGAGGCAGCCGAGTATCTGGGCTTGGCTTCGCGCATGCTCACGCGCGGCCAGCTTAAGGTGAACACGCAGATCATGAGCAGCGATAAGGCGCTGCGACAGCTAGGTGGGATTATCGACCGCATGTCGATGGCTATCGTTATCGCCGGTCTGTTTATCGGTTCGTCGGTGGTGTACTACGCGCGCATCGAGCCGGTTGTGTTTGGTATCCCAGTCATTGGCTTTATGGGCTACGTGAGCGCGCTGGTGCTGGCACTTATGCTGGGCCGCAATATCTGGCTCAACAGCCACGGCGGCAAGCACTAGAGTCTGCGACCGTCACCGCATTTTCCTATCGCAAACAATAGCTTTTACCATGGGCTTCGCCTGCGTGCGAGGCCCTTTTGCGTGATACCATTTTGACGGTAATAATCGATGGCCTAGATGGTGGTGCGGAGACGCACGAATGCGCGGTTTTCCTGCGCGTTTGGGAGAATCGGGGTGCAAGTCCCCGGCTGTACCAGTAACCGTAATTCCTCTTGGCTCGGGATGTTCGCGTCGCAGATCGGACGGCGCGCCTGAGCCGTTAAGGTTAAGTCGGATCGCCTCCCATCTTGCACGTTGCCGCGGCGTATGCCGCCGGTGTGCATAGGGCTCTGGAGGGAAGGAGGACCCCGATGGGGGAACTCGAGCGCAACATGCGCGATGACGTGGGGCAGCCTCAAGGCAACGCTCCAAGTACAGACAATGGGGGACAATTGGATATGTTTGAGGACGAGCGCCAGCGCGTCTCGCATCGCCGTGGCGCGATTGCGCGCGATGTAGCCAAGCGCGGCCTGGTGGCATTCCTGGCCTTCGCGATGGCCTTTGGCACCACGCCGGCTCAGCTGTGGGCCGAGGGCGCTGAGGGCATTGCCGAGGCTGTGGCTCAGGCTGCGACGCCGGGCGAGGACGCAGCGCTTGCGGGCGGTACCGCTGAGCAGAGCGGCGCCGAGGTTTCGGATTCTGGGAGCGCGTCTGCAACTAGTGTCGCCACAACTGAGGCGGCAACTGGCGACGAAGGCTCGGCGACGGGGGAGAGCCCTGCCACGAGCGAGCAGTCTTCGACGGCATCCGCTGGCCAAGCAGGATCTGCCGCCGCGGCTGCCATCCAGACAGAGAACCCGACAGAAACCGGCGATGTCGCCAAGAAGCAGGTCGAGGTCTCGTTCTCGATTATCGGCACCGATGCCGACGGCAAGGCTCAGACCTGGGTGGCACCCACGCAGCTCAAGCTCGACGAGGGCGCGACGGCTGCGGATGCCTTCGTTAAGCTGCAGGAGAAGACGGGCTTCAAGGCGAAGTACGAACCGAACACGGCATACGGTTTCTACCTCGAAAGCATCACATCCCCGAGTGATGGTCGCACGCTTGCCTACGATCCGACGACTTATGCCTTCTGGCAGCTGTTCGTCGACGGCGCGTCTTCCTCGGTTGGCGCGAGCAGCGTCAAGCTCACCCAGGGGCAGAAGATTGAGTTTGCCTATACGGCTGGTAGCTCGTCCCCTGTCGTTAAGGACCAGGTTGCCGCAAATGTGACCGTCATTGGTCGCGATGCCCAGGGCAAGACTCAGACTTGGGTCGATAATGCGCAGTGTGTGGTGACGTCCGGTTCGAGCGCGCTTGATCTTACGAAGGTCGCACTCGAGGCGAACGACATTGACGCCGTTGCTGCGGGCTCCTTCATTCTGAGCCTTAAGTACAACGGTGTTGAGCTGGGTACGCCCCAAGATTATTCGACCTATTGGCAGCTGTTCATCAACGGCAAGTCGAGTGACTATACGGCGGACAATGTCACCATCCATGCCGGCGATACCGTCACGTGGTTCTACGGTGGCTGGGGCGACCAGTTGCCGTCCGATTCTGTCCATGCTTCTGTTCAGGTTCTCGGTAAGGACAAGGACGGCAAGCAGCAGGTTTGGGCTTCGACGGGTCAGACGAGTCTCAAGGCAGGCTCCACTGCCAAGGATCTCCTTGAGCAGGTCGGCCTTACTCTCGATGCTGGCGAATCGTCTTGGGGCTGGTTCCTCAACGGCATTTATTCGCCCTTCGATGGTAAGTCCTATTGTGGCTATGATGCTGCGACCAATAGCTATTGGCGCTTCTACGTAAATGGCAAGTTCGCCGACGTTGGCGCCGGTGCCTACAAGCTCCAGGAGGGTGACGCCGTCACCTTTATGTATGGTGCTGACGCCGATGCCCTCCCCGGTCAGGTGCTTGGATCCGCCGATGTTATCGGTCCCGATGTCAACGGGAACAATACGCGTTGGGGCACGGCAAGCAATGTTTCTCTGCCCGAAGGCTCCACGGCCCAGAACCTTATTGAGGCAGTTCTGAAGGCCAAGGGCGTTGCGTACAACGGCTCCCAGAGTGGTGAGTACTGGTTCCTGAATTCCATTACTTCGCCGTTCGATCACAAGCCGTATGGTTGGGATGCTGCGACCAATAAATATTGGCATCTGTATATCAACGGAGAGTCCTCCTTACTCTGCGCCAATCAGATTACGCTCAAGAGCGGCGATAAGGTCACGCTTGCCTACACCACCGATAATTCGCCCATGCCCGATCCCGACAAGATTGTCGTGGATCCGAGCGCGACGACTCCTGATTGGGATGCCGAGTGGGCCGGCTACGGCAACAGTGGCAACGGTTCGACCGTAACGGATGCCAAGACGCCTGCGCAGGCCGCCGGTCTTAAGTGGGCCTTCGATTGGAAGGCCGAGTCTGGTCAGCAGTATGCCAACTGCAGCGAGCCTGTCATTGCTAACGGCTTTGTGTACATCGCGACCGAGAACGAGCTCATTAAGATCGATTCGTCCACGGGCAAAAAGGTTGCCTCTGCGCCGCTTGCCTCCAAGGTGAGCTATACCTCTCGTCCGATCTATACCAATGGCCTTATCATCGTTCCGCTCAACGGCGGTGCGGTCCAGGCGATTACTGCAGACAAGCTGATCTGCAAGTGGCTGACGCCTGGTTTGACGGACTTGACGCAGAGCTCCTGCACCGTCGTTTCGGACGGCGAGTACGTCTATGTAGGCTCGGTCGATATTTCGTATGACGAGAATTACAACGCGACCTACGGCAACGGCTCCTTTGTGCGCATTAAGATTGCCACGGGCGAAGTTTCTTGGCAGAACATCGACCCTGCCGAGGGCTATTACTGGACTGGTGCGGCTTTGACGGATAAGTATGCCATCGTTCCTACGAGCGCAGGTACGCTTAAGTGCATTGATAAGGCAACGGGTGATGTCGTTTCGACCATGAAGCTCGGCGCCCTTGCGAACGCTGACTGCGTCGCCGATCCGTCCAATGGCTCGACCTTCTATCAGATGACGCACGACGGAAAGCTCCATGTGATTTCGCTTTCGGCGAAGGGCGTGCTGAGTGAACAGAAGACGGTTGATCTGGGCCTTACGAATAATCTGAGCGCCCCTGCGGTGTCTGGTGACAATCTGATTGTCGGCGGACAGACGGCTACTGGCTCTGCTCTGGTTCTCTATAACCTGAAGACGGGTAAGACCACGATGGTCGCTGCTGCCGACGGCAAGGCGCTGCCGGCTGGTCTCAACGGTATTGCTGCTACTCCGCTGGTGAGTGTTTAGGGCGGCAAGACCTATGTGTACTTCACCGTTAACAGCGCGGATAGCAAGGATTACGTCAACTACTCTGCTGGTGGTGGCGTGTATCGCTATACGCTCGGCGATGCAGAGGCGACGCAGATTTATGATGCGGCTGGCCATTACCAGTACTGTGACTCTCCGGTCATTGCCGATGCTTCTGGCAATCTCTACTACATTAATGATTCGGGCACGCTGTTTAAACTTGGAGCTGTCGAGTCTTGGACGGTTGCCTTTAACTCCAACGGCGGGTCTGCTTGCGACACTAAGTTTGTTGCTACGGCCGATGGCAAGCTGGTCAAGCCGGCCGATCCGACGCGCGATGGCTACACTTTCGGCGGTTGGTATACCGATGAGGCTTGCACGCAGGCGTATGACTTTAGCACGCCGGTGACGGCCGATCTGACGCTGTATGCCAAGTGGACCAAGAATGCCGTTAACCCTGGCGGTAATGGCGGCGCTGGTTCGAATGGCGGCGGCGGTTCTGGTACCGGTACTGGTTCCGGCACTGGCGCTGGCACTGGCACGGGTTCCGGCTCCGGCTCGAAGGGCGGCGCTGTCGCCCCGGGTCATAAGCCGACGACCAAGACGACGGTGTCGACCAAGACCGAGACCAAGGACAACAAGTCCGACAAGAAGGACTCCGATAAGTCCGATAAGAAGGACGAGAAGAAGTCTGACAAGAAGTCTGACAAGAAGGACAGCAAGTCCGACAAGAAGTCCGACAAGAAGTCCGATTCCAAGTCCGATACGGGTGCTGCTTCCACGACCACTGCTAAGAAGTCCTCTAGTGCTTCCGAGCAGGAGACTGGCACCAACCCGCTCGCCATTGTTGGCGTTGCCGCCGGCGTCATCGGTCTCGCCATCGTCGGCGTGTTCGTGTTCACCAAACGTCGGTAGGTGAGGGCTGTGTCCAATAAATCCAAGGACGCTGACCCCAAGCAACCAGATTCCTCGTTCATTCAGTTCGACGATTCAAAGCAACAGGGCGCCGCTTCGGCGGCGTCCGCCCCTCGACGGAAGGCGCTTCTTGGCGTTCTGACTGCCGCGTGCGTTGCGCTGATTGTCATATCGCTGGGCTTCGTCCATCCTTCCGAGAGCGGCGCCTGGTCCATTGACTGGATCGTTCAGGCCGTGACGGGGGAGAGCGTCGTCGCCAAGGACACCAAGGGGTTTGGCTCGACTACGACTTCGGGCGAGGCCAGTTCCAAGGATTCCAAATCTTCGAATGATGCAAAAGACGAGCCCAAGGGTTCGAACGACGCCAAGGACGATTCCGAGTCTTCAAACAAGGAATCGGACAAAAACTCGGATAGCAAGAAGTCCGAGGACCGGGGCGGCAAGAAGTCTGGCGATAAATCCGCTGCCCAAAATACGGGAGCCGGTGATACTTCCAATGCGTCTGGCGGTGCTTCTTCGGGCGGTGGCCAGTCGTCTGATGGAGCCTCATCCTCTAATGGTGGAAACGCCTCCTCGGGCAGCCAAAGCGGCTCACAGGAGTCCAACTACGTTACGGTGACGGTTTCGGTCACATCGAGCGCTGTGGGCAATCCCGTGTCCTCTGGCGGCACCTTTACCTTTAACGAAGGCGCCACCGTTTACGATGCCCTGTGCGCGCTGGGCCTTTCTGTCAACGCACACGGCTCATCGTACGGCACGTATGTTTCTGCGATTGGTGGTTTGGCCGAGAAACAGTACGGCGGCACGAGCGGCTGGATGTACTCCGTCAACGGCACAACGCCCATGACGGCCTGCAGTAACTACGTTCTCTCCAATGGCGACAACGTCGTTTGGTATTACGTAACGGGCTAGAGGCCTCGACATAGCGCGCCAGACGGGCGGTTCGGACCAACATCCGGACCGTCCGTTTTTCATGCGAATGGGACTGGGTCGCCGGGTCTCTCGGCAAACAAAAAACCGGTTGGAACGGGAATTCCAACCGGTTATACATTCAAGCAAATAGTGAATCGACTACGACCGTGCGCCCTCGAGGAAGAAGCGGCGGCTGAAGTAGTTATACCAGGTGACGAGGAACGTGGCGATGGCCTTCATGGCCTGGTAGCCGATGCTCAAAAACGTGACGCCCACAAACATGTACAGGTCGTTGAGGCCCAGGCCGATCACCGACAGGATGGTGAAGATCGTGAACTCGCGCTTGCGGCTCATGCCTTCGCGGTGGTCGAACACGTACTTCATGCTGAGCCAGTAGTTGACCACGACGGACGTGATAAACGAAACCGTGGTGCTCATCAAAAAGTCGAGGTGGAACAGCTCGACGAGCGCAATGAGCATGCCCCAGTCGATGCCAAAGGAGATAAGACCCACGACGGCAAACTTGAGGAACTGCTTGGTATGAGGTTGTGCCAGCGCCTTGCGCACGTAATCACATCCAATGCGTTGATGAATCGAGCAGAGGATACTTTAGAGCTTTTACAAGGGAAACGTAAGGTCTTTGCCAATAACTATATGAACTCGCCAAATTTTCAAGAGCTAATCCGCAAACGTTGAAAATTTGCCCGTAAACGAGCGACACCCACGGACGATACTGCGCTGAGTGCGCGTCGTCCGTGGGCGCCGTAATGCTGCAGGGGTTTCGAGCTATTTTGTCTCGTCGCCCTCCAGGAAGATCTTTCGGGTCACAAAGTTGTAGACCATGACAAGCGCGGTGGCACAGATCTTGGCGATATTGGCCTCGAGTCCCAGGCCGGCGTTGAGCGCCAGCACGATGCCATCGTTGAGCACCAAACCGATCACGGACAGCACGACGAAGATGATGAACTCGCGGCGGCGGCTCATGCCTTCCTTGTGCGCAAACACGTATTTCATGCTTGCGAGGTAGTTAAAGATGAGTGAGATGATAAAGCCGCTGGTGTTGGCGATTAGGATGTTGAGGCCCAGACCGTAGTGGAGCAGATTCATAATGCCAAAGTCGATAACCGTGGCAATGACACCGACGACGCCAAATTTCATGATCTGCGCAAGGAGCTTTTGCATGGTACCTGCCTTAAGCTGGCGCCGAAGCGCCGCGGGGATGACAAACTCAGCAAGTTTAGCCAATCCCCGCGGGTGGTGCTAGGCGCGCTCCTCGATAGCACCGTTTCTATATGCATCGAGCAGCTGGCGCAGGTCCTGGATCTGGTTGCG
>OLRF01004198.1_pt1 | contig 10422 bp, 7 predicted proteins | sample 1672061 | NCBI WGS metagenome assembly OLRF01 (sample SAMEA3136641, study PRJEB25190) | human gut metagenome | reverse complement strand
AAATTTGGACACAACTGACAAAAAATCTTCTCACAAAATCAAGCACAAAAAGATTCCGAGAGTACATCGGATAATTACGGAGGGAATTATGTACAAGGTAAAACTTACAGAATTTGTAAACAAGATGAATTTAAAAAGCCTGTTACCAGATATTGATACAGACAGCATTATGATTGAGCAGTCTGCGGTAAACCGTCTTGCATTGCAACTTGCCGGATTTTTTGAACATTTTGATTCAGAAAGAATTCAGGTAATCGGTAATGTTGAGGCAGCATATATGAAGCAGCTTGCACCGGAATCTATCCCGCCTCTTTGTGAGAAGATTTTCAGCTTTAATATTCCATGCCTTGTATTTTGCCGTGGATTAGAGCCGTCACAAGAGATGCTTGATACAGCAGAAAAGAACGGTGTTCCAATCTTTACAACAGAGATGACAACTTCAGATTTTATTGCGAACTCTGTACGCTGGCTGAGCGAGGAACTTGCTCCACGTATTTCCATTCATGGTGTTTTGGTTGATGTATACGGCGAAGGTGTTTTGATCATGGGTGAGAGTGGAATCGGAAAGAGTGAGGCGGCTCTTGAACTGATTCACCGTGGACACCGTCTCGTATCCGATGATGTTGTTGAAATACGTAAAATCAGTGACGACACCCTTCTGGGAACATCTCCAGATATTACAAGACATTTTATCGAACTTCGTGGTATCGGTATTGTTGATGTAAAGACATTGTTCGGTGTGGAAAGTATAACCAGACAATTGACATGGTTATCCGTTTAGAAGACTGGAACAGAGAAGCAAACTACGACAGACTTGGCCTTGATGAAGAATATATTGAGTTCCTCGGCAATAAGGTTGTCTGCTACTCTATTCCAATTCGTCCGGGTCGTAACCTTGCGGTTATCGTAGAGTCCGCAGCGATTAACTATCGTGCGAAAAAAATGGGATATAATGCAGCACAGGAACTTTATAACCGTGTAACGGGAAGTCTTTCTACGAATAAAGAAGAACAGAAAGAACAGTAATTAAGATTTGCAAAAGAGCTAAAGTGTGTTTGGAAAATCTGAAAGCAATCTAATCCTCTGATTTATGGTATATCAGATGTGAGATGACTCCCATATCGCAGCAAGAATGCCGGGGTAATCTTGAATTTGCAGAAAGTATTTTTCGGATACATGCTGATTATGAACAGGTAATTTTTTGTTTAGGAATTTTTAACAAGAATCATATATGAAACTTTTTTGCACAACAAATGTTCTGGGAGATAACAAAAATATTAGCTTTTTTTGGCACTTTATCTAAAGGGAGCGAGAAAGCTCCCTTTTATTTTGTGTTTTTTCCACATTGTACTTCCCCACGTTTTAGAGTATCATATAGTATGTATCTAAATATAGGATGCAACTATATAGTTGTTTTAAGTGTTTTAGATAGGAGATATATAGGAGATATTATGAATAAGGAATTCCTTCAGAATTTGAGAGAGCAGATTAAAGCAGGAACAGTAACAGAGCAGGAACCGATGAATAAGCACACAAGTTTTGCCATTGGAGGCCCGGCAGATGTTTTTGTTCAGCCGGCAACAAGGGAAGAAATCAGAAGTGCGGTTTATTGTGCAAAAGAAGCGGGGATTCCTTTTTTTGTTATGGGTAATGGAAGTAACCTGCTGGTATCGGACGAAGGTTTTCGAGGAATGATTATCCAGATAGGTAAGAACTTCCAGGCAATTTCTGTGAAGGATACAGTAATTGAAGTGCAGGCGGGTGCTTTGCTTAGCAGAACAGCCAGAGCTGCATGGAATGCCGGACTCACCGGTTTTGAGTTTGCGGCAGGAATCCCTGGCTCCGTAGGTGGAGCAGTTGCCATGAATGCAGGAGCATATGGCGGTGAAGTGAAAGGTGTCCTTCTTGATGCGGAAGTATTGACGCAGGAGGGAGAATTTCTTACATTAACGGGAGAGGAATTAGATTTGTCTTACCGTCATAGCTGTATTTTTGAGAAAAACTACGTTGTTTTGTCTGCGCGTTTTTCATTTGAAAAAGGTGAGTCTGATAAGATTAAGGCACGAATGGATGAGCTGGCCAAAGCCAGAAGAGAGAAACAGCCTTTAGAGTTTCCAAGTGCGGGAAGTACTTTTAAGAGACCGGAAGGTTATTTCGCAGGAAAGTTAATTCAGGATGCCGGATTAAAAGGCTATACCGTAGGCGGTGCACAGGTATCCGAGAAGCATAGCGGATTTGTGGTTAACCGTGGCGGGGCGACAGCAGAAGAGGTAGCTTTTTTAATAAAACAGGTACAGAAAAAAGTAATGAAACAGTTTAATGTTATGATGCAGCCGGAAGTCCGCTTTGTCGGATTTGCGGATACAGAGGTGAGAGAGTGAGATTTGTAATAGTTTCCGGCATGTCTGGTGCAGGAAAGAGTACCGCATTAAAGGTTCTTGAGGACTTTGGTTTCTTTTGTGTGGACAATCTGCCAGTTGCATTGCTTCCGAATTTCGGAGAGATTGCTTCTGACAGACAGACTGAAGTAGACAAAGTGGCGGTAGGAGTTGATATCCGTAACGGAGAACAGCTCACCAGATTAAACAGTCAGTTAGAAGTCTTGTGTGAACTTGGAATAGAATATGAGATTCTGTTTTTAGATGCAGAAGATGAGACTCTTGTCAAGCGATATAAAGAGACAAGAAGAACCCATCCGCTCGCAAAGGAGGACCGCATAGAAACGGGGATTTCCAGAGAGCGTGAGATGATTTCTTTTATCCGGGACAGGGCAGATTATATTATTGATACAACGACTCTTCTTACCAGAGAATTACGACAGGAAGTGGAGAAAATTTTTGTCGGGAATGAGGAATATGGTAATTTTATTATCACAGTACTCTCCTTCGGATTCAAATATGGAATCCCTTCAGATGCTGATTTGGTATTTGATGTGCGTTTTCTTCCGAATCCTTATTATGAGCAGGCATTGCGTCCGCTCACAGGTAATGACCGTTCCATTCAGGAATATGTCATGAAGAATGGAGACGGCCGAAAGTTTCTTGATAAACTGGAAGATTTAATGCAGTTTCTTATCCCACGTTATTTAGACGAGGGAAAGAACAGCCTTGTTATTGGCATCGGCTGTACCGGTGGCAAGCATCGTTCTGTTACGATAACGAACGGGCTTTATGCAAGGCTGAAAAAGTTTCCGTATACCGTTCGTATGGAACACCGGGATATTGAGAAAGACGCCCGGACAAAAGGAAAGTAATCGAGTAATTGATGTAAGGAGATAGAATATGTCATTTTCTTCTGAAGTAAAAGAAGAACTTTCTCATGTGGACGGTCACGAAAATCACTGCATGATTGCGGAACTTGCCGCAATTATTGGACTTTGTGGAAAAATCAAATGTGAAGATGGAAGATATTCCCGATTTACCTGGTACATCCATACTTGACGCATTATCCGGTCAAGTAGTGGGACTTTCGGTTACGCAGAGTGATGGCCGCCCGGGATCTACCGGTTCGTTTAAGGTGCGCCAGCCTATGAGTTTTGATGATGCAGGTAATTTCAATCAACCGTTGATTGTTATTGATGATATTGTTCAGGTGGATGAAAACGGTGAACCTTCAATGACTGCTTTTAATATGCTGAATCAATCGGAAATTGAAAGTATGACTGTATTGAAAGATGCTTCTGCAGCTGTTTATGGTTCGCGGGCTTCTGCTGGCGTAATTTTGGTGAAAACCAAAAGAGGAAGCGTAGGAGCCCCTAAAATATCTTATTCTGGTAAGTTGGATTTCGCAGATGCAGTAAGTCATCCGAAGACAATGAATGCTTATGAATTGGGCATATTTACGAATCGTCTGTTTGACCAAACTGATATGGTAAAGGGTAATCAAGATAACTTAATATATAAATATTCGGATGCGGAATTGAAAGCTTTAAAAGGATTGAATTATAATTGGTTGGATGAGGCATGGCATTCTTCTCTTTCGCATCGTCACTCTCTGACTGTTAATGGCGGTTCTGAAAAGGTTACTTTTTTTGCCGGTATTAATTATCAGGAACAAGATACTAACCTTGGCGATGTGCAGGATTATAGCAAATGGACTTTTCGTGCAGGTGGTAATGTCAAAGTTGCATCCGGGTTGAATTTATCTGCTTCAATAGCTGGTTATAATAGTAGTAAGGTAGGCAATAATATACAGACTAATGTTGGTGCAGGACCTTGGGGAAATCAGATTGCATCCAGAGATTATGCAATGTTGAATCACATGCCTAATTATATTCCTTGGGAAACTTCAATTTACGATGAGGCTAGTGGAGAGACGAAAAACTATTTTGTATCTCCATGGGGCGGTCCGAAACTCCTGAATACTCAAGTTGACAGTAAAGTTAGTGGATATCCTGTATGGAATTATTTTGCAGAAGAAGCTTCTAAATCAAGAAGTTATAATGATGCTAATGGTTATAATGCAAATTTCTCATTAACGTATGATGTACCGTTTATAAAAGGTTTAAGTCTTAAGGGTACTTATGCTGTTTCTTTCAATAATTCGCATTCTGAAATTGTTGGCGATTACTTGCATTTGGCTCGTGCCGGTAATACTAATGAAGTAGGGATGCACTTGCTGGGCGATTATACAACATGGAACTTTATTAATTTAGGAGACCCGGACGGAACTCTTCTTAAAAATAAGCCAACTGTGAAATATGGTAAGAATACAAGTAAAAGCGAACAATTGAATTTTGCCATTTCTTATAGTCGTGTTTTTGGAAAACATGATGTTTCAGCTACAGCAGTAGTAGAACGTGCTGAGAGTGAAGGAGATGAATTGTTGCAAATGTATGGAGGTATTGGTATGTCATACGGAGGAACAAGTGCTACGGCTGGAACGCTAATAACAGATGCTGAGGGTACGCATTATAAAAAATATGAAAGTGGCTCTCTCTCTTATATTGGTAGAGCAAGCTATAAATATGATAACCGTTATTTGGCACAGTTTGTATTCCGTTCAGACGCATCTACAAAATTTGCTCCTGAAAACTATTGGGGATTCTTTCCTACAGGATCTCTCGGTTGGGTAGCATCTGAAGAAAAATTCTTTAAAAATAGTGCATTGGGAAAAATATTTGATTTCATGAAGGTGCGCTATAGCTTAGGAAAGACTGGTAAGGATAATGTGGATGCATGGCAATGGATGCAAATTTATAATATTAATCCTACTGGTGGTATGGGATTTGGTTCCATAGGGGGACAATTCACCGGTGGTGCCGTTATTAATGGTACAGTCAATCGAGACATCAAATGGGATACAACTATCAAACAAAATGTTGGTTTGGATATGAACGTATTGAATAATCGTTTGTCTGTAACTGCCGATTTTTATTATGACAAAACAAAAGACTTGATTATGTTTATTTCAAGTGAAGAGGAACCCATTTACATTGGTGCTAAATTGCCTTCTGTAAATTATGGTAAGAAGGATGCATGGGGCTTTGAACTTTCCGTAAGATGGAGTGATGAAATTAAACAGTCATTGCTTCCATCCTGGGGATCAATTAAGTATTCTGTAGGAATGGATTATGGAATTTCGTGGAATAAGACAGTATTGGGCAAGGATGCTATATTTGATTATCCGGGATATGTGGCTAATATGACGGATTTGACTGGTTATCGCGGTATGGGTAGTGAATATGGTTTCAGAACATGGAAGCATACAAGTAGTGGCGACGGTATACTCCGCAATCAAGCCGACATTGATAATTACTGGAATTATCTGACCGAACTTGCTGAAGCGGCTGGTGTTTCTCCGAATTTCTTGGGTATTACTTCAAAAGAAAAGATGTATCCCGGTATGTTGGTATACGAAGATATTGCTGGAGATATCGATACGAAAAACAAAACGATTGCCGGACCTAATGGGGTTATCTCTAAAGATCATGGTGAAGACTATGTGAAATTGGCGGATAATCGCCAGCATGGTATCAATACGAAATTGAGACTGCAATGGGGTAACTTCAGCTGGTCAGCTCAGATTGCAACTTCGTGGGGAGGATTCCTTGATTATCGTGGTACACAAGCTAAGGCGGACAACTTTATATGGAGCCAGTTCTCGTATGTTAATGATATGTTCGATGTAATTGATAACCCTAACGGTTGTTACCCGATTATGGCTGCCGGTAATGCGTATGGTGAAACCTCCGACTTCTGGCAAGTGTCTTCATTCCGTATGTATGTACGTAATATGACTTTTGCTTATTCAGTTCCGAAGTCTTTGCTGAAGAAAGTGAATATTGATGCTCTCTCCATCAATCTGACAGGTAATAATTTATGGGATTTCCATAATCCGTATCCCGATCATTTCGTAAACAGATATGATGGAATAAAGACTGGCTATCCAACATTGAGAACTTGGAGTTTGGGACTTAACCTAACGTTCTAATGATGCAGTTTGTAATATAAAAAATATGTAATATGAAAAGTGTTAGAAATATATTTATAGGTGCGGTAGGACTGCTCATAGGTATGTCTGCGTGCAGTGATGATTTTCTAAAAGAAAAGAAAGACTATAATAGAATGACCACCGTCGATGTGTTTAGCGACAAGACGCAGGCTACTGCCGTATTCGCTACCATATACAAACAAATATTGTCAAGATATAATTCTCCTCTTTGTGGTTCCGACCCTTTGATGAGACAAGACCAACCTACCGGTGGTAAGCAGTATGTTTTCTCTGAAGAGATGACGGGTTGGAAAGGCGGTAATTACTCAGGTGCTATAACGAAAAATGTAAAAGCGGGAAATCATATAGGAAATCCTCCTTATTGGAACGATCCGCGTAACAATACTAATAATTTCAATAATTATAATCGTTATACTTTATTTCCCACTGTCTATTTGATAAACAATTATATTATAGAAATAGACCGTTCGCGTTCATTGATTGCTGATGAAGAATTTTGGAATCACCTGAAAGGCCAGGCTATGTTTGCTCGTGCGTGGCTTTATTTTGATGCTACACGTGAGTGGGGTGGTTTCCCATATTATTGTACAGAAGTGGATATGCCTGGAATGAATGACCGCTCTTTGCGTATGCCTATACAAGAATGCATCGATAAGATTTGTGCAGACTTTGAAAACGCGGCGAAGTTACTTCCTGCAAAGTGGGATGGAGATAACTATGGTCGTTTCACTTCGGTTGCAGCGTTGGCTATGGCAGCTCGTGCGCGAGTATTTATGGCAAGTCCAATTTTCAATGCAAATTGGGATGATACAAGTAGTAAGCGCTGGCAAGCAGCATTAGATGCTTCGTTGACTGCTTTGGCAGCAGCGGATGCTGCCGGACATGGTACGAATGTAACGGATATTGAATCGTGGGATAAGGCTTTTTATAACTATAATGGAACGTTCAATCCGGAGGCTATTATAACTGTCTTAATGAATGATGAGTCAATGATCAGCGGAACATTCAATAAGTGGGAAGAAAAAATCCGTCCCAGTGCAATTGCATACAATGACGGTGCGGGGATTCCAGCTCCGGATGAAATACTGAAAGCTTTTCCTATGAAAGACGGTAAACCGGCCATTGCTGAAAATGGTTATGATGATGATAAATTCTACCGGAATCGCGACCCACGTTTCTATCGTACATTTGCTTTCTCTGGTTGCGAATGGCCGGGAATAGCAAATAAGCAACTTTGGTTGTTTGCATATAAATTCAGCGATAGCGATGGAAATATGTATCGCTATACGGATGGGAAAAAAGGTGATGGCGGTGCACAAGGAAAGAGTCGTGCTATTGTATGGAAAATGACTAATCCTAATATACTACAAGGTGCAGAGGCGACGAGTGGAACGGACATCATGGAGTATCGTTATGGAGAATTATTGTTGAATGTGGCTGAATGTTATGCGGCTCAGGGGAAAGCAAGCGAATGTTTGCAATATTTAGGGAGAATTCGTAGTCGTGTAGGTATTTCAAATACAAACAACTATGGTCTAGGAAATATTTCGGACCGCTATCAACTGATAAAAGCTGTGTTGAATGAACGTCAAGTTGAATTGGCTTACGAAGGCAAGCGCCCATGGGATTTGAAGCGTTGGCTGTTATTTGAAGGCGGTGCCGGATTCGATCCCAATATCGGTGGTGGATATAATAGTGCAACCGGTGAATATGATCCTGTTGCATCATGGGGAGCAGGTTGGAAAATCTATGATGGTAAAGATGGAAGACCGGAATACTCAAGAGTCAATAATGTACTGACTAAGTTGGGAATGAAACCTCTGTCAGGTACTAAGCATACCAGTAAAATCTGGGGGTATGATTTGGATAATGTTCATGCAGTTCCTGAGTATATCGAATCGGAAGTAAATCACCCGTTAGTTGGCAATGAATTATTAAATGCTGTACCCGCCATTAAGAAAGATATGAATGAGGCTGACCGTAATCTTGCTTTCGATAAGTTGGAACGACTCTGTGAAGGTGTTGGTATAAAGACTTATGATCCGATTGAGAAGATGGGGCATAAATATGGAATGGAATCCGGTTCAAAGGAGACAGACCAGAATTTCTTGTTTGCTTGGAGAGGTTGGTATTATATCTATCCGATTCATTATGATATGTATGATCCGGCAAAAGGTAATAGCTGGATTGAACAAACTGCCGGTTGGATGATAGAGAATAGAACTCCTTCCTGTCTTACCGTAGACGAACAAAACGGTACATATTATTATTGTACTCCGGAGGAATAATAATTCTTTCTGTTTACGATCTGAAGATTGAATCTGATGTAAAGGTCAGGTTCAATCTTTTTTATTATAAAGTCCCTTACTGCCGATTACAAAGGTTCATCTTTTTCGTCCTATTATTGATAATAATTTATGTATAATTGTAAACTATAAAAACATGATGAATAGAATTTTATCTCTCCTTACTTTATTCTTTTTTTCAGTAGTGGTATCTGCCGCGGATATAAAATTAAATACGAGAAATCTTCCGGCAAATGTTGTAACTGAAGCTCAGCAAAAGACAGCTAAGGTAATGGACAAACTTTTATTGCCCAATGATTCCATCCGTGAGAATATTCAAATCGTTATAACAAACCGATATCTGGAATTAAGGGAAATTCATCTGAATTATGATAAACGGAACAAGACGATTGAGGCGAGAGGATTACCTAAGGAAGTGGAAGCAGAAGAGCTGGAACGTTCGTACTATCAATATAACTCTGATTTATATCGCTCCCGCTTTGGCTATGAGGCTTGGCTCTCTTTCTACCTGAATGATAAACAAGTAGAAACGATCAAGGATGCTATGACCTACAATTTATTCCATATACGCTATGACGATTTTATGGATTTGTTACCAAATCTGACAGAGTCGGACAAGAATAGAGTGTATCATTGGTTGGTAGAGGCACGTGAGTTCAGTATGGACTTCGAAACTCCTCGGAAAATGCGCCAGATGTTTACAAAATATCGGGGACGAATCAATAATTATCTGTCCAGCCGTGGATATGATTTAAGAAAAGCGACAGAGGAGCAAGAGGCGCGTAAGATGAAAAATAAATAGTTCCTTCTGATTACAATTCTTCTTTCTTATCGTCTTATTATTGTATTTTTGAAAAGCAATCGGACAAAACCAATAAGATAATGAAAAATAAACTTGTATTTTTGGCGGCCTGTGCCGTCACAGTGTTGATGCCGGCTACTGTTAAAGCTCAGTACCCTGGGATAACTAAAGAAGCTGGAGAAATCAGTGGAAAAATAATGTCTGAAGGGCGTCAGCGCTCGGATGAGGCATGGGCGAAAGCTTTACCTATTGTCGAGAAAGAAGCCAAAGAAGGACGTCCTTATATACCTTGGGCTTCCCGTCCGGACGATCTGCCTCAGGCTAAAATCCCGGCATTTCCGGGTGCAGAAGGAGGCGGTATGTTTAGTTATGGTGGTCGTGGTGGTAAGGTAATTACTGTAACCAATCTGAATGATCGTGGACCGGGCTCTTTCCGCGAAGCTTGTGAAGTGGGTGGAGCTCGTATCATTGTTTTTAATGTAGCAGGTATTATCCGTTTGGAAACACCGATTATAGTTCGTGCTCCTTATATTACTATTGCCGGGCAAACAGCTCCTGGTGATGGGGTGTGTATTGCCGGAGAATCTTTTTGGGTAGATACACACGATGTTGTAGTACGTCACATGCGTTTTCGTCGTGGAGAAACCAAAGTTACCCGTCGTGATGATTCCTTTGGTGGTAATCCGATTGGTAATATCATGATTGACCATTGCTCCTGTACTTGGGGATTAGATGAGAATATATCTTTTTATCGCCATATGTATAGCCCGGGTGAGGGTTATAAAGATGAGAAACTTCCAACCGTGAATGTTACGATTCAGAATACGATTTCAGCTCAAGCATTGGATCCTTATAATCACG
>OLRF01004189.1_pt1 | contig 10442 bp, 9 predicted proteins | sample 1672061 | NCBI WGS metagenome assembly OLRF01 (sample SAMEA3136641, study PRJEB25190) | human gut metagenome | reverse complement strand
GGTAGCCATAGAAAATAGATAAAAAATCGGGGCACCTCAGGGGGGTAGCTCCGATGATCAAAAATCTGAAGAGAACACCTCGCAATAGGTGTTAGCCATTTTTATTATGACTAATTTCTCTTTCATATACATTATATGTTATTTTTAATAAAAAAGCAATAACTTTTGTAGCAAGCAATAAATATTCAGAGTATCATATGCAATAAAAAACAAATTTATTTGCTTTTTGTTCTAAAATAACGATAAGAATCTTGCTCTTCTTTTTATTTTATTGTATAATTATTATGGAAATTAATAGAAAGAGTGATAGTTATGGCAGCAAAATATGATGAGAGTTCAATTAAAATACTAGAAGGATTAGAAGCGGTAAGAAAAAGACCAGGTATGTATATTGGTTCTACTGATAAAAGAGGTTTACATCATCTAGTATGGGAAATAGTTGATAATTCTATTGATGAAGCATTAAATGGTTATGGTAATCATTTAAAGATAGTTTTACATAAAGATGGGGCAGTAAGTGTAACTGATAAAGGTAGAGGTTTACCAGTAGGTATGCATTCATCTGGTAAATCAACACCTGAAGTAATATATACAGTACTTCATGCTGGTGGTAAATTTAGTGAAGGCGGATACAAAGTATCCGGTGGATTACATGGAGTAGGTGGATCAGTAGTTAATGCTTTGAGCTCAGTTATGGAAGTAGTAACTCGTCGTGATGGCGGAGAATACTATATAAAGTTTGAAAATGGTGGTAAAGTAGTAGTACCTTTAAGAAAAGTAGGAACTACAAATAGAACCGGAACAACAGTTAAGTTTAAACCCGACCCAGCAATATTTCCGGTTACAACATTTAGTTTTTCTACTATATGTGAAAGAATGCAAGAAAGTGCTTTCTTAATAAGTGGACTTACCATTGAAGTAGTAGATGAAATAGAAGGAAGAAGTGAAAAGTACCATTATGAAAATGGATTAGAAGCCTTTTGCGAATATTTAAATGAAGGAAAAGAAGTATTACATAAACCATTATGTTTTACTAGTTCAAAAGATAAAATTAATGTATCAGTAGCTATGCAATATACTGATAGTTATTCAGAAAATATTGTATCATTTGTTAATGATGTAAAAACTAGTGATGGTGGTAGTCATGAAGTTGGTTTCAAAACCGCTATTACGAAAGTACTTAATGACTATGCTAGAGCAAATAATTACTTAAAAAAAGATAAAAGTTTTGATGGTTCTGATGTAAGAGAAGGACTAACAGCAGTTATATCTGTACAAATACCTGAAGATATACTTCAGTTTGAAGGACAGACCAAATCAAAACTAGGTACACCTGCTGCTAGAGCAGTAGTCGAAGCAATAGTTACCGAGAAGTTAAAATTCTTTCTTGAAGAAAATAAAATGGTAGCTACTAAAATAGTTGGAAAAGCTGTAAAAGGAAAAGAAGCTAGAGAAGCTGCTAGAAAAGCAAGAGAAGAAACAAGAAAAGGAAAAGATAGTAAAAAGACCGAAAGACTATTATCAGGAAAGTTAACTCCTGCTCAAAGTAAAAAAGCAATGGAAAAAGAATTATTTATAGTAGAGGGAGATTCAGCAGGAGGCTCTGCTAAACAAGGTAGAGATAGAAAAGTACAAGCTATTCTTCCACTTCGTGGTAAAGTATTAAATACTGAAAAAACAAGAATGGAAGAAATATTTAAAAATGAAGAAATAAATACTCTAATTTATACAATAGGTGCAGGAGTAGGTAGTGACTTCAATGTAAAAGATATAAATTATGGTAAAGTAATAATAATGACTGATGCTGATGATGATGGTGCACATATACAATGTTTATTATTAACATTCTTCTATAGATATATGAAACCGCTTATTGAAGAAGGGCATCTATTTATAGCAATGCCACCACTATATAAAGTAACTAGTGGTAGTAAACACGTATATGCTTGGTCTAATGAAGAATTAAGAGAAGAAACAAAAGGAAAAACAAACTATAAAGTACAAAGATACAAAGGACTTGGTGAAATGAATGCTAACCAGTTATGGGAAACTACTATGGATCCAGAAGAAAGAAAGTTAATTAAAGTAAATATAACAGATGCAGCTCTTGCTGAAAAAAGAGTATCAGTACTTATGGGAGATGCTGTAGAACCAAGAAAAAATTGGATTGAAGAAAATGTTATATTCTCTCTTGAAGATGACTATAAAATAGCATAGGGAGGCATTATGAAGAAAAGATTACTTGGAGGAGCCTTAGTAGTGGGTATTCTACTACTAGCATTCCTATTAGGAAATACAGTATTTAGAATAGTTATGGCAATTACCTCTATACTAGGTTTAAAAGAACTAATAGATATCAAATACAAAAAGAAAAATATACCAGTAATAAAAATAATATCTTATATATTACTTGGAATATTTATGTTAAATGGTATAGTATATAAATTAAATATTACCAGTATGATAATATTAACTCTATTATTATTAATATTACCAGTAATATTCTATAATGATAAAGATAAATACAATATCAATGATAGTATGTATTTTATAGGTATAATATTGTTACTAGGACTTGCTTTTAACAATATTAGTACTATGAGAGAAGTTAATATATATAAGTGTATCTATATATTTATAATATCATTTATTACCGATACATATGCTTTTATTGGAGGCAATTTAATAGGAAAACATAGATTTACTAGTATATCTCCTAAAAAAACAATAGAAGGATGTATTATAGGAGTACTAGTAGGTACATTTATAGGTAGTATGTTTTATTTATCATTAATAGGTAGTATATCAGTACTAAAAATAATATTTATGTCATTAATACTTACTATATTAAGTGAAATGGGAGATTTAGTATTTAGTGCAATAAAAAGATATTATGATAAAAAAGATTATTCAAATATAATACCTGGACATGGTGGTATATTAGATAGATTTGATAGTGTTATATTTGTATCATTAGGTATGAGTTTATTACTTAGTATTTTATAATAGGAGGAGGATAGTATGAATTTATTAAGTTTATTATATTTTGTACTAATACTTGGTGCTATAGTATTAGTTCATGAATTTGGACATTTTATATTTTCTAAATTATTTGGAGTATATGTCTATGAATTTTCAATAGGTATGGGACCTAAAATATTCCATTTTAAAAAGAAAGGTGGAGAAACAGAATACTGTATTAGAGCTATACCAATAGGTGGTTTTGTATCACTAGCGGGTGAAGATGCTGATGATAATAGTAAGATTCCAAATAAAAGAAAATTATATTCTAAGCCAGTATGGCAAAGATTAATAATAATGATTGCTGGTGCAACATTTAACTTCTTATTTGCCTTTGTAATACTATTTGTATCAGCATTAATATATGGAAGCATTTCTACTAAACCAGTAGTAGCTAATGTAAGTGAAGGATATCCTGCTTATACTGCTGGTATTAAAGAAGGAGATACCATAGTATCAATAAACAAACAAAGAGTATCTAGTTGGAGTGAAGTACAATTATATATTCAAACATCTAAAGGTGAACAATTAAATATAGTATTGAAAGATAAATCAGGTACAAAAAGAGAAGTAACATTAGTACCAGATAAAGTAGAAGATAAAGAAGGAAATGTAAGTTATGTAGTAGGAATAGGACTAGATACCACAGTAAGAAAAGGATTAGGCGTTTCACTTAAACATGCAGTAGAAACGACTGCTAGTCTATATAAATTAATGATTACTACATTAAAAGAATTAGTAACAGGAAAATTCTCAGTTAAAGATTTATCAGGACCAGTAGGAATATACTCAGTAGTAGATAGCCAGTCTAAGAAAGGTTTTGAAAGTATCTTAAGTCTAGTAGCATATCTATCTATGAATGTTGGAGTAATAAACCTAATACCATTCCCAGCCTTTGATGGAGGAAGAGTATTATTCTTAATAATAGAAAAAATAAGAAGAAAACCAATTAAAGCAAAAACAGAAGGAATGATAAACAGTATAGGCTTTATACTATTAATGTTATTAATGGTATTTGTAACAATAAGTGATGTAATAAAACTATTCTAAGAAAGAGGGGTGCTCTAAATGAAAAAAAAGAATATTATTTTATTAATTATTGCAATAGTTATGTTTATTCTAGTAGGATCAACAATGGCATACTTTGGTTGGAGCAGCTCTGCAGAAAACAAAGATCAGTTAGTAGATGTAACAGTCGCAGGTGGTACTGGTTCGTGTGATAAACTATCAGACAACAATAAATTATTATATCCAACATCCACAAGAGAAAAGGGAAGAATATTAAAAGTAACTACTAAACAACAAATGGCTACAAATGCTTTTGTTACTTGGAATTTAGTAGTAAATAGTATAAATGAAACAACACTTACTACTTCAGGATTAAAACATAAATCATTTAAATATGAATTAGTAAATGACACAACAGGAGTATCTTATGGTACAGGTAGTTTTGAAAATGTAACTAATGGTACTACAATAACACTAAGTACAGATAAAGAAACATTAGATTATAATAAAGAATACACATTTATATTATATCTATGGATAGATGGTACTATAGGTAATAATCCATTAGATATGACTAATCAACCATATAACTTTGATTTAAACTGTAACATAACAGGTACAAGTACTAAGATAGTACCAACAGATACATATCAGTTAACAAATGGTGATGGTACTACATATACACCAACCTATACAGGTTCAGGAACAAAAGCAGTTAGGTCTACAGCTCCTCTAAGTAAATTTAGAGAGGTAAGGGTAGATGATACAGTTGTAGACAGCTCTAACTATACAATAACCGAAGGTTCAACAATAGTAACATTTAAAGAAAGTTATTTGGAAAAATTATCACCTGGATATCACACGTTGAAAATAATATCAGAAGATGGCTTTACTTCAGGAAAAATAACTATTGAAACCGCTGCAACATATATAACTGATTTATATAATAATGCTCCAAAAACAACTGTAATAAGCAATGACATTACTTATAATACAGCACCTTCAGTAAGACTTATGAATGATAGATTAGGTGGAACAACATCAGACCTAAATGGAGGTAATATTAGATTTTATGGTATTACTTCTAATTCCGAACAAAAGGCATATGCATGGAATAGTTATAACACGGCAATGATATTTTATCAAATAAGCCAAAATCTTTTCATTTCAAACCAAGCAATTTCCTCTAAAGAAAATTGTATAACTACACTTTCTCAAGCCACAAATTGTACGTCTTCCTATGCCAGTTTAGGCTTTTCTAGTGTGGCAGAATGTGAAACAGGTCTACCTAATATTATAAGTCAAATAACTAATGGTGAAACAACATCAGTTGATGGTGTAAAACAATACCTTTGCTCTAGAGAAGTGAGTTCAACAGAGCCGGGTAATGTAAACAACTACATATATTTCAATTGTAATAATTATTCCAATCCGTCATCAAGTACATGTGAAATATGGCGAATAATAGGAGTGTTTGATGGTAAATTAAAAATAATTAGAAACAGCACAATTGGTGAACTAGCATGGGATAGTAATGGCATTGCAGCTTGGTCGACATCAACGTTACAAAAAATACTGAATGAAAATTATTATAATGGAAACGAATTAAATTTTAAAATAAAAAATGAAACTACAAGAAATATGATAACTAGTGTAAAATGGAATATAGGAACTTATTATAGTTCAAGAAACATATTTTCTAATGCTGCATACTCTAGCGAAATAACTAAAACTTGGTCTGGAAAAATAGCATTACCAACTGTATCAGATTATTTATACTCTAATGATTTCTTAAGTTCAGCACCTGAAGATATATATATAGATATGTCATGTCAAAAAAATAATAACTGGCTAAGTCAAAAAGTAGATAATTTTTGGTTTTTAAACATTGGTTCTTATTCTGATTCTGAAACTTATCCTTGGAACTTAAGTGGATATATATATTATGCAAATAATGCTAACAATACCTTTGGTATTTTGCCTACCCTTTATTTAAAGCCGGAATTAAAAATAAATTCTGGTGATGGTTCTGAAAGTAATCCATATACTTTAAAAGTATCTTAATTAATATAAAAAATATAAAATACATAATTTAATACTTTATATTTTTTTAGTATATATATTATAATTAATAATACTTACCTTGGTAGGTATCTCTTTTTACCATTTCTTTATCAATATCATTAAGTAGGCAAAATTTCTTAATTAACCAAGTAGGTTCTACTAAAGTAGATACATCTGGATCAGAAGTAATTCTATGAATTACTATCTTAGGATTTAATAATTCTAACTGTTTAATAACTATATCTATATATTCTTCTTTAGATAATATATGAAAATGTTCTTTATTATATAAAGTTTCTAAAGGGGTATTTTTAACAATATTTAACATATGTATTTTAATACCTTGTATATCTAAAGTATTTAAATGTTTAACAGTATCTAACATCATATCTTCAGTTTCATAAGGTAAACCATTAATAATATGAACAACAACATCAATATTTCTATTTCTTAATTTCTTAACCATACTATCAAATTCTTCAAGTGTATGACCTCTATTAATTAGTTTAGAGGTCTTTTCATGTATAGTTTGTAAACCAAGTTCAATAGTAAGATAAGTTCTTTTATTAAGTTCTTCTAAATAATCCAAAGTATCTTCAGTAATAGCATCACATCTAGTAGCGATAAATAATCCAATTACATTATCTATTTTTAATACTTCTTCATACTTAGATTTTAATACTTCAAGAGGAGCATAAGTATTAGTTCTCGCCTGAAAATAAGCAATATACCTACTATTAGGCCATTTCTTTTCTATAACATCCTTAACTTCATAAAACTGAGTAGTCAAATCCTTATTAGGATTACCACCATGTTCTCCAGAGCCACTCTTAGAACAATATATACAGCCACCATAACCTTTGGTACCATCAATATTAGGACAAGTAAAACCAGCATTCAAACTAACTTTAAATACTTTAGAATTAAATCTGTTTTTAAGATAATAATTCAAAGTATGATATCTTTTATTATCTAATGTATATTTAAACATTATTAGTCACCTCATGATATATTGTATCATAAAATAAAAAAAATACATAATAAATAATGGTGATACTATGTCTAATATAAAAAGATATAATATATTTATATTATTATCTACTTTAGCTAGAAATATAGTAGAAGTATTTTCTTCAGTACTACTATATAAAATGGGCTACTCTCTAAAAGAAATACTACTATTTTATTCATTAGTATATTTAACTGGAGCCATAACTAGTACTATAGTAATCTATCTAACTAAAATATTAAAACCTAAATATATATTAATAGTATCCAGTATTATCTTTAGTGGTAGTTTCTATTATATGTCTATAATGGATAAAACATTCACTAATCTAATAATATTTAGTATTATCTATGGACTTGGAGCCTATACTTATCATACCATAAGACACTATTATGCTATTAAATCTATAAATAATCATGAAAGAAAAGAAATAGGTAGTATTTTAATATATACTAATATAGCCATAGTTCTGTCTTCAGTAATAGGTACTTATGTAGAAACTAAACTATCAAAGTTAATACTAGCTATCATTGTAATAATAATATCAGTATTAGCGGTTATACCAATATTTAAATATGAGGATAGAACAAATAACAATAAAATAAAAATAGATAAAATAGAAAAAAATAAATTATTATTCTTTATATGTGAACAAGCTAAAGTAATAAACTTAAGTCTTCAGCCATTATATCTATATTTATTTATAAATAATACTATTAGTTATGTAGGAATATTTAATATAATTATGGGTATTAGTTCTTGTATCTTTATTTATTTTTTTGTTAGAAAAGTAGATGATAAAAAATACTTTAAATATTTAAATATATTATTCTGTATCATATTAATATTAAAACTAAATATAAGTAATAAATACCTAGTACTAATCATAGCTTTATTTGAAGGACTAGGTATAAAGATATTTGAAATAGTATCCTCAGAAAATATATATAGTATAAAAGAAGATACTAATATTAAGGGATATCTATTAATCGTAGAAATAATATTCTGTATGATAAGAAGTATAATGTGTTTAATAGGATATTTTATTAATGATATAAAAATAATTCTTTATCTAACAATAGTATTAATATTTATAATAAGTTTTATAAAAAGAGATAATAAAGTGTAAAATATATGTAAAATAGTAATTTTACTCAAAAATATCTTTTGAAGGTAGTAAAAAAACAAAGTAAGGACTTTTAAAAATTTAAAGGTCTTTTTTCTTATCTTTTTTAATACTCAAAAACAAGTTTTAGTCATTTGCAATATATATTAGAACCTGCTAGTGTGTATTTATGGAGGCACAGAAATGAATTATTATAATGAAATAAAAAATGAACTAATAAACAATGAAGTATACAAAAGGGTAAAAGATTATTCAAAGAATAGAAATGAACTAAGTACTTATTATAATGTCGGTAAATTGTTAATTGAAGCTCAAGGCGGCGAAGATAGGGCTAGGTATGGTGATGGCTTAATAAAAGAGTACTCAGAAAGATTAACAAAAGAATTAGGCAAAGGATATTCAATTAGAAGTTTAAAGAACATGAGGAAGTTTTATTTGATATATCAAAAAGGGCAGGCAATGCCTGCCCAATTGACATGGAGTCATTATTGCGAACTTTTATCATTAAAAGATATAAATGAAATCAATTATTATATAGATATTTCTATAAAGCAAAATCTATCTTATAGAAAATTAAAAGAAAAAATAAAAAAGGAAGAAAAATTGGAGGCGGCACATTATTATTTGTTTGTCCCTAATTATAATGACATAATGATAGAAAATTCACTCATTAAAGATAAATTTAAAGTTATATATTATAGTGAAATATATGAATTTTTTAGAAACAATGCAGCAGAATATTTAAGTGATAAATATTTTCCTGATTTCCTTCGCGGATTAAAAAATCAAACAATGACCTATTCTGAGCTGCGGTTCAGCATAATGCGAAGTAGATTTATTGAAAAAATCAATCAAAGATAATAAATGAAAAAGGAAAGGAGTATTTATGTTAGGCAAGTTACGAAATATGACATCCATATATTTATTTCGTGGTCAAGAAGTTTTGCTCCTGTTTCGGCAGGGAAGCAGAGTAGTAAACGATGTATGGCTGGGGACAGCGGGTGGACATTTTGAAGAATTTGAATTAAATGATGCAAAGCAATGTGCCTTGCGTGAGTTAAAGGAAGAAGTGGGGTTGGAAGAAAGTCAACTGTCTAATCTGACTTTAAAGTACGTTACACTACGGAATATAAAAGGTGAGATTCGTCAGAATTATTATTTCTTTGCAGAACTGGATCAGGATATTTCATTGGAGTCAAATGAGGGGATTTTGAAATGGTTCCCGGTGGATGAGATTGGAAATTTAGATATGCCTTTTACGTCAAAATATGTGATAAATCATTATTTGACGGAAGGGCACAAGAATGATAAAATATATAGTGGAGTAGCGATAAGAAATACAGTTGAATTCTTAGAATTAGAAGAATTTTGATTGGATTTTGCTTAACCACTAAAAGATGAAAGGGAGTATCGTTACGGCGTATGAAATTGTAAATGCGGAGGACCTTATGTTACCTACAATAGAAGAAGCAAAAATCGAGCTTGAAATAGCGGAGAAATTAAATCCCGGTCCGTGGATTGAACATTCACTTAATGTCGGAATTGCGGCAAGAAATATTGCAAAAAAAGTACCGGGAATGGATGCAAACAAAGCCTATATTGTGGGAATGCTTCATGATATTGGGCGAAGAGTTGGAATTGTAAATACTCCCCAGCACGTTTATGAGGGATATAAATATGCAATTACAAAAGGATGGGATGAAGTTGCCAGAGTTTGCATGACACATTCTTATCCGCTTATGAAAGATGAGTTCGATTATACACCGGAAACAGAGGAAGAAATAGCAATAAAAGAATATATTATGAATTGTCAGGCAGATGATTATGATAAATTGATCCAGATAGCAGATGCACTGGCGACGGACTATGGATTTGTAATATTGGAAAAACGGTTTGTGGATGTGACACGCAGATATGGAATTATGGAAAATTACATAAAAGGCTGGGAGATAACATTTCAAAACAAAGAATATTTTGAACAGCAAATGGGATGTTCAATTTATGATGTGTTACCGGATATCGAGAAAACGACTTTATTATGTCCGGCACCGTGGACACCGAAAAATAGAAATATAGAAGGAAGAAAAATCGTATCCTTTTGATAATTGCGATCTGGAAATTTATGTGGGAAAATTAAATAACGAAGTAGCGGTTGACGGGGATGAAAACGAACTGGTCTGGACTGAACTGGATCAGAATTTTTTTGATACAACC